>Ga0115554_1001317_pt1 | contig 17502 bp, 11 predicted proteins | sample COGITO_mtgs_1104_3_FD_87283 | JGI IMG/M metagenome (GOLD analysis project Ga0115554, IMG submission 87283) | Pelagic marine microbial communities from North Sea - COGITO_mtgs_110404 | ecosystem: Environmental > Aquatic > Marine > Epipelagic | place: Germany:Helgoland, sampling site Kabeltonne... | reverse complement strand
AACATGTCTTCTCGAAGGAACGCCAGCGAGAGCGATAAAGACGAGACATCGAGCGCGTCTCCCTCTTCTAGTCCTTCTACCGCTGCTGCACTCGAAGGCATGGCGGAAGCCATCGAAAAAGGAGCGCATCTCCCCTCCGTGGATGAAAGAATAAAACACGCTTTAGAATGTCCTTGCGTGAAACCATTGAGAGATACGTCGTGCGGAGAAGAGTTCGACATGGCGTTGACGTGTTTTATGAAAGCAGACGAAGCGACGAGAGCGAGCGATTGTGCGGACAGGTTCGTGGCGTTGCACCAGTGCATGGTTAAGCATAGCGAGGAGTTTAAAGAATTCGCGGAGGAGCTGGTGAAACATAAAAACGTCGAAGGTCCAGCGCAAGTGTAATGTGTTCAACGCAGGAGGAAGTTTCTAGCAAGAGATAGATAGATAGATTGAGAAAAATACGCAGGTATATTTCGATGGAGTATGATAGTGATAGTGATATAGTGCGGTAGTGGTAGTAGTAGTAGTAATAGTTTGCAATTCAATTCATTAAATGATATTTATTGTGTTTCGAACGTCGTTTACAACGAAAGCGTCATCCACTGCGCCGCTTTTGCCGATACCGACGCCTTGGCCGTTTTCAGTTTAGCCGCTAAAAGAGCGTCGGCAATCGTAAACGTACTTCCACACACGTAATCGTTCGCGCCTTCCAACGCTTTTTCGACTCTCGTGACAACCTCGTCGACGTTGGCGTGATGGAACAACTCAATAAGAGCTTCGCACTTGGCGTTGTCCTTCGCGGCGGTTGGTAACAACGCGAGACTGGACGCTTGCGTCATCTTCGCGAGATATCTTGCAATAGCCGTAGCTGACGTCAACACAAAATCACCGTCTGCGATCATAGCCGGACCAACGATGTTTTCTGGGTCTGGAAACAATCCTTTCTCTTCCTCCGTGACGTCCACGGCGATGGATTTTTTCGTCGCCGCGGTGTCCGGAAGCTTTGATAGAATCGATTCCAAAGCCATGGACCCGGCACAATCGCCAGCGTTGACAAAAACGCTCAAAGAATTCGCGGAATCCGCACCATTCACTCCACCAAACAACGGTGCCGGCGCCGGTGAAACCGCTACCAAACGTTTCTTCTTGTCTAACTTGCTCACGAACGGAATGAACTCGATGCCGCACATCCAAGGGCGCAACGCGGGAGGTACCACCAACCCGTCTGGGGTTTGCCAGTTCTCCAACAAGCAACACAATGATCTCTCCGTAGCAGTTAACGTCGAATTCAACAAGTGCACGTATGACTTGGTCTTTTCCGGGCCTTTCTGCGGAGCGCCGTAACGAATTTCCAATCGTCTGGATTGGTAATCTGTACAGTTCGAGCAAGACACCAACTCTCGGTGAGTTCTAGAGGACGGAAACCACGCTTCTAAATCGTACTTTTTCGCCGCGGCGTCGTTTAACTCGCCGGAAACTATGTTCACAACGTTATACGGAATGTTCAAAGATTGGTAAAAAGCCTCTGCGTTTCCAATCAATCTGTCCATTTCTTCCCACGAAGCGTTGCCTTCCGGCGTCACGGCTACGAATTGTTCAACCTTCTCGAACTGATGCACGCGAAAGATACCGAGCGTATCTCTCCCGTGACTCCCAACCTCTTTTCTGAAACACGTGGAATACCCAGACAAACGAATGGGTAAATCCTTCTCGTTCAACCATAACTTTCTTAAATACGAGCAGCACGTTTGTTCGCTAGTAGCGATTAAATACTTATCGTCACCTTCTCCGGTCACTTTGTACAACTGCTCGTCGAAATCGGCTAATTGCGCGCACTCTGCCATTCTGTCTTTTCTCATAAAAAATGGCGTCGCTAGCGGAGAATGCCCTCTCGCCGCCAAAAACGACAACGCGTAGTTAATCATCGCTTGGTTCAACAACACCCCGGCGCCTTTCAAATAATACCCTCTCCCTCCAGCCACGTCTGCGCCTTTCTCCAAATCTGCAATATCCAACATTCCAACCAAATCTACGTGATTCGGTAAATCCTCTTCCATTCTTCTTTCCCCCCACGTCGCATGCACCGTGTTAAATTCCTCGTCGTTATTCACCGGCACCGAGTCGTGGACGATATTCCCAATCTTCAACAACAACTCGTTCGTTTCCTGTTCCAAAGTCTTCTCCAGCTCCACGGTGTCTTTTCTAAGCTGGTCCACTCGCTTCACTTCTGGCATCAACTTTTCCGCCTCTTCCTTCTCCCCTGCTTTCATCTTCAACGCCACCGCTTTGTTCGCTTTGTTAAAATCCGCATTCAGCTTATCGAGATCGAATCGAACCGAGCGCCATTGCGCGTCTTTTTCGATGCACTGGTCGACAATTTCCACGGACTTGTACCGACGTTTTTGCGACTCTTTCACGACATCCTGTTTAGATTCAGTAATATTTCGCGCGCACAGAAGAAGTGAATATTATTAATACTCGTCAGTCCTTGATATCAGAAAGAGAGAGAGCTAATAAAAACGAGACGAATAAAAATCCATGTCGGCGCTTTTTCATCAAAAATCGTCTCCAATCATCATCGCACGACGTAAACGACGACGGAACGACGAAGAACAAAGAAAAACATCGACAAAAACAACGAGCAGCGAAAGAGGTATAAAAGTGGTCGCAACAAAACGCACCGGGTCGCCGCCTTTCTCCGGTCTCAGTAAGTTTATATCGAGCATATTTTTGTTTTGAGCGTGGTTTTCTGTGCTGTTTTTTTCTTAAAACACTTTCATTATTTGGGAGGATAAAGAAAAAGGTTCGTCGTTCACTCCTTTAAGCAGTCGTCCACCCCTCACACGTTGCACAGTTTTTGCGCGCATACTTAATAATAATGTCGAAACCGTCGAGGTACTCCAATCGCGTGCCTACGACTCGTACTACTACTGCTGCTGCTGGTGCTACTATGAGTACGTATGCGAATAGTATTATGGTGGAGAAACCTTTATCCTACGAAGGACCGTGCCACCGGTGTAACAAACTCGGGCACCAGGCGAAGGATTGTTCGAAACCTCGGATATGCGGGAAGTGCGGGCAGAAAGGACACGTGGAGAGAAACTGTGATAACGATAATAATTATAGCAACAACAACAACAACGCGCATCATCAAAAGAAGAAGCAGCAAAAGTATCGCTCGGTGTGTAAACGATGCGGTCAGAAAGGCGGACACTCTTCGTCGAGATGTCCGAACGTTTCCAGGTGTAAAATATGCACGGAAAACCACGAGACGAGAGAGTGTCCGAGAAATTTAGGCGGGACCGTGAGTAAGAAAAGGAGAGAGATTGAGGAGCAGCAGTCGTTCGTGGAGCAGAAAAGACGAGCGGTGATGATGGAGGAGGTTGGTGGTGGGAGAAGAGGCGACGGCGTCGACGAGGCGACGGGCGGCGACGACGGCGCCGAGAAACGATTACGAAAAGGAGGCGTCCTCGCGAGGAAGAAAGTGAAACTCGTTCGCGTACAGAAGATGAAGCCTCCGTCGTCGGCATTTGAACAGGCGAAGGAAGGCAACAAGTGCGTGCCGCTCGTTGATTACGCTTCGTCCTCTGATGAATGATAGAATTTTTTTAGAGCAAAGCACGCTTCTGCTTTAGGGAATAGTAAATAGCTTCCGAAATTGTGAGAGAAATAGATGCACGACGCAAACACACGTAGACGGTGATGATGATGATACCTAATACATACTACTAACAACAGAGTTTACACTCAATCCCTCTCTTCTCGATTTTATCTCTCGACTATTTTATATTCTACTAGTATTTTGATGCGCGTCAATCGAAACATCGATTTCACACGCGAACGCGATCCTTGTTCTCTCTCCGCTCTCTCTCTTCTAAATCGCCATCAACTCTCCAAAAGCTCTCATAAACACCACGGACCCGAAAAAGATGGCCGCCGAGCGCAGTAACTCCACGTTCGCTCTTCGCACTTCCGGCGACGCGTGCGTGAACTCTCTGTCGATGATGTCTTTGACCCCCATTTTTGTTTATTCTTTTGAAGCACTTTTGCGCGTAAAAGACGAGAGAATTTGTGTGGAAGTTGTTCCAACATAATTAGTCCACACTGCTATAATATAGACCACACCGACACACACTGACACCACGAAAGAGAAAGCGCGCGAAATAGCTTTTCATGACGACGACGGAGGAGGAGAAGTCTTCTATTTCTTCTTCGTTCACGGAAACGCTCTCCACAGACTTCATCTCTCGGGAAGAAATCGAGTCCATGGCGAGAACGCAAAAAGAAGCCGTCCAAAAGTTGCAAAACGCGAGTAAAAAACTCGACCTGTTTACGCATAAATCGAAAGAGAACATGGCAGACTCGAAGGAAAAACTCGCCGAAGCGGACGAGAGTTTACGAAATATAGCGGAAGATTTGAGGTGCATACACGGGGTGTGTGCGCGCGTGAAGAAAGGGTTGAAGAGTGCGAGTCAAGCGAACCCGAGAGGAGTTTGAGAGAAGAAGGTTGTTAGATACTTAGAGAGAATTTTAGAACTTAGTATTAGTACATGTAGCTTTATTTAGATCTTATACACGACGGCATTTCGGCCTTTGAAAGGTAAAAACGTAACTTTGATATCCTTATCTTTGCGGAGTAAGTAATCGACAAACTCCTTTTGCGTCGTGACCGTCCCGCCGTCTTCGGTGAGTCTTTCTGGAAACATGGTCGGGAAGACGCAGCAAGGGACCACGGCGAAGGATTTGTTCAGTTCGAGAGCGGCGTCGACGATGCTTTCGGTGGCTTGGTCAGAATGTAAACCAACCAGGACATCCGCAGACTCCAGCTTATGTCGAGTTCTTTCGTTGACGCCCCAAAATTCTTCTCGCACGTGCTCAAACGTGGAGAGCGCATATTCTTCTTCTTCTTCTTTCGCGTCTCTTAAAATTGGAGGAATTTTTACCGCTCGCTTCGGAAATGTTTCTAATTCTTGATTCTTATCGTATTTTGTCTCGTAATACGACTGATAATCAGGAGTATCAACTTTGCCGTCGCCGAGATTCGTGTACGCCAAAACGCGCTTCTCGTGTTGTTTCAATCTTTCCTCTTCTTCCTCGTTGGCGACGAGCATCCAGTTTTCTAATCGCAACCACTTCTGAACAGATGACGCGTTATTATCATCATAGCTATGTTTATTATCGCTATCGCTATCTCTATCGCTATCGCTGCTGCTGCTGCTACTGCTATTTCTGCTATCGACGCTTTGTAATGCTCTTCGACGAGCGTTCTTAATCTTGGCCTGAATCTTCGTCAACGCGACACACCTCGGTTCCCAGAGAATGACATTCTTCCATTTTTCCACGTTGAGTTCATAGGATAACGTTCCTGAACCTCCAGCGACATCTACGAAAGTTTCAGCTTCCGGAAACGTTTCGCATAAAAACGTCGCGAAGAGACGCTCTGCTTCGGCTTTATTCTTCTTATTCTTCGCGTGGGCCTCTTGTTCTCCTTCCACGTACGCCGTCTGCGCGGCATAGCTTTTTCCTCTCTTCGAAGCGTTCACTCTACTTTGCTGCATCGCTTCGAGCAAATCGTCGTTCGCGTAGTGTCTTTTCGTACATAACGGGTCGTTGCACTCGGCGCCCAGTATAAACGTGCGACAGACCGACGGCGATATCAACGCCGCCGCAGTCCCATTGGGAGGAGTCGAAGATGACGAAGCGCCAGATAAAGACGAAGAGGAAGTATTCTTACCATCCAAATCCGCCAAAAACTTTCTCGCGTTCACGACCATCGACGCCGGCGCCATATCCAATAACTCCGGCACATCTTCCGTTTCTACGTACACCCCTTTCGTCCTTTCGCCTCTTCTCCCGCTCGCGTCGTGGTCGTATTCTTTTCCTCGAAAACGAACAGTTGCTCCCACCCTGATGCGCTTCGTCACGTTCGGTTCTGTGACTTTCAAGTAATAATATTGCTGCCGCTGCTGCTGATCGTGTTCGGCGACGCAGACGACGTCGAGAAACGTGAGACGTTTCCCCAACGTCGCGCGTCTCGTCACCACGCCTTGATTCGTTACCACGTTCTCCAAACTTCCCTCCCACGATGCATAAAAAAGCGCATTGGTCCTCTTGTTCTTCTTCGTCGTCGTCCTCGTCATCATCATCATCCTCGTCAGTGGTTTTCGCAACGACGACGACGACGACGACGATAACGACTTCGAGAGAAGTAGCATTTTTCAGCCTCTCTCTCTCTCTCTCTCGCCGTCGTCGTCGTCGTCGTCTTTTGAGACCACCCGGGGAGGTTGCAACAATCTCCTTTTTTGTAGGGGGGCAGAATTGTGAGAAATGTAACCATCAGACCAAGTGGCGGCTCTTCTTTTTCTTCATTCCTTTTGCATTCATTCAAACTCATTACACACACACACACCCTCAGCGCGCAGACGTAAGAAGAGAATACCCTCTCGCCGATCGCTCTCTCTCTCTCTCACTGTATATATATATATGGTGCGTCGTCGTCTCACTCCTCTCTCTCTCTTTCTCTTTCTCGAAATTAAGAATTTTCCCCTCTCTCTCTGCTCGTGTTGTTGTTGTTTCGAAACGACGACGACGACGACGACGACCGACGACGCGTTTTCATCGCGTCACGGCTGACATCAACTCTTTCTCTCTTTTGCTCCGTTTCCTCTGTTTGCGATATAAACAGGCCAGGAAAGGAATCCATCCTCTTCTTCGCAGAGTTCAGTACGTCGGCACGAACGGACAAACCTATCAGTTGTGGTCGACGGTCAAACACCACCAGGATCGATTTTTCTTGTCGCAAGACCAATACACGCATCCAGCTTGGACTGGGATTCCTCCGAAAAGCGCGGCGACGGGACAGGCGGCGAAGTTCAAGAGACGAGGGTTTGACTTTTTGAGCGGGTTGAAAGGGAGAACGACTAATCAGCAGCAACAAGGCGCGAAGAAACAACCAACGAAGAAGTAAATAAAAGCATCAATCGTTATGTCGGGTAGTTTTGTTCGCGAGACGACGGCGTCGATAGCTTGGAACGCTCGAATTTCAAAGAATAGTACGAATAGCAACAACAAGAAAATGTCAACACCATCAACCGTGAGGAGGACGAAAAACGCGTATACATTTCGCGTTACCGCAACCGGTGGTGACGGCGATGAAAAACCAGATCCGAACGAGTGGATGCAAAACGCGAGAAAGGATACCGAACGTCGAGCGATGCAATTTCGCAAGGCGAGAGAGGTTAGCAGTGGAGCAAAAGAAAAACGCGAACCGCGAAGGTATTCTCGTGCCGGTCGCGATCTGGACAAGATTAGAACGGCGATATCCCGAGGTTGGGTCCTCGATGAAGAGACGGGCGAGTACGTAAAGCCAGAATCCTCCATCGGTGACTTTGAAGCCTCTTCCTCCGAGGAAAACGGCGTAGCCACTGATGCGCCTGGCATCTGGGAACCTGATATGGTTTCCTCGAAAGAATGGAAAGACCAGTGGACGATGACGTACGACGAATGGAAAGTGATTCAAGCGGAAGCGAAAAACGCCATCTTTCCGCAAGATTGTTTGAAAGTTTTCGAAAATGGGGGCTTGCGTCGCGTTTCTCCGAACATTGCCGGTAAAATGCTCCAAATTTTGGGAAATAAAGTTCAAAGCGTCAAAATGGATCGGTTTGAACGCGCAGGGATTCGACGAGACCCGCGATTCGCACACTTGGTTGGTTTAACCGTCGCCGCGGCGCGTCAAAATTCCGAAGAGTTCAAGACGTCAGCCGTGTGTCAAGCAATTTGGGGTCTCGCCGTGGTCTCCGGCGAGGCTGCAAATGCGGCCGAAATGGAAGTGTTGTCGAACCGAGCAGCGCGTTCGGTAGTGGAGATGAAACCAAAAGACGTCACGAATGTTGCTTGGGCGTTAGCGTCATGTCGACACGCCAACGAAGGTTTGTTTTCCGCCATTAATGAATACGCCGAGCAAGGCGGATTGAAAGGATTTGACTCCTTTAAAATCACAACGTTATGCTGGGCCACGGCTCACTTACAAATGGATGGCGATGGAATCATCAAGGGAGTCGCGAAGTGGGCTTCCAATGCCCCAGGATCAAACGAAGGCGAAGACGGTACGCAACAAACCGTGAACAAATTGAAAGGCGCGCAGCTTTGCACGTTGAGTTGGTCGCTCGTGAACTTGCGTAATGACGTGGGATTGAACTCGGACATTTTGAAAACTGTTTGGAGTCACGTGTGCTCTCAAGAAGGTATCAAAAAGTTCATGGAAGACGATAGCATTCGAGGACGAGACTTGAATCAGCTGTACCAAACAGCTATGGCGATTTCATCGTCCGATACCAATAAAAACGCGACTCTCCCGGATGCTTTAATGGAAAAGTGCTCCAACGCGTGGGCCGAACAACGTCGTCCGCCGGTTATTTCTTGGTTTCAACGGGACGTTGCGGCTATTCTCTCGTACATGGGTGAAAAGTACGAGGAAGAAGCTATCGTTGCGGGCTATCGCGTGGATGTTTTGCTCGAATCTATCGGCGTCGTTCTCGAAGTCGACGGACCTTCGCACTTTGCGCGCAATGTGAAAGATCACGCGCTCGGTCAAACGAATTTGAAGCGCAACTTATTAAAAGCGGCTGGATATAAAATCTTTCCCATCGCTGTGACAGAGTGGGATTTGTTATTTAATGTTGAAGATAAATCTGATTACGTTCGAGCTGGGTTAGATGCGCTCGCAAATGGAGAAGACATTCCAGACATTGTGCCGAGCGAAGATTTCTCCTCGGCGCAAAGGGACAGTAAAAACGAAGGCGATAGGGGTGGATCTGCTTGGAACAGACGTCAAATGAGCACAATGTAGATATTATTAATAATCGTTGCTGTTGTACCTAGGTGATTACACCTTGCATATTATTTTCATTTATTATTAATATTAATTCCTCCCTCCGCTCTTTACACTCTCCGGCGAATCTGGAGCAGCGCTCGGCTGACTCTTCGATAAAGATTTCAAGGACGGAAGTGGAAGCAATCTAAACGACGACCCGACTTCACGTAACCGTAACTTATTCCATTCGACCCATTTTCTTTGCTTTAAATCCGGCTCGATGTTCTCAAACGTTGCCGTCACGGCTTCTAAATCTGGATAACTCACTCTCAAACAGGTCAACAGTCTCTCCGGTAACTCTTTTTCGTTTTCGCCTTGGACAACCACCCCGATATCTAAAATCAAATACTTAAAGAACGCGTGACACGTCCTCAACGAATTCGTTGCCAACGGTTTGAACGCGTGTCCATCAATATCAATTTCAAAGCACCCTCCTCTTTTAGTAAAATTCCCAGTTCTATCCGTCATGAAAGGTTTCCCGTTCCCTTTTGAAAGCGCCATGCGTACCGGCCACGGCAACTCGTGCTGCCCTCCTTTCACCATGACCACCACTTTCGTTTTCTGTCTCGTCACGCACTGATGCGGTGGTCCATCGAACCCATCCTTTCCATCTGTACCTTCGATGTATCTCAACAATAAGCTCAACTCTGGCGGTAAATCCTTCCAATCTTTCGTATTCTCAAATGCCTCTCTCGCCCAATCCGATATCTTGCACACCATCGCCACTTGATGACCTTGCCCATCCGGAGGTATTTTCGCCAATTTACTAAACACACCACCTTCGGGAGGATAATCTGGAATCATCACGTTCACAATCAATACCGAAGGCACCCTCTCTCTAATCAATTCTCCAACCTTTTTACCTAATATCTTCTCGTGTACGTCCATCACTTTCTTCTCCGAGCGAAACACCAACAGTTGTTGCACCTCGTACGCCGAAGATTGACTGGTAAACTTCTTTCGGTCTCTTTTATAATGTTTCCCTCGAAGTAAAAACGTGTGCGAATTCCCAAGATTTCCAGACCACGTCGATGGCTTTCCTACTAACGGTTCGTTCACCGGCGTGTCGTATCGCGGTATCGAAGCGCCTTTCATGGAAGTATCGCCTTGCAAGTTGCCTAAAATCGGATGCAAGTGGTGCGCGTACGGTTGAAAGGATTCGTTTCTATCCTTCACCGCGTAATCTGGTGCCGATATGCCATCGTCCGCGTCGTGGAACGCGTCGGTGCCGCTGGCATCTAACGACCTTCGTGTTTGCTCTTGTTTTTTACCGAAGGATGTTTTCTTCTTCACGAGAGATAAAGATCCTCCCCGTTTCTTGTTTCCCGTGTCGGAAGAATTTACGTTTCCCCTGGCGGCTTTATCGTCGTCGGTTTTGTTGTCTTTACTTCCACCACCGAAGCAGCCGCACCCCATTTTTGATGTTGATAGTATTTCTCTTTTCGCGTGCGTGGATCAGTTCGCGCGCGAGAGAAGACGATGATGCAGAGACACTATTGATCCGCGACTACCAAGCAGCGCGTATCAATAAAATATTCTCTGACGATGATTTGAGAGGGGGGGGGTTATTAGAAATAAGAGCAAAATTTTTTTTTTTCAAAAGCTACTTTTGCATTTCTGCAAGCGCAAAATAAAATGTGTGTTCTTCTTTCTTTCTTTCTTCCTTCCTTCCTCGAGAGAGTACAGTCGGTCACATGATGCTCTCTTCGCGCGCGAGTTCGTAACCGGGCGGGACACTCGGAGCGACTTCTTCCATGGAAGTCGAGGTGAGATAAACAACAGCTGGACCCTGGCGAATGAAACCGTGATCTTCCGCGGCTTCTAACTCGCCCGGCTTCAACACCGGGCCACTGGCTTGGCCGTTCAATTGAGCTTTCCAAAGCGTTCCGAGTGATTCGAGTTCGTCCCGGCGGATTTTCTCTCTCTTGTTCACGCGCTCGCAAAGTAAACGCAAAGTTTCCAAACCGACTCTCGCGCGTTTGAGCAAGGTGATTTCCTCAGCCGTCGGCGGTCGTCGCTTGACGCTAGATTTGACGTAGGACGATCCCTTCGTAGCAATTCCCTTGATCTTACTCGGCTTGATCTTTCGGCCGGCGTCCCGTTTAGCTTGCGTCGAATGATTCTTGCAATAGTGTCCAACCGGCGTGCCTTCGGTTTGCGGACCGTACTCGATGTAATAATTTGCGCGTCTCGCGCAGAGCGGGTGAAAGTACATGCGACAGCCTTCCTTCGAGCACTGGACTTTTGCACCTTCTTTACTACTACACACCGAGCACGTCGCTTGGAGCAATCGCGAAGGGACAGACTCTTCGCCGCGAATAGCTTCCGGCTCGTTGGAGAACAAATCGCACGATATACCCGGCATCCACTTTGCGCAGACAACGTGCGCCCATTTCAGCTTGTGCGGACGCATGTTAGCCGGAGAATCGGTCTTCGGCGTTTGATTAACAAGCGCTTTCGCATCGTCTTTAAGAGCGGACAGCTTTTGGGAAGCGGGCGAAACCATTTCTTCCTTGGTTCTATTCATCGGCGTGTCTTGTTGTGTCTCCATTTCAGGCTGCTCGGCATCTGTCATAGCGACGTCTTTTACATCGACATTTTCCATCTTAACCTCCACCTTTCCACCAGGCGTGCTTGAAGTAGTTCCCGGGCGAGGGGAAGAATTCGGGATTGACGCACATTTCTTCATCTCTGAAAGTGGACTCGAAAGTTTCGCCGGAACCATGGCGCGCATAGCTCCACGCATAACAGGGCAAAGTTCGCACTTCACTCTCGGATCGTACATTAAACCATCGCCAGCCTCGCGCATGTATCTTGGAGGTCTAGTTCTTGGCGCGTTCATTTCTCTCTCGCGGTCTTCGACAATTTGACACGGCCAGCATAACCAATCGCCGTCTGGAATTTCACCAACTCCGTAGCAGTCTTGATGTACGGCGACTTCACAACGTTCGCAAAACATAATCTCATTTGGTGGCTCGGATTCACCGCCGGTGCACACGCAACACAGCGCATCCTCCATAGCCACTATCGTACACAAAGGATCGACGAGCGCGCCCGAGGCGTTGAGGCTTTCCAAGGAGCCATCACCCCCATCCGCCAAGGCGGGGAGTTGTCCGCCGGCGCGAAGTTTCTCAACTCGCCAGCGTCCACCTCGATACCGATTCTCATACGCCTCGACGTCTCTCACCGTCCTTTCCATCTTTTCGAAGCGCTTCTGCACGTTCGGTTGATCAGCCTCTATGCGTTCCAAGAGCTCGTTCGCCATCGTTCGGGTAACGTTGACAACTCTCGCTAAAGCCGCTTGCGCGCGGAGAAGTTCAGCCGTGACTTCATCTGCTGGAGCAAACTTCTCGAATAAGTGCTTGTGTTTGTTCAGTCTTTCGAGCTCTTCCTTCGGGGTGAGTATCTTGCTCTCCGACCTCGGACTTTTCATCCCGAGGTTGTTCTCCATCTCCTTCTGAAGCGATTCTATATTTTCCTTCCTACGCAAGCATTTCAACGGAGCGTTTGGCGTGCCGCACGACGTTCCTTTCTTCATCTTGATGCATATCATGCATTTTTCGGCTAAGCTAGTACCACCGCCGCCGCCGGCAGCTTTGTTCGCAGCGGCAGCTTTCATTTTCGAAACGGCGATTTGCGCATCCTGACGTTCGTCCATCAGAAATTCATTGATATCTGATGGAAGTTCCGGTGCTGGGAATTCTAAAGCTTTCTCCATGTGCTCGTTAACGGCATCTGTCGGACCATGTTTTGGAGACATCGGAGATACCATATCGTCTCGGTAAGATGAATTCTCATTCGCAGATTTGTCGTTCTTGTGCGCCGCCGCTGGCGTCGCAATCTCTGATTTGGACGGAGTTGACGAAGGTTTCATTACCTTTGCCGGCGAAGCGCTCGCGCTCTTGTTGCCGCCTTTCTTGTTATTCTCTTTTTCGCTCTCTTTTTCTTGGTCGTCGTCGTTGTCGTCGTTGTCGTCCTCCCCTTTCTTGTTGCTCTTCTCTTCTCGATCGTCGTCTTTCCCAGACGGATTCGTTCCACCTTCGTCCTGTTGCTGCCGTTGTTCCACGACTTTTGCCGCCTTATCGAGGACTGCCGCGTGCTTTTCGCAGTACACTCGATAATCAACAACCTCTTCCTTCTTTTTATCCGTTCTAACTTCCATTCGCATGCCTGTCTGCACCGCACACATTGGATGCACGGGAACCGTGCAGTTCCCGTACGCGCACTGAATGCAAGCGCCTTGGTTTCGCGTCTTGCAAACCACGCAGTTCATCGATAAACGTTCTTTAACTAACTTATTCATATTCTCAACCGGTTCCATAGCTTTCGTATTTGAAATAAAGAGTTCTGGAATCCATTGCGCGCAGAACAAGTGCGCCCAACGATTATCTCGCGTAGGTTTCAACGCGCCATCCGGGCACGTACACAAACAGCATTGCTTCTTCACCGCCTTGGAACTTCTCGTCGAGCATGCGCGACACATCCAATCGCCTTCCGGTACTTTCTGTAAACCATAACACGCTAAGTGCACGGCAACATCGCATCCTTCGCAAAAAATGATTGGATCTTCTTCGTACGACTCGCCGTCGAAACACACCCCGCAATACTCTTTGATCTCCTTCAAATCTGCAATCGGAGAGATTCGCGTGACGATAAACTTCGCGTCATCGTTCACTGTCTTCGCTCCGGCAACGTACCCTTTCTGTTTCGTTCCGTGTTCTTTCGATTTTTGTTTCTTTTTCTGCTTGGACTGGATGGATTCTATGCGCGCGTTTTCTCGCGCCCGCCGTCTATTTTCCTCCTCCATTTCCTTCATTTTCCTATCCATCTCTTCCCATTCTTCGTGGTAACTCCTCTCCTTCACCGGCAGCGTCAAGAAATCCGGATCTTCTTCCAATTTCGGTTGACTCGTGCTCGGAATCAACTTTTTCGCGTCTTCAGTCGTCACCTCTCGAAAGTGTTCTTCGCACCACGCGATGAACGGTCCTTGTTCGGGATCGGCCAACGAGGCTCCGACGGGTTTCACCCACGGTTGCATCTCGTCTTGCAAATAGTCCTGCTTGTTTTTTACTTTCGGTTCTTCGTTTTCGGACGTTATTTGTTGCTTCTCTTGCGCGTCGCCTATGGCAGACGTTAACGACGACGGCGCTTTGAAGAAGGTTCTCTTTGTTTCTTCATCATCATCATCGTTCAACGACGCCACCAAAATCGTCGAGAAATTCGTCGTTTTTCCCCGGAGTGACTCGTCCAACAGTCGCAAAGATTCTCTCAGAGAATGAGAAGACTTCCTTTTCTCGTCGTCATCGTTCTTCTTCACGCCATTTCCACCTCCACCACCACCACCACCACCACCTTGTGCCATGCTGCTGCTGCTGATGATGAAATGATGATCGTCTCTCTGACTCGCTCTGACTCTCTTACTGTGAGGAAACAAACGACAAGTTTTTTTTTCCTTCTTTTCCTCATCAGACAGACGAGAGAGTTTCACTCGTCAAAATCACCTCTTCTTTTGCTTTTTTGTCTGACCAAAAAACACGAGGCAAAAACAACACACACTCTCTCTCTCGCCTTTTCCTCTCCGAAAAAATAAAAAAAGAGAGAGAAAACGAGCGGAAGATCTGATGTGAGAAACCCCTCACAGAATCTTCTTCTTCTTCTTTTTTCTTTCCTCCGCGAGTGAGTGTTTGTGCTCTCTTTCTCTGACTCTCTTTGCGAACAACAACAACACGTGCGAGAGGACGTGGCCGCGCGCGGGAGAAGCGTTACATAAAAACGATCGTCTCGTTTCCTTTTAAAAAGTATTTAGCATTGATTCGAAAGAAAACGAGAGAAGAGAGAGAAACAAAATCATCATCAGATCGAGGACGAGTTTTTCCACTTTCCACAACAAAAGAGAGAAGAAAGAATAGATGTTTGATTTTTTCAAATCTGAAACCAACAACAACAACGAGAACAACAAGAAACGAGGACGAGAAAACGAGAACGAGAACGAGAACACTTTTGAGAACAAGAAGACGAAGATGGAGATAAAAACAGAAGACTTTGGCAGTGGTGGTGCCGCGTTGTTAGGAGCGACGAATGGAATGAATGGAGCGATGGTAATAAATCCAGGAGAAAAATCAAACACGTTGGGCGGGCAAACCGTCGGACACTACGCGAACAGAGACATGCACCTGAGAAAGCAAGAGGAGGACGGGGAGTTGCAATGGAAGGTGATTAAAAACGATGGGAACGAGCAACACTCGATATGGTTGATTGCTTTGAAGAATATATTTAGCAAACAGCTTCCGAACATGCCGAAGGAGTACATCGTTCGATTGGTGTTCGATCCGAGACATCACTCGATGTTGTGTTTGAAGAACGACGTGGTTATTGGAGGGATTACGTATAGGCCTTTCTGGAGGCAAAACATGTGCGAGATTGCGTTTTGCGCTATTTCTGCGAACGAGCAAGTGAAAGGGTACGGGACGAGGTTGATGAATCATTTGAAGGAGTACGTGAAAGAAGAGGAGGACATGACGCATTTAATCACGTTTGCGGATAACAACGCGGTTGGTTATTTTTCCAAGCAAGGTTTTACGAAAGATATTGTCATGGAAAGAGAGAAATGGGTCGGGTACATCAAAGAATACGACGGAGGGACGATTATGGAGTGCGCCTTAGAAGCGCAAATTTCCTACGTCGATTTTCCAAAGAATATTAGAGCGCAGAGAGAATGCGTGGAGGCTAAAGTTAGAGAGATGACCACCGCACACGTCGTGTACCCGGGATTAACGAGATTTAAAGACGGTGGGGAGTTTGGTAAGCACCGAATTACAGATCCGTTGTCGACCATCAAAGGTTTGAAAGAGGCAAAATGGAAAGCGCCGGATCCTCCGAGGTACCGCTTGGTCCACCCGGGGTGCGGGGACGGGTATCCAACCATAGAAAATTTGCACAAGTTCATGCGTTCAATTGTAGCTATCGTTAAAACGCATCCGGACTCTTGGCCGTTTATGAGCGCGGTGAACAAAGAAGAGGTCCCGGATTATTACGAAGTCGTGAAAGATCCGACGGATATAGAAAGCGTCTCCGAACGCTTGGAGAGCGAGAATTATTACGTGACGTTAGAGATGTTCGCGGCGGATTTCAAGAGGATGTTTGAAAATTGCCGCTTATATAATGCCGTGGATACGATTTACTACAAGTGCGCGAATCGACTGGAGTTGTTCTTCGACGCAAAAATAGCGGCGGGGATTACGTTCAAAGTGCGAGAAGCGGGTTCTTACTTGAATCGATGAAAATTGTTTTCTAAGCGCGCAGAGAGAACACAGCAAATATATAATACGATATAATGTACTAGTAAAGAATGAAATGATGATGTACACTCGCTATGCTTTTATCTCGTTTTTGTCATCGTCGCACATTTCGGCGAGATAAATTATAGAGATACTACGCGGTAAACTGTTCGCCGTCGTCAACGATTAAAAATTCGATATCTCGATACGTTTCCTTCCTCCACCCCCTCGCGTCGATATCGTGCATATCAAAATCCTCGTCGATTTCCCACTCTACGCCAAAATCTACAATCTTACACGCTAATTCTATCACAAATATTCCGCAATCGTGTCCGTTTTTCTGTTGCGGCGTATCTTCCAACGAAAACAACTCCACCTCAAAGTTGTTGTTTTCCTTGCCGGCGTCCCCGTCGCCGGCGGTGGACAAAAAATGCGACCCTCTCCCTTCGTTGATCAAAAGCCCTTTCGCGATCTGTTTCGCCATCTTCTCCGCGTGTGGAATGTTCTTATGGCTCATCGAGTCGATGTGCGACCATCTCGCCGGAATATCCGCCGTCACCGCCGGCGTGTGCACCAACAAGGACCAGTGACACCCACCAACGTGTAAACTCAAATCGGTCTCGTCGTTGACTGGTAAACAAAACAATTTCGACCCATCCAGCTCTAAATCCTTCAACAGTTGCGCCGCGTCCAAAATATCTCCGTGTTGCAAGAAATGCGCGACGTTTGGATCGATCAGTTCTCCTTTTAAATGTCGAAACTGTTCGTCTCTCGCTCGTTCCCGGTGTCTCTCGAAACAGAAATTCATGACGATATCGTTTATCCACCCGTCGTGTTCGCAGACGCGCCACAGGTCCGATCGTCGCACGCGAACGAGGTCTTTGTAATCTAACAAGACCGTGTCGTCGTCCATGCGGTTGTTCGAGTGGCACAGCCACGATTGGAGAGTGGTCGAGTTTGCCATTAGAAGTCTGTGATGAGATGTGTGTGACTTTTTGTGTTGTTTGTTGAATTAAAAAATATCTGTTTTTTCTTCCTCAGTCAGTTTGAGGAGAAGAACTCTCGAGTTGTTGTTTTAACGACTTTACACACGAACGACTTTCACACTTTGAGGACGACGACGTAAAGGATGGAAAAGAACAGAGCAGTTTCTTTGCTTGCGTAAAAAGAACTCTCGAGTTGTTTGAACGACCACCACACGAACGAACGACTTTCACAACACTTTGACGACGACGTAATAAACGATGGATTTCTTTGGTCCGGTAAAATGAATGGCATCGGCAATAAAAAGATTTTCAGTTGGACGGTCGATCGACTCCCGCGAGACGCGGGACAGAAGAAAGCGTCTGGCGTCCCGTTCGGCGTGTT
>Ga0115554_1001312_pt1 | contig 17516 bp, 7 predicted proteins | sample COGITO_mtgs_1104_3_FD_87283 | JGI IMG/M metagenome (GOLD analysis project Ga0115554, IMG submission 87283) | Pelagic marine microbial communities from North Sea - COGITO_mtgs_110404 | ecosystem: Environmental > Aquatic > Marine > Epipelagic | place: Germany:Helgoland, sampling site Kabeltonne... | reverse complement strand
GGGGGGGGGGGGGGGGGGGGGGGGGGGGGGGGGGGGGGGGGGGGGGTGTGGGGGGGGGGGGGGGGGGGGGGGGGGGGGGGGGGCTGTGGGAGGAGGGAACAGCGCTTCTTTATCGTCGGTGTCGATTCGCCCTCAAGTTCAACATTGTCTATTCTCCTTTAGACAGCAACGGAGAAGGGTTAAACTGTGTGGATGATGATGATGACGACGTGGGCTTTGCTCAGAAGTCCCTACTTACTTGTAAAAGTGGTGACCTGTTTTTTTCGTTTTTTTTACCATTTTCCCACACAAAAACCTCTAAGTGCTTGCACCGACTTAAAAAACCGCTATTCGGGTTCCTTGCAACTCGCCTGAACACCTGAACAACGAAAATACGCGGCGCATACAGCAAAACACGTCCATTTGAACCCTGTGAAATTTGGAATGGCTAGCTCCCCGTTTGTGCTCCTGTCTTTGTTGACCTCCTCTAGCACGGATGCCGATTCGCTACGTTCTCTCCCCGATTTTCTCGCCGCATTCAGCGCCGACCCGACATCTACCGTTGAGACCCCCTCGACTGCTGCTCTCCTGGCAACGGATTTGGGAAAGGCGCATGCCACGGCCCTGGGCAACATCCTAGATGTTTGCACGACGAAGGCGGCTGAGATAACTGTTTCTTACATGTCTGATTTTGTGTCCAAGGGAGGATTTTATTCGGATGCTACCTCTGCCTCTGCAGCCTCCGCCTCTGCAGCCTCCGTCTCTGCCCCCACGTCCTCCACCCCTCCTTCTCCTTCTCCTTCTCCTTCTCCTGCTGATGATTTCAAGTCAATTTCCCCCTCTTCTTCCCCCATCGGTACGCTCCCATTCCTCAGGCTATGCATTCACCACTTTTACGACAGCGAGGTTTACGCGATCAAGACGATCCAAGAGATGCTGCGCATCGATCTGGACGATTCTCATCCCTTGAAATTGGTTGTAGCCGATTCCCTGACCTCCTGGTTGTCACCATCTACACCTTCGGATGATACGACCGTGAACCTTCTTATCGACCGAATTGTCAAGAATTGGAGCTCAACGACCCCTCCTCCACCCTCCTTACCGTCTTCAATCCCCCCTTCCCTTTTCTTGGAGGACTACAAGAACTTGGACTACTACTACGAAAAGTCGAAAAACGATCAGCTGGACGCTTCCCGCCACGCCAATACCTTCAATACGACTACCCTGTTCGAGGTGCGCAAGTTCATGAGCGTGACAGCGCAGCAAACGCTGTCGCAAACACTGCAGACGACAACGCACCTTCTGAATCTCCTATCCCTCCTCTTTTACTCGCGTGTTTCGCCTACTCGGAAGACGCTCCTCTCCCTCACCAGTAATTTCCTGAAGGTTTCCTACTTTTCCGATCACCCCGCTTTTCACCGAAACTCCACCGCGAAGAAACTATTCCCCCCCGGCTCCGAAAACGGCCGCCTCCTCCGCCGCTTGCCTATGATTGCGGCGGTGATCACCATCGAATCCTTCCAGTTTTGGAGACTTGTGCCTCCCAACAGCAACGAAAATCCTCTGCAAGACTGCGTTCTTCTCGAGGGAGAAAACGTGGAAGCAGAGCTCTCCTCTGTCCACGACACTATCTTGAATGAATCTATCCCACTCCTTGAAGCGCGTTTGGCCCAACTTGAATCGACCGACGACGCAAATTTTGTTGCCCCCGAGTCAATCCTTGCCCTTTCTTGGGCCCTCTGGATGCGATTGGTCAAATTTTATCTTGCGTCGAATTCAAGGAGCGGAAGTAGTTCCGAGCTACTGGAATTCTTTGCGTCTCGCGATTCTGAGACCCTCGAGACCGCGAACAAATACTCCGCCTTTACCTATCTCAAAACGGTCGCCTCTGCCCTGAACTCCGACAACGCCTTCGCAAGCATATGCAAGGAGTGCATAAGTGCCACGATTGCGTCTTGCTACTTGTTTACGAAGACGGCGATGCCGCCGACGGATGTCGAAGTCCTCTGTACTCTCTCCTCCGCTGCATACAAGAATCAGACCAACTTGTGCGAGCAGTTCTGGGCTCAGTTTGGCGCCTTTTCTTATTTTATGGAGGAGAACGGCGGCAACCTTAGCGTATTTGACGCCGCCCACAAATTCGACCCTCTCTGTCACCTTCTCAATTCGGCGAACGATCTTTCCACGTCGAGTTTGAAATCTCCGACTCTGGATGTCATCTTGGCCCGCAGCCGACCGCTGATTGAGTTGCTCAGTCATCTTGCCACGGACGAGGAGACAGCCGCTTTTGCAATTCGCTCCCTCCCCCCAAACTCCTTGCACTTAGCGGTCAAGCAATGCTCTCTCTCTCTGCACGACAATTGCGGCGACGAGAACACAATCGTTAGCTTGTACGAAGCGCTTTCTCAGCTTACGACGAAAGGCGGGAGGAAGTCGAGGGAGTCTCTGACGGCGCTACTCACCCTCAGCGGCCCCCGCTATATTTTCAACGCCGCAGTTAATGCTGCCTCATCAGCCATCGCGACAAGCGCGCTCAACGCGCTTAGTAACCTCTCCCGCTTCGGGTGTATAAAGAACTGGCCCATGACGGTCAGCAGGTGTGTCGCCAACAACGGAGGAGCAAGATTTCTGTTGAATGCGCCCATCGATTGCGTCGTTGCCGGGGTCAGGCTCTTTCACCAGCTCTCCTTGCATGCCAGCACGGTATTCGTCGATCAAGCAGAAACAGACGGCTTACAATATTTGCAAACTCTTTTGGACGGAATTGAACGGACTTGCGACATTTTGGGGGCGATCAACGAGAGATTGAGCTTCGACAACTGTTCGGACCGGTGGGGCCTTACGAGTATGTGCATTCAGAATATCGACGCATTCTTGAAATCTCTGAGGCCCTACACGAGGGCGAGCAACCTGTCGAGCAACACAGTGGCGACCATATGCAAGTACCGGGACATTATACTCCATAGATTAGTCAGTGACGGAAGGGTGTCCAGGGAAATAGCGATGTGTAGTACGCTGCCCGTTGCTAGTGCCGTGCGAGGAACCCTTGCCATTTCAAACGAGCTGACCCAAACCAAGACCGAGAACAAAGCGTGGGGAGCCTGGTCACTATATGCGGGCGAGAGTACCGACGCCAACACCAGCGGTGAAATGCCGTTTCGGAAACTCGATTTTTCCCTTGGTGTGCTGGGCACGATCGACGGTGCCGAGAGCGCCGCCTTGGCGGAGCTGGCGACGAAATCGTTGCAGCTGCTTTTGACCTGGTTTGAGGAGAGCGAGAGCTCAGGTGGCAGTCACACGCCCCTAAATTTGTTGACAGTGCCACCGCCCAAACCTCCTGCTTCGTTGTCCAAGTTCGAGGGTGGCAACGACTTCGTTTATAGCGACACAGATCTCAACGCTACGTGGAAGACGGCTACGACTCTTGGTAATCAGAATTTTTTCGACAAGATGACGACAATCGACTTCATCGCTTACTACGTCACGACTTCGGCAAGTGAATTCGCGTCATCGCTTGTGTTGCCCACTGGCGATGCAATCAGCCTGCTTCGCTGGAGTATGCGTTTCGGGATACCCGTGATGGAAATTCTTGGTGCCAACAAGCACGAATTCAGTTGCCTACACTGCGTTATAGACGCAGCTGTTTGCAACAAGGAATCGCACTGTCTCGTAGATGACTGCGTAAATTTCCTCAACTTGCTGGAGGATTCAATCAGATACGAGCCGGAATTCGCGCTAAAGTTTTTGAATTCCCCCAACGTGGTAGATAGTCTAGTGAATTGTCTGGACGTGGAAGACTTTGCCGCCGACGGCAATGTCGACAGCAACTTGTTCGTAGTCGACGAAGAAAATGCGGAGAAAGGCGTGGAGGAAGGGGAAAGGGGGGCAGAGAAAGCGAAGGTCAAGATCAGCAACTCTTTGAGGCTATCGGCCCGAGCCGTTTCTACCATCGCATTTTTGTGGGAGGCAAGAGGGGTGGAAGGGGAGATCTTCGCTACGACTGAGAAGATCAGAGCGTTTGGAGGCAATGCTTTCTTGGAGAAAATGACTCAACTTTTGCAACGTCCATTGGAATGGTCTGCCCTTGGGGGCGGCAGCAGCAGCTTGTCAAACCACACCCACAAAATCAAGCTCGTCAGCGGCGCGTTGCGCATTTTGACAATCGAAATACACTCGGAAGAGAAGATATGCAGTGTCGTGGAGAAATTCTTGGCGAATGCGGCTGCGAAGAACCAGTATGAAGAGTGGACGGAGCAGTTTATGGTATTTTCCGACGACGTCTTCGATGAAATGTCCGAGAACGCAGAGCCAAGGGTAGTTTTCGATAGGGTCCGCACAATTGTCAGTCCTGCCGCTTTTCTGAGTGGTCTTATATCGTTAGATGACAAAGTCGTGTACGATGTGAAATGTGCTAGCGATTTTTTCTCCATCTCTAGGAGTGATGGCGAAGAAGCTGTTGTCAGTTGTTTAACGAGTTACAACACAATTTGGAGCTTGGCGAGCGCGGAGGCCACGCTCATAAGGAGTTGGCGGAGATTCATGGAGGTGTGCGTCTTGCGATCCGAGGTTGTAAGCAAGGAGGGAGAACATTCCGGAGGCGGCGGCGGCGGCGGCGGCGGCGGTGGGAACGAGAGAGGAGGAAGGGGCGGCGGATTCCAGACGCCTCAGTTCAGCCCCAAATCTCGCCGCAAACGGAGTAGTAGCGGGGATAGCTTTGAGCCTCCGCCTCTCTCTTTGCCTCCAACGCCGGGGGGCATTGGATCCAGCCCCGGCGGCGGCAATATCAGCAACTTTTTGGGCGACTTCCGGTCCCATGCCATGGTCAATGTCGTCGTCAAGGCTCTGGCCAACAATAACAACTACAACAACAGTACAATCGGCAGCTTCGCCTTCGCAATCGTCGCAAGCGAAATGGCCGAGGCGCTCGTGAGCATGCTGCACCACCAACTGCACGTTGTAGTGAAAAAAAGCGTCGTGCCCGGGAAATCCCAAGTAAGAAGGAGGGACAACAGCAGGCTCTATGAACCTGGTGAGTGTCTAAATTTGCTCAACAATATCGAGTTAGCAACGGACAGGCTGTTTAAAGTCACGGAGCCTGTTCGGGGCGGTATCACTGGAGGCACTCTCGCGGAGGTCACCAAGACGCAGGAGGAGGCCTTCGATATGGCCAGCAGGGTAAGGTTGAGGTTGCTCACGGCCGCCATGCTGATCATTCGGGCTTTGGCAAGGAGTGGAGGCGGCGGAGGAGAGGACGTAAAATTGAGGCTCCTAGAACGAGTCTGCGACACCATTACCTTGTTGAGATGTATGGGTTACGGGGAAGGGGCTGGGGGTGGCAGGGCTTGCTTAATTTACGACTTTGAGGAGGAGGAGGACGACGGGAGGGGAAGAATCAACCTGGATCTGCTCAAGACTAGCATTGCGGTCTTAACCGCGCTGCTCCCGGGGCGGCGGGAGGGCGGGGACTATTGCCAGCGTTTCGCGAATGTGCTCCACAACCACAACCTCTACTCGAGTTTGGTCCACCACGTCGATGCCAGCTCAATGAGTGGCAATTTGCAAGTCGTCAAAGCATTAATGAGCTTCTTCCATCTTTCCGCTTGCAGTTGCAGCGAACTAGCTGTTTATTTGAGTCAAAGCGGCATCCACCAGACGCTCAACAGTAACAACCTGCTGCGCAGCGGTTGTCTAAGGTGGGGGGGGGGCGAGAAACTGAATTTCGGCTACGTCAAGAGTGGGGGAGGGGGCAACTTTGATGACTTTGAGACTGATCCAATTTTAGAAATTTTTGGATTGGCAGTGAAGACCGCGAGTGCCTTGCTCAGGAATAGGGCCAGAGGTATTAGTCGAGAGGACGACGAGCAGCACAGCGAGTATAATCTGGAACTCGCCTTGGATTTCATCACAACCTATAGCTCCACCATCAACAGTGTCTTGGTGCACTCGCCCAGACACAACGTTAAGTACACCCTCAATAGCTTGAAGACTGCGAGCGAGTGTCTTGAGCTTGTGGGGTTGTGCATCGGGGTGAACATGGGCAGGTTCCGACAATCTGCTGGAAATTTGCTGGATGTGTTTTTGGCAGTGTGCAGGGATATTGTTGTGGATGTCTCCAGTTTCTTGGGGAGCAGTGTTGTCAGTAGGTTTCTGTTTAAGCCTGCGGGAGAAGGCATTGGCAGAGGGGGTGGCGGGGGAGGGAACAGGAATCGAACGCTTTCAAGCCAAGTCCAGCACGAAGCTATCGCACACAGCCACTACATCTCCACCAGCACCTACGCCATGAGCAACAGCGAGCGTGCTTTGCTCTGCTCCACGGATGGATGTGGCGGCTACAGCAATCTTTTTGCCTACAAAATAGAGAATTTTCTCGGGGAAGTTTTGCTCAGCGCGCTGACTGTCATTGCCAAGGCGAACCCCAGGGAAGACAAATTTGTTTATTTTACCTTGGACGAGGCGGGCAAGTTGGGCAGCGCCTTGACCAGCTTGCTGTGTGTAGGTGGTTTAGTTGGGGTCAGGGAGGAAGGTTTGAGTTTTGCATTGGATTTTGTTGGCGACGGCGACGGGGACGGAGTCACCGCAGCTGGCGGGTTGACCATGGGGACTGTTTTGAATGTCTACGACAACGACACTTTTGACATACGGTTCGAGGGAGGGGAGGTGGCTACAGGATTGGCGACGAATCGAATTGGCTGCATCCAGGACAGCACCAAGCAGAGCCCGAGCTTTGACTTTGCGGCGTTGGGAAGCAGCGCCGCTGACTTTCGGGGGAGTAAGATGTGTCTGGGACACTTGGGTTTGGCTCTGAAGTGGTGTGCCGAGGCCAGCAGGGGCGGGGGACTGGGTCAGGGAGGAGTGGAAGTTGAGTCGGTCAGGCTGCTCGCTGAGAGAGCAGCCTGTCTGATGGCAAGCGAAATATCGCTCTGGGGCGAGGCGGGTGTCTACAAAGTTAGCAAAGAAGTTTGGGGTTGGGATGGCGATGGCGATGACGACAATGTTATGATGGATGGGGGTGGAGGTGGAGGTGGAGGTTGGGGGGAGGCACCTGATTACAACGGAAGCACAAGCAATGGAGTTAACAACGCCAACAGAACCAATGCGAACGAATTGGTCAATGCCCTCTTATTCGAAATATTTTTTGAGATGGAAGGGGAGATGAAAAATATTATCAGAGGCGACGACGTTTGGGAGAGAATAGTAAAAACTATGAAGCTCAATACAGAACAACCTAAGCTGCACCAGGGGCAGCACCAGGGGGGACGGCAAATGCAACAGATGCATCAAATACAGTCGCATCAGAGGAGAGGTGGTCAGCAGCAATCGAACCGGGCGAGATTCTAGTAACTGTTGAATGTAAATGAGAATTAGTTTGGCTGGCTTACTGTAAATGCGATGTGCTGCCATGCATCTTACCCAACCACACCATTTCCCTTTATTTATTCTGTAAACAGCAACATCTATTATCGCAACATTACATATATATTTCCTTTCCACATCCATTCTCATGGCTTACTGGAGCTGATGCTCGTCGACGCTGCAGAGGACTGAGAGAGTTCAAATATGCTTGCACCTTCCCCTCCACCGCTGCTGTCTACACTCGCCTCTAAATTGTCTCCCGGTCCCGCATTAAAAGCCGGGGCCGCAATCTTATTCTTTTCCAGCAAGTTGGCAAGCGTCTCGCTGTGCCTTTGGTGCTTTTCGAGCATCTCCCGAAGAATGAGAAGTGTCTCATCCTGCTTTTTCTTCGTGCCTTCAAGGGCCGTAATTTTCTCATTGAGCCGCTTTTCGGTGTCTGTCTTTGCTTCACCTTCACGAACTTTGGCAAGTTCATCGCGGAGCTCCTTTTCCGTCTCGATTGCTTTCTCCTTGAACTTCTCTAATGTCTGATTCTCGATGTGGCTACCGTCGAGCTGAGATTTCGTGTTGGTGAGATTCACCTCCAATTTTCCGTACTTCACCATGAGCTTCTTTTTCTCTTCCTTGAGCGTGTTCATCTTGGTACTCTGGGAGGATATTGTCTCTTCCATCTCCTCAATGTTCGCATTCGACAGTTTTTCCTTTGCATTCGCGAGTTCCTCCTCCAAAGATTCCAAGGTCGTTTTGTCGACGGTGACCTTACTGCTGTCTAATTCCGACGCACTCTTCAGCTTACTCGCGAGGGTAGCAATCTCTTTTTTCAGAGATTTGACATTTTCATTTTTCCCTTCCATCTCCGTTTCGAGAGTCTTGATCCTGCATTGAATCCGACACGAGGACATTCAATTCATTGTTAGTCGAGCTCGTTGGTCCACGAAAAGTTTAATTGTTTTGAGCGCCTCAGAAGCCACCACCCGCTGCGTTACTTACCTTGTATCTTTCTCCCTGATGGCATCTTTTTGAGACTTGATGACTTTCTCATTTTTCTCCTGCGCCTTTCCTCCCTTTTCTTTCAGGCGCTCTTCGAGGTCAACTATGGTTGCCTCCAATTCCGCTTTCTGCTCTCTGCTAGTTCGCTCCGATTTTTTCATCCTTGCCTCCGCATCGTTCTCCCGTCGAGTAAGCTCACGGACTTTCATGGTCTCGCTCCTGAGTTTCTCTTTGAAAACGGCAGATTCCTTCTGTAGCGAGCTCATGTTATTAATCGCCTTGGCGTGCTTCTCGAGCTTCACCTCGAGCGTTTTGTTTTTGTGGAGCAGCTCATCCTTCATCTTCAGCGCGTCTGCCAGGGCACCTTCCTTAGTTCTCACGATTTCGTAATTTGTTTGACGATTCGCAACGACCTCGCTCTTGTAGCGCTCGAGCTCAAAAGACAATTCCTCCATCCTGCGCTCTTTCTCCACTACCTCGTTGTAAAGGTTCTCATTCCTTCCCCTAAGCGCGTCAACCTCAATCTTTCCCTCTTCTTTGACGACTTCGATCTGTGTGTAACGTATTTTTCATTCCATTTAGTGCCGCGGGATTTTTCATTAGCAGAGAGGGAAAAAGGGGAAGGGGGGAAGAGATTGTGACTGGTTTGTTAGGCTGAAATGACTGACTGGGTCATAGCATTGAACGCGCGCGCAGCAACAACAGAAATTACTTCTTACGGAAAGCCCTTTATAACCCTGAATAAACAAGAGAACAATGTCTGTCTGCCTTCCCCCGCGCCGCGGGGGGGATAACTTGCTGCTTACCTCGGCCTGAATCTGGAGCATCCGAGCCCTAGAGAGCTCCACATTTTCCTTCAGAGTAGAATTCTCGTCCAACAGTCGGCCGTTCCCCTCTTTAACTTCGCGGTACTTGCGCTCCTTTCCGACTAGCTTTTCTTCAATTCTACGAAGCTCTCGATTCTCGCTCCGAAGCCTATCCATCTCCTCGATTCGGGATGTAAGGTTGGTGTCCCTGGAACGGAGTGCTACCTTGAGAGCGGAGACTTCTTCCAGGAGCTCCGAAACCTGTCCTTGCAATTGTTGAGTATTCTCTCTTGGAGACTCACATTGGGGGGTATTTGGGGGGGGATCTGATTCGGCCGACGAAGATCTCGGGGGGAGGGGAAGCTTGGCGACTCTGTTCTTTGAAGTGGTGTCACTTGTGTTCTCCTTGTTTGCTGCTGCTGCATCCCTGGCTGCAACTGCCTTGCGCAAGAGCTTCTCTGTACGCACCAAGTCGTTCTGCAACTCTTCGCGTGTCCTCGGGCGGAATCTCTTCGGCCCCCCGCAAGTCTTCTTAATAATGAGCTCGTTGACTTCCTCGGTGACAAGGTGCCTCTCAGGATTCGCAGTCTTGAGTTCTTGCTTGAGGACGTCCACTATGAGCTCCTGCTCACGAATCTTCTCCCTCATCCCCGAAATCAAGTTGCTCCGGCGATGCTCCTTCGCCTGCGCCTTCATAACGGCCACTTCGTTCTTCAGGACATTGATGGACTTCATCAGAGCTCGCACTTTCTGGGCATGAAGATTGTTCAGAGCGCTTATCTTGGCATCAACAATCACATCTCCAGAAGTCATTTCTAAAGCAGAAAGCACGTCCATAGAGGCAAGATGGGGGTCTCGGGAAGCCATCGTTTTTTACTGCGCGATTAGGAGATGTAAATGTCGTCGTTGGGAGGGTTTTGAGTTGTATATTTTTGAATATTGAGTTGAGTTGGGGGAGGTGGTGGTTTGAGTACGGGGGTCTCAATATAGAAGGTTGCGAAGCGACTAATGCGAGGAGGACGCTGCTCCGAATATGAAAAGTCGGAGCAAATTTGTGTCTCTTCAAACTGGTGTGAATTGTGAATGATGAATTTCCTGTTTCCGGCCGGCCGGGGAACGGGGAACGGGGACCCCGAGGGAGCAAATTCATAAATTGGTGCAACCTTTAACGCACATCAAAATGCTATAAAAACCTCTCATGACGATACAACGTGGAATGAACCCATAAGTCATGGCGGATTCTTCAAATGATGGCGCTGAGATGTCTGATATGAGGAGCGGAGTTGCAGAACCGGACTCTGTCTCCAACTCCCCCCCTGTGGGGGATTCGGCGCACATTGCCCCAGAGTCTCTTAGCATGCCTAACATGATCCCCGGAGAGTCAGTCCGCGGCCAAGAGGAGAGTGCCCAAGGAGATTCTGTCCACGGGTCTGGGGAGTTTGATATTCACAGCTCCCCTCTTCACACCCATCTTGAAGCGCCTGCACTCCCCCTTCCCGATGAGCCCCTTCCCGAAACGATTTCCGTAGCTTTCCCCCCTTCCGGTCCCATGGGTATAACCTTCTCTAACATCAAGTCTCGTCTCGTGATATCTTCCTTTGCCCTTCTCCCTGATGAAACCTTGGGTCCCAAGGCTGGGAAAGGGGTGCTGGAAATAGGTGATGTACTGCAGAACGTCAATGGGAGAGATATTTCCGATTTATCTTTTGGGGAACAAGTCAACGTGATGAGATCAAGCGAATACAAGGACAGTAATGCAGAAGGAGGCACTGGAAGGGGCGAAGAAAGGGTGCTAACTTTTGTCAGGGGGGGGGACGTGCTTGAAGGGAAGAAATCAACTGTTGTTAAGGAAGTTGTCAACAATCCACTATTGATGCTGATGTCCGAAGAATCGATGGGACAGGAGGAGGGAGAAGGGGAAGACAACAACATTGACGACATCGAAAACGGCGACAGCAGTGACCAGCCAGCTTCAGCCCACCAATCTGCATCGCAACCTGCATCACCGACCAGCGACGACAACCCCAATGAGCCATCCCCTTCTTCGCCAACCTCCCAAAGCTCTGAGCTTTCCGTCGACCTCTCTACCGAGGAAAAGAAGGATAACAACCCCTCCCCCCTTCCCTTCGGCTCGAAAGTGCCCTCACCTGACATCATGGACGGTATGCTCGATATTTTATCATCTGATGTGAAACCGAACACCGCAAATACGGCGCGAAGCTCAATGAAGAGCGGAAGAAGCGCGAAATCAGAGGCGAGATCAGAGTCCTCTGCTGATTCAGGCACATCGACCATTTTGAGCATGTTGCAGAGGAAACGTTCGAACCGAGAAGACAGCGAAAAGCGACAGAAAGAGCGCGAAGAGGCCCTTCTGAAGACGAAAGTATACCATCCCTACCAAATTCGACTGATGGCAGCGCTGAATGGGAACGAACGACTCGGACCTCCTCTCCATGTCAAGGTCACGAACGAATCGTACTGGTTCAAACAGCGGAAGCTGCTGGGGGGTAGCAATCACGCCAAGCGAATGGTACAACAAGAAAAAATGGGCACGAAATACCAAGCGGCCATATACGACCTAAAGCGGAGGGAGGAGGACTTTGAATTGTCTCCTGCAATCAAATATCTGCCTGGTTTGTATTCAACCAGTGCCAAAGCTTACCGTGCTTGCGAAGATGCGTGCGCCATACGAGATGCCAATCCGGCTGAGATAGTGGGAGATAAGACCACATTCCGTGCGAACCCAGCTTTGGTGCTCTGCACCCACCTGAACGTGACCGTCGTCTCCGAGGAGTTCCGGGGAAAGAGCCACACGGAGCGCTGCGAGATGGTCTACGAGGCTTTGGTGGAGGAATTCTTCGAGAATCCAGGTTCAACTGAGACGGATCCGAATCTTGCCAGTGAGGAGAATCCTTTTCCGGAAAGGTCACTGCCCAAGAATTTCTGCGTCCGAGGCGAAGCCGTGAACAACTTGCCGCACATGAAACACCTCAGCAGTCTACCGTTTGAGCTTTTGTTCGATTTGAGAACCCCATCGCAGTACGATCCTTCCTACTACATGCCCTCGGAGAGCGAGCGGACGACCAAGAGTAGGACCGGAGTGAACGTTTTGGGGATCAACAAAAATGTCAAAACCCCTAGCAAGATAAAAAATTTGAGGGGAATCATGAAGATCCCGACGAACAGCAGAGGGGGAATGTACGCGCATTTCTTTCATGACATGCCTAGTGACGTCAAAGGCCTGGTTCTGGAGGAGTATCAAAAGAATATCAAACTCATCCAGGGGGACAAGGCGACCCTTGAGGCTGGGACGTATAAAAAGACCGTCGTGAGGACGGGACAGGCAAAGCCAAGCGACCCTCGGCTGCCGGATGGAGGGGTCGGAGAAGGAAAGGGTGGTCCGCACAGGAGCATGGAGCAGGCCGCTGCCGCCATGAACGCTGCAAGTCGTGCGCTAGAACTCGGAGAGGACCCGGGATTGGCCGCGCAAAAAGCAGCGCAGGAATGGGCCGACGAACAGGCCGGGATAAAAAAGCTCGGAGAGAAAGAGAAGCAGAAGAAGAGGGACGAGGAAGAGATGAAGAGGAAGCAAGCGGTTTTAGGCCAACGGCAGCCAGGGCAGGAGAGTGAGAAGGACAGCGAGAACGACATCATCACAAAGTATCAGATTCTCACGAAGAAAGTCGCCGCGATCGCGAAGCGACTCCAGAGAATATATAGGCGGCGAATGATGCCAAGAATTCAGAGGCGCATGGCGAAGAAGCACTACGCATGTCTGCTCGTGCAGAGACGCGTTCGGGCTTACTACGCTCGGGAGTACGTCACTGTCTTGAAGGAAGTGATTGCTGTTGCCGTGGTGAAAATCCAGGCACTGTCAAGGGGCGTCATCGGGAGGATCAAGGCTCGAGAGTTGAGAAAGCTTTTAACGGACACGGCGCTGGTGTTGCAACCAGTTGTTCGGGGATGGATCGGGAGGACGTACGCAAGTTGGCTTCGAGAGAACTGGAAACGTGCCGTGATAATGCAGCGAATCGTGAGGGGATTCAACCACAGGATGAAATTGCGCAAAGCGAGGATGGATGCATTCTCCAGGTGCCTCCCAGTGTACGTCATTAAAATCCAGAGCGTCGCACGAGGATTCCTGGGGAGAAAATTGTTCAGAAAATTGATGGAGAGGCTCGTGTTCAACAAGATTTTGGTCCCCGCGTGTCAGGTACTACAGCGGTGCTACCGTGGAAAAATCGGTTGGCGAGTCGGTTTTCATAAGCGATTAGAGAGAGACGCGGCGATCGAAATCCAGCGTATAGGGAGGGGGCTGCTAAAGCGGCGGTGGCTCGCCTACGTTAAATGGAAGAAATACGAGAGGCGATGCGCCGTGTTTCTTCAGTCTCATGTCAGGGGGTGGATCGACCGGGAGATTATCCGGAGGAGGCGGCAGAAGCGGTATTTTGTCAACGTGGTGGTCCCGTCAGTGACAAGGATCCAGGCAGTGTACCGAGGGTATACGAAGAGAAACGAATTGGTAGTCCTGCAGACGGAGTGGTTCAATGCTCAGCGTATTCAAGGCTGCTTTCGTACGTACACTGCGAAGAAGCTCGCCCGTCAGAAGTGGTTGGAGTTCATGCTTGCCTTGAAGTCCGAGAATGCACTACGCATCCAGCGCCTATTTCGAGGTTGGTGGTGGCGGAGGGCTCACTCCCAGCACAAGATCAGGGAGGCTGCGCGGAGGTTGTACGCGTCCAGAATAATAATGAGAGGCTGGATTCGTTACAGGGACGGGAAGCGGTACAGGGTCATCAAGGAAGCGTGGGAGGTCGAGCAGTCGGCCGAGCTGCTGCTGGACTTGGACGAGGAAAAGAGGGAGATCCTTGAAGACTTGGAGGACATCAATTTTGACCTCGCGGTGAACGAAAAGGCGCTGAGGAAGGCCAACAAAAGGATAAAAGAAATCCTCTACTTCAACGAGCAAGCTGCCCTGCGCATTCCCAGGGTGGAATGGGAGCTGGAGAACATGGATGGTGCCAAGGATATTGAGGGCGGTTGGGCAGAGGCATTTTCAGACGAGTGGGAGAGGTTGCACAATCAGACAAGAATGAGCCGGGAGGAACTCCGGCTGTGCAAGATAAAGGTGCGGCAGTTGCAGCGGGAAATCGATAACCTTCACATGGAGAGGGAGGATGTCCAGATTGATTTGGACAACATTGGCTGCCAAGAGCAAGAAGAATTCGAGCTCCTCCGCCGGCTTGAGTTCATGCGCGCCGAGCGTAAGCGAGATGACGAGTGGGAAAAGCGCATACGGTTGGAGAAGAATACTTGGAAGGTCGACGACGTGCGACGTAATGTTATTCGCAGAAAGAGAACCGATATCGATGAAATTGCCGAGGATTTGAAGCAGAATAGGAGTCGCGATGACGTATCAACAATCAGCTTCTGGAAGAAGCACGACATGAAAAAGTCGGAGAAGGATAGCGTCAAACGCCGCCTGAGAGAGAGGGCAAAGAAAAAGATAGAGCAGATCAGAAAACAAGGAGAAGGCAATGAAAAGATTCGTCACACCTTCGACAGTGTCGTGAGCAGCAGCCTCGACTTGCTCAAGCAGTCTACCTTGAATATGAGGAGTCAGGTCACAGACTTGCGCGAAGATCCAAAGGCCATGTGCAGGGTCTGCGGGAGAGTCTACTGCGAGTGCGACCAGTCTGTGGCCCCCACAGAGACATACTTTAAGAAGGTTGGTCGTTAGGGGGTGAGGGGGTGGGGTGAGGGGGTGGGGTGAGGGGGTGGGGTGAGGGGGGGGGGTGAGGGGGTGGGGTGAGGGGGAGTGTAACAGTACAGCACAGCACAACGCAACGGAGCGAAGAGGCCGCTTTGGACGCACAATTGCATTTATAATTGTACAAGATTGGTGTAAAAATATGGCTAGTTTACGTGCTATTTTTTTGGGTAGTTTTTTTTCTTCTGTGTGTTCACAAGTCTTCGACATTCATTTCCTCAACCGCCTGGGGATGGACTCTCCCTACACTTGCTTCCTTGAGTCCAACAATCTCCCTCAAGCTCACACTGCTCCTCCTCCTCTTCGCTCCACCTTCTGATTCGAAAACGCCCTTTGGTAAGAACTCATCAGGGATCTTCTCAATCTTGAACCAATTTGGATTTCTTCTCTTCCATTGATTGATATTTTCTCCTACCCATTCCTTCACCTCCTCATAAATGCTCTTGGTGAATTCAATGCGGTTTTTGAACACTGCGCGAAACCGCTGATGGTCCTCCTTGCTCGTCAGGAATAGCTCGCATGTGTACTGTGGTGCAGTCTTGGTTCCAAAGAATGTGTTCAGGTAGCTCAGGTCAATTGTGCAGAAGAAGATGAAGTTCAACAGCAACCATGCCGTAAAGCTCATGGCCAAAAACACCGTTAGGTCATCCTTCGAGTCACCATAAAAATACTGCAGCGCTACAAAGGGGAAAGCCTGGGCCCAAATCATTGACATGGTGAAGCTGAACCCGCCCAGCTCGTAAGGGTGCCGGAAGTGGAGGCACCCAGTGAAGTCCACTATGACTTTTCCAATGATCCTCTCTAAGAAACTAGCAACCAAAGGGGCACCATGAGGCCAATAGTGAAAATCTGATCGAATAATCTTGAAGACGAGATATAAACCCATCTCGCCACCAATGAAAAGGATGACCTTGTCAGGATCCGAATATGCCAACAGAGCACATCCCAAGCTACGGCTCAGGTTGTGCAAGGAGCTAATCAGTGTCATCAAGATGAAGCACCTTCCCCTAAGACCATTGTCATTAGGGATGTAGCCATAGAACTTGGGTTGATTCTTCCTGTGGAGCACATCGACATCAGCGTCGAATGCAATCATCGCACTTGTGAAACCAGTCGTGAGACAACTGATTCCAATTGACACCAAAGCATATGTACCAGCTTTCTCTGGAGCCAAAAGCCAGACATATAGCTGCAAAACACAGCCTGGAATGCTCTCGCAGCTCAGTTCGATACCTTTGTTACAAATTAGCTCTGTGAGCTGATCGACATTTGCCTCCTTGTCGTCGTGATTTGTGGATACCCTAAACGCATCCACAGCCGGACGCAAACATGACATTGTGATCAAGGCTTCCATGCCAATCACGAACCAGCTCTTCTTTTTGTACTGCACAAGCACCAAAAACAATTGAACAAATAGATTCCCAAGAAGCATTCCCAGCATAGCATTTGCTTGTCCATACAGCTCTTCGCTCTGGTAGTACTTGCTTATGACGTAAATATCCGTCACAGCGTCAGTGGTACTTAGCACAGCTCCCACAGTCACTCGTAAAACCGTCCCATACATGCTGTCCCGCAGTGTGTTGTTGGCAATGATAACCATGAACTCTTCGAAACCGACAACCTCCTTGAACAGGACGTCTAGCTGTGTGTAGTTTAACCTCCAAGCGTCGATGGCAACAGCACCCGTCTTCCTCTTCCTTATGAATGTCGACAACGAGCACCCTACACGCCGACATTCTTCGTCCCCCCAGTCCGTCAAATTGAGTTTATTATCGACTTCCCTCACTCGGAAGCCAAATTTGTTCTCTAAAATGAAGCTGAGAATGGTGACAAAACCAGGACATCTTCCGACAAGAGATGAGAACAACTCCTTTTCCTCCTCAAATATACTGTGCAAATGAGCGGCATTTTCGATGTGATCGGCCTTCCCATTTTCGTAGATTCTCTCTGCCACAGCCTCCCAAGCCTCTTTCGTCTTTGTCTCTGGGGATGTTGTAGCCATAACTTCCTGCTGTGTACACCTGGTATTCTGTCTTTGTCTTTGTCTCTTTCAGATTTTGTTATTTATGCTTTCCATGCATGTTGCTTTTGGTAGAACTAATTTGGCAATGCCGTGTATCTGATACTGGTGTACCTGCGTTTCAGATTATCAGTAAGTCTGATCCGTATAGTGAGTGTGGTATTTAAATATCAGTTAAATTGGCAGTCTCTAGGTATCCACGCGATTTGTTGAACTGGTAGTGTGGGTTTTTCAATGGCTTTTTTCGATTTAAGGTAATTATTGGGATGTGTTTAGGTGACACTTTCCGAGACACCCAACTTCAATTTTTTTCGGAATTTTTCCAACCCTACTGTTTGTTTGGGCGAAACAAAATTTTGGAATTCCTTTTTTTTTTTGCCCCCCTCCCCCACCAATATCACAGAAGAAACAGCAAACTTACATAAATAAAGTTCTAAATTGTACTAGCCCCCTTTCCATCATCTTTCTTCGGGCCCGCGATAAAAACTATTTTATCGAATTGTCCGTGACAACATGTAATTGACCTTGCCCGCTTTGAACATGTGCTAATTTGAATGTTTTTTTGACAGTGCTACGTCAGATCGCCCTGCCAGACCAT
>Ga0115554_1001310_pt1 | contig 17546 bp, 3 predicted proteins | sample COGITO_mtgs_1104_3_FD_87283 | JGI IMG/M metagenome (GOLD analysis project Ga0115554, IMG submission 87283) | Pelagic marine microbial communities from North Sea - COGITO_mtgs_110404 | ecosystem: Environmental > Aquatic > Marine > Epipelagic | place: Germany:Helgoland, sampling site Kabeltonne... | reverse complement strand
GGGGGGTGGAGGGGGGTTGGGGGGAGGATGGGGGTGTTGTTTGTTTATGGTATATTCTGGAGAGGTGAAATAAAGTAAAGTAGAGGCATTCTTCAATGCACAGACAACGACAAAAAAATTGCTGCATTTTAAACACAATACATCCACAGTGAGCAACGTACAAAGCCCCCTCAAGACTTTCGCACCCGACACACCGACCACTATGTGTAGCAGGCACTAATCACATCACCTCTTCAAATTGTCTAAAAGGGTGACATGGATCTTTTTCACAAGTCGCTCGAGATTATCGATCCGCTTGTTGAGATGGACAAACTCATGATTATTATTCGACAGTTGGTTCGGTCCAAGAGGGTTCATATGAGTTTCCATGCCATGGCCCACCATCCCCAAAGGCGCCACAGACAGCCTCCGGTCCCTTAATGTTGGTAACGGTGTCTTTTTTAATATAGCCTTCTGAATTTCACCGCTTCCGTGTAAGCCCTGTTCAAGCATGGCCTTGCTGAATTTCAATATACCCCTGGTCATAGCCATCTTGATCCTCGCTTTATGGACCATTTCTTTCTCGTCGTCGAACTCGTCCAAAATTTCATAAAATTGTTCCTTCGTAACCATGAGCAACTCAAGGTAAGTGAGCGCCCTGGTTTCGACGTGCTCTTGCAGATCCCAGCAGTTCAAGATGAAGTCTTCACCCCAGAAGGTTCCAGCAGTCTTGACCATCCCACCCCTGCTCGCCACTCCCCTACTCACAGCGCAAAGTGTGTTGCTGATTTTGACTTGTTCTTGGGGACAAAATACTCCCGCAACCATAATTTCTAGCGTTCTGACACTGAATTGAGGACAAGCTTCCTTGAGGTAGTAAATGTCATGGATCCATTCGCAGTTCTTCTCAGTGACCTCTTCTTTCAAAGAAGGACTCATCCTCTCTATGAGCCCCTTATAGGTTTCTCCCTTGGCAATTTCCCTAGTCTGGTTGAAGAAGGACCGCACCTTGGTTTTCAATGGTTTGCTGAAGTGTTGCTCAGACATAAAAGAGTTTAGCTGGTCCATGGTTTGCTGGTGCTCGATGGTCGCAATGTCAAGGTTAGATACGATTCCACAGGCATTTCCGATGATGTACGCCCAGACGCAGCTCCCCCAAAGAAGGCAGAATGTACACCATTGCATCTCGAACACGCTGACGGGAGTTATGTCACCGTATCCTACACTGGTGATGGTGACAATGCTCCAATAAAATGCGGCGGTGTAGATCTCCCAGGCAGTCAACCATCTATCCTCCTCAATATAAGTGCTGTGCAACCCATTGATCCAGGTGAAGCCTCCTCTCCCCGCCCCCTCCTCCTGCCCTCCTCCAACCATGCACCACAGACAGGCCATCCAATGGCCAACCATTAGCAGCAATATCGCAAATTTGATCAAGCCTATGACGCTGAACGGAATGTTGATGCGGCTCTCCAAACGCTTGAAGATCCTGCTCGCCTTGAATATTCTGGCAAGCTTGAGAAGACGCAAAAGCCTGATGACGCGGATGATTTTAAGATCTTTCACAGCATCAGAATTAGGGGAGAAAGCAGCAAGCCAGTCGAAAGGAATGATGCTAACCAAATCGATAGTAAACCAACTGCTGAGGTAGTTCTTTCGGATAGCCCTGAAATTTCTCACCAGCATACCTTGTCCTCCTCCGCCCGGAATTCTGTAGGCCAAAAAAAATTGCATTACCATGTCCTTGACAAATATTAGATTGACGACATTGTTGACCCAGAAGAGGCCATCCCAAGTCTCAGAATCGTCGATTTTCGAGCCAGGTAGCAATGCAACTTCGTAGGGCGTCACAAACGCAGTAAATATCAAGGCAGTAAGCGTGATAAGGTCCCACCTTCCCATGTAGACACTGTCGGGCAATATGAGAAATGGTGGCTCCCTGACCCGGTCCTCAAAGTACTTGATCATCTTCTCCACCTCTTCCTCCACTTCCTTACCTCCCTTGGCTGCATTCCCCGAATATTTGTTGATATCGGCCCTGTACTTCTCGCAAGCAGCCTCATCAAACTGTCCCCTGGACGCGAAATACTTCTTCGCGGCGTTCGCGTTCTTTTTCTTGGTTGGAACAGCGAAGATACTGGCTGCTGAGACCATGCTGAGGCGGTCATCTTCACCGGCGTGGAAGGAACCAATCCTTCTGGTCCGCGCTTTCACTTCTTCCTCCACCCTTCGCTCGAATTCGGAGGGGTCAATTGGTTGAGGTGAGTGATCTGACGGTATTGTCACTTCTCTCACACCAAATTCAGCCTCTTGGTGTTGGTCGTCATAGTTGCCAAGAGGAGGTTGGTAGACAGGGCCTTTGGGCGCAACCGGTGAATTATGCATTTGATTTGGGGACGATCCCTTAGCTGGACTGATTCCTTTCTTTTTCTTAATTTTCTTAACCTTCCTAACTCCACCCTGTATAGGCATAAGCGGCTCGGCACCCTGGTGGAGGATAGGGGGTTGCCCTCCTTCAGGTACCGAATCAGCTGAAATTGATATTTTGGCAGACATTACGGTCATGCAAGCTCAATATATTGAGCGAGACTACTTCAATCAGTCGAAACTGACAATTATTGAATGAAGGGGTATTTTAACACCGCCGAGTTGGGGTTGTTGAGTTACAAAACAATTTGAACCAAAAACCGCACAATGGCGGAAGAAGACGGCGTCGCCGACGACCGCCTCGACTACGTATTCACCCAATTGCAGATTAATTTCAAGAATGTCCCAGAGGAGCGATTTGCAGCATTTGCATCCTCGGAGTCCAACTTGGGGGTGCTCTACGACTTCCTTGACAGTGACTGTCAGGCGGTTTTCATCACGGAGGCAACGCGAGGCAACCTAAGTGTTAGCAAACAAGCGCCCGGACAGATTAAAAACGGGCAGCAGTTTATGTATATTATCAAAATTGAGGTGAGCTTCCGTTTGTTTTTGTTCGGTTTGCTGCAGTATGAGGGACTTGTCTTGCAGGGGCGCGGTCCTGTAAACAGTATTAACGAGGAGGTACTAACACGCGTGGTGTATATCTTACGCATATCCAACAGTCGAGCCCGGTTTCAGAAGACCTCTACCGCGATGAGATATTGTTCGGGGACCTGTCTTCTGATGCCCTTTCCCACATGTCTCTCTTGACCCAGGAGATTTACCTCCCTGTGTTAACAAATGCCAAAAACCAGGAGAACTGGTCGGAGATGGTATCGAAGGATGTAATGCAGACGTGCAACGATTTTGTCGCGAACGTACAGATAACCATGGGAAATATTAGGGGGACGACTTGTCTTCCTTTGCCTCCTGGGAAGGCTTTGACAGAGACAGCTGAGGTGAGTCGACTGCGTCATAGGTTGCTTGCGCGCCGTGGGAGTCGCTTGCACTCAAGCTCATGAAGAAAATAATGAGAAATTTCCTTATATATTTCTACGAAATGTTGACACCATGACTAACACACCTACCTACTACCTACACATTATTTATCATCACAATAACCACAACTCCCGCCACCGCAGGATCGCGGTGAGGCTCAAGATGATCTCACAAGTGAGGCTCTCCCAAAAGGCTCCACCTCCGCCGGTACACCGAAGCTATCTGACAAAGACCGTGTGCATCAATTGGAGGGTTGCTTGATCACGTGGACCAAGCAAATAAAATCAGTCTTAAAGAGGGACCCTGAAGATCTCTTAGCTGCGCCCGACCAGTCCCCTGGCCCCTTGGAGGAGCTGGATTTCTGGATCCAAAAGTCAGCCAATCTAAACAGTATCTTCGACCAGCTCCAGTCGGAGCGTATTCGTCGCGTTCTTCGTTTCCTCGACACGGCCAAGTCTACTTACAACGCTCCGTTTGCTAAGCTCTGCAAGGAAGTCTTCCAGTCCCGAGCTGAAGCGTCGAACAACAAGAAGTTCCTAAAGCCTTTGCGCTCCTACTTTGAGCGGCTCGAAGGTGAGACGCAGTTTGAGAATCTCATAGACCATTTTCGTCCCATCTTCCACCTGATTCTCCTCGTGTGGAAGGGGTCGGCTTACTACAACACGCCGGGCCGCCTCGTCGTTCTTGTCAGGGAGATATGCAACACATTAATCCGTCAGGCCTGTAAATTCATCGACGGCAATCGCGTTTTTGAAATGATTGAGCGGGAGGAAACCAAGCTAGCGATCGATATGCTGCACCAAATTGTGAAGGTCTTTGGGAATTTTAAATCCACCTACTTCGATTATAAGGCAAAGGCAAATGCGGAGTGCCCCAACAACCAGTGGAAGGTGCAGAACAATGCGATTTTTGTCCGCTTGGACTCCTTCTTGGAGCGTTGCCACGACATTCTCGACCTTTCCAATACCATCATGCAGTTCACAAAGCTTGCGAAGATAGAGGTCGGAGGTACCAAGGGGAAGACCCTTACTACTTCCATCAATCAGATCTATTTTGACTTCACTACAGCTGTTGGTGCCGTCAAAAACGTCAATTACGACGTCATGGATCTCAACGCAAAGCAATTCGAAGACTCTTTCTACACATTCCGAGGCGTGATTAAGGAGCTGGAGCGACGGTTAGGCAGCGTCATTACACAGGGTTTCGACGATTGTTGCACTGTGACGGGCCGCTTCCGTCTGCTGGACAGTTTCGACACTCTGGTCCTCCGGCCTATTATTGCAGCCGATCTAGAGAAGAAGCACGGCTCCCTGATCGAGTCATACTCGGAAGATGTTACATCCGTGCTTCAAATCTTTGTGGAGAACAAGGACAGCCCTCCCATCGGCAACAACCTTCCCCCGATTGCCGGTGCGCTCACATGGTGTAGAGGGCTGCTCGACCGGGTCAAGCTGCCTATGGAGAAAATGAAGAAGTTGGATCGCAAGGTCCTTGACCGCGAGGATGCGAGGGAAGTGGTGAAAATGTATACCTCCCTGCTTGGACAACTTGCTGATTTCGAGCGTATTAAGATCGAGGCTTGGGGGCAGTCCATCGAGGAATCATCTCAGGCCAAGTTGAAGAACCCTCTATTGCGCCGAGGAAAGAAGCTCCCCGATGCACCTCGTGGCTCTCAGGAGCTGCTCCACGTAAACTTCGACCCCCTCTTAACTCGCTTGCTCCGAGAGGTTAAATACTTTCTCCTCCTCGGCTTGCAGGTTCCTTCATCCGCGCTAGAAATCTACAAGCTCGGAGAGGTCTTCCGCCGCCATATGGGAAACTTGGATCTTATCGTCAACATTTTCAACAAGATTCAGCTACACCTACTCCCTGTGGAGCGCCCATTACTAAAATCGCAGCTCGACAAGATTAATAAGAGTCTTGCCCAGGGTTACGACAACTCTACCTCGTCGAAAAAGTCTAAATCACTGAATTGGAAATCCAATGGCATCGATAATTTCATCACGGAGGCCATGAGCGACGTTCGGGCGATAAACAACACCATGAGCGTGTTGAAATCCAACTTGCGGAGGGTAGAGGTTCTGCTCGATGGTTGGAAAGCGCGCCCGCTATTCGAGAGGGCAAACAAGACCTGCTCGATCCCGGATCTCGAAGCTCTTCTAAATCAGACTAAATCCGCCCAGTACCACCATATCAAGGAGGGCGGCCAGGAAATCCACAAGCTACTGAAGGACACAAATCGCACTCTGAAGGTTTCTCAGGGTCTGCCGGACTGGAAATGCTACGTCGATTTTATCAACAACATTGTCGTCGGTGGTTTGGTCGATACCACTGCTATTTCTCTCATTTCCCTGGAGAACAATCTCAATGACGAGTTCATCCTAAAGAACAACTACTCTCCAATGCTAGAAATTGACCTTGACTTGCTGGACAAGGGAGTCATCTACAAGCCCGAAATTGCCTTCGTCACAAGCAACGACAAATCGAAGTACGGCCTTCGAAATATCGTCTGGTCTTGGATCAGTGGCATTCTGGGCATTGGTAGTGTCTTCAAGCGCCTTGATAGCGGGGAAGGAAATTATCTAATGGAGCTTCAGGCCGAGCCTCACGTGTCCATGCTGCTCGCGAAGATCAATCACCATCTTCAGATGATGGAAGTAAAAGCGAACCGCTATCGCCGTGTTTTCTCCAAGTATGAATATTTGTGGAATTCGGACTTGAACGAGCTCTTCCGCGAGTTCCTCGCTGAGGCTCTGGTCGAGGAGGTCATTCCGACGCTGGACCTTGCTGGACAATCATCGCAAATGGACGACGAAGATGTCGAGCCCAAAGCTAACGCAGAGGCTGCTAACTTGGAGGCCAAGACGCGGACAACCTTGGACTTGTCGCTCTTCGATTCCAAGATCAAGCAATTCTTGAACGTTCAGTCTGAGATCGAGGGGCTCAAACACGTGCATGATATGGACTTCCTCCGAATCAATGGTCAGCCCATCAAACAAGCGATGGGCACTTGGGTGACCAAGTGGATGTTCATTTACACAGGGTACCTCCAAACGCACATCGCTACTGAGTTGAACGAAATGCACACGTTCCAGACTACTGTCAATAAAGGCCTGGATCTTGATCCCTCTGAATCCAAAGAATCGCTAATGACAATCATGGCCCACATTCGAGACGTTCGCAAGAAGATGCCCGTGATGGCCACTACTTTCGGCCCTCTGAAGGACATAGTCTATTTGCTCAAGTCGCACGGGATCACCCTCGATCTCGGTAACGTCGACGGGGAGCCAGCCATCGAGTACCTGGAGCGCGCCCCGATGCTCTGGGACAACATTGTTAACAAGACTTTTAAGGTCAAGGAGCAAATTCATCCGTTGCAGATTAGGGAGGTAGACGCCATCAAGGCGGAGATTGTGAACTTCAAGAAGAAACTCACGGACTTCCACAATACGTTCAAGCGAGATGCTCCCTTCGGCTGGCCAGAGGATAGGCGGACGGAAGTCTACGCAAGCTTCGACGACTACTATAAGCAAGTTGCACAGATCGAGGACGAGGCGGCTAGGTTCAACGAGCTGGAGGAACTCTTCGACTTGTCGAGGTCCAACTTCCAGGAAATACCGGCTATGAAAAGCGAGCTTGTCTTGCTGAAGGAATGCTGGGACAGCGTCAACAGCGTTAATAATCTATTCGATAGCTGGGAGAGTATTCTCTGGTCAGCCATCAAGACCGACGACCTCTTGGACGAAGTCAAGCTGCTGCAGGCCCAGTTGAAGAAGTCAAACCGGGCGGTAAGGCACTGGAAGGTATTCGAGCTTCTCTCAGCCAAGATAAACAATATGGCGAGCGTGCTGCCACTGATCGAGGAGCTTCACACCCCATCGATGCGCGACCGCCATTGGAAGAATTTGACCATCATCACGCACAAGAATTTCGAGAAGACTCCTCAGTTTGCACTCAGCGATGTACTCGCTCTCGAGCTCTACAAACACGTTGATGGTGTTACCGAGTTGGTGGAAATCAGTGTAAAAGAGCAGAAAATCGAGGCGAAATTAAATGCCATCGAGAGCACGTGGACGAACTTGAAGCTGGAGTGCGTGAGGCACCGCGACACTGAAGTATTTGTTGTGGGGGCGATGGACGAAATCATGGAGACGTTGGAGGCAAACCAGATGGACCTGCAGGCTATGGCTGGTATGGGGAAATTTGTAGACTTTTTCCGAAACAAGGCGCTCATGTGGCAAGAACATCTCTCTAATGCTGAGACAGTGTTGAAGTCGTTATTGATCTGTCAGCGTGGCTGGACGAGCTTAGAGGCAATATTTATGGCCTCAGCGGACATTCGCGCTCAACTTCCTGACGACACGAAGCGTTTTGAAGGAATTGACAGCGAATTCAAGGAGCTCATCAAAGACGTGAACGCCCGTCCCGGTATTCTGGAGTGCTGCAGCACAGACGGACGCGAGCAGACGCTTGGTATCATGATGAAGGCACTTGAGAAGTGCCAGAAGGCTCTGAATGAGTACCTGGACATGAAGAAGAATGTCTTCCCCAGGTTTTACTTTGTGTCAAATAGCGCTCTGCTGGATATTCTATCGAACGGCAACAATCCTCCCAAGATCATGCCTCACCTTGGCAGCATTTACGATGGCATTGGGAGTCTGGAATTTGTGCTCCCTGAGGACGATCCCGACATGGTCGTTGAGGAGAAGAAAGATGTAGATGACGGCGACGTTGTTGTTGCAAGACTGCCTGAAAAGGCGAGCGGAATGAACGCAAAGGATGGCGAGCAGGTTGCGTTCGGGCACTTCTTCAGTATGAATGGAGCCATCGAGAACTGGTTGAACAAATTAACGGCGTGCATGCAAAACACTTTGAGGACAGTCACGGAGGGGAGCTTGAAAGAAGCAAGCAATTGGGACGTGGACAATCCGAGGGAGGAATGGTGTTTCAATTACCCAAGTCAAATTGCTCTGCTAGCATGCCAAGTTCTGTGGACGGAGGAGACGGAGGCAGCTCTGGAAGAATTCGAGAACGGGCAGGAGGACGCCGTGAAGAAGTATTTGGCGCTGTGTGTGAAGCGTCTCGAGAGTCTTATCGTGCTTGTACAGGGCGATTTAAAGAAGGGCGACAGAACGAAGATTATCGTTTTAATCACCATCGATGTGCACTCAAGAGACGTCGTGGAGTCGCTAATCTCAAAGAGAGTTGATAACACGCTGGATTTTGCCTGGCAGAGCCAGCTGAAATTTTATTGGGTGCAGGAGAAGGGCGAGCGGGAGGTATTGGTCAGGATCTGCGACTTTAGGACAAGCTACTCTTTTGAATACGTCGGGAACATTGCTCGATTGGTCATTACACCGTTGACAGATAGGTGTTACGTCACGCTGACGACTGCCTTACGACTTTATTTGGGAGGTGCGCCGGCAGGCCCAGCCGGAACTGGAAAGACAGAGACTACAAAGGATTTGGCGAGAGCTTTGGGCTTGCCCTGCTACGTTTTCAACTGTAGCGACCAGATGAATTACCAGACAATGGCCGACATTTTCAAGGGACTTTCCCAAGTTGGCGCATGGGGCTGCTTTGACGAGTTCAATAGGATCGAAATCGAGGTTTTGAGTGTTGTGGCAAGCCAAGTCAAGAGTGTGCTGGACGCCATCGTTCATTTGAGTGTGCCTACCAATCGCGAGAAGAAGTTCGCTAACTTGCCTGCTGGCACACCCCCGACGAAGATCGGCGAGTTCAATTTTTTCGGAGAGAGTGTCAGCCTTGTTCCGACGTGCGGCTTCTTTATTACTATGAACCCCGGGTATGCTGGCAGGACTGAGTTGCCCGAGAATCTCAAGGCTCAATTTAGGAGCTGTGCTATGATCCGGCCGGACCTGAAGCCTATTTGCGAGAACATGCTGATGTCGGAAGGGTTCATTAAGGCCCGCCCGCTGGCGATCAAGTTCGTGACTCTGTATAGTCTAAGTGAGGACCTCCTCAGCAAGCAGGCCCACTACGATTGGGGGCTGCGCGCCGTGAAAAGTGTCCTGAGAGTTGCGGGTAACCTGAAGCGCGAAGACAAGAATGTGGACGAAGACTGTGTGTTGATGCGCGCGTTGCGGGACTTTAACACCCCCAAGATCCCAGCGGCGGACATGACCATCTTTTTGAGGCTAATTAACGACTTATTTCCTGGACTGGAAATTGAACCCAAGGTTAACGAACCACTCAAGAGGCTTTGCGTGGATGTGTGCGACGACTTAAACTTTCAGAGTGACCCAACTTTCGTGCAGAAGGTAACTCAGTATCAGGAGCTACTAGATGTGCGTCATTCCGTCATGTTGCTAGGTAGTAGCGGCAGCGGGAAGAGCAGTGTCTGGAAGACACTCCAAGCGTGTTTGAACAAAGGGCACGAAAAAATGGTGGCTGTATCCGAAGTTGTCAACCCCAAAGCCGTGACCAGCGACGAACTGTATGGCTACATGACACTCAGCAAGGATTGGAAGGATGGTGTTCTCAGTATCGTCATGAGAAACATGTGCAAGTGTTGGGTTCCATACAACGATAATCAGACCAGTCAGTGGGTCGTATTGGATGGCGATATTGATGCCGTCTGGATCGAGAGCATGAACACAGTAATGGACGACAACAAAGTGCTTACGCTCGTGTCTAACGAGCGCATTCCCCTGACAGATCCTATGAGGATGATTTTCGAGATTCACAGTCTAAAGAATGCAACTCCAGCTACTGTCAGTCGAGCAGGAATTCTGTATCTGAACGAGACTGACATCGGGTATCAGCCATTCGCGGATAGTTGGATCAGCCAGCGTTCTGACGATACGGAAAAGGCCCTCTTGCCTGGTTATTTCGCTTCAATTTTGCCCAAGGCATTCGAGTGTTTGAGCGACAAGTCGTTGGAGACTCTCATCCCTTCCATTAAAATTAACATTGTCCAGACTATATGCTACCTCTTGGATGGTATGCTACCAGCTCTGGGTAAAAACATTCACGGCAATACCGAGACCGTGGAGAAGCTGTTTTTGTACTGCACAATGTGGGCTATGGGTGGGACACTGAACGTCGACCGGAACAACGATAGTAAGAAAAAGTTCAGCGATCTGTGGAAGTCCGCTTTTGCTAAGTCGATAAAGTATCCCGACGGAAACTTGATTTTCGACTATTATCTAGACTGCGCGACGGGTGAACTCAAGGCCTGGAGCGGGCAGGTTCCAAGCTGGAGCGGTTCCACTGACACATCTTTCGGTAATATAGTTGTACCTACGGTTGATCTGGTGAGGCTTACCAGCCTTGCTGACACTCTGGTTAATCAGAACAGACACGTTTTATTTGTAGGCGGAGCGGGGACGGGGAAGACAGCTCTGGTGAAGGAGTTTTTGAGGAATTTGGGCGACGATAGTATGGCGGCGACCATCAACATGAACTATTTTACTGATAGCTATAGCATTCAGCAGCAGTTGGAGCAGCCAATCGATAAAAGGAGCGGAAAGACATATGGACCACCGATTGGGAAGAAGCTAATTTATTTTGTAGACGATCTGAATATGGCGCAGGTGGAGACGTACGGCACCCAGACTCCCATAGAGCTCATTAGGCAGCACATGGATTACAAGAGTTGGTACGACCGCGTCGATCTTGGACTGAAAAAAACGATTCAAGATGTTCAGTTTGTATGCTGCATGAACAACAAAAGCGGAAGCTTCACCGTAAACCCACGCTTGCAGCGCCACTTCAGCTGCTTCAGCTGCAGTCTGCCGTCTGAGGAGGACCTCACACTTGTGTATGGGACTATATTGGAGAACCACCTGAAAGCGTTCAATGATGGGGTGAACAAAGTCTGCTCAGCAATCGTCGATGCTACCATCGTTGCACACAGGGAGGTCAGCAGCCGATTTTTGCCCAGTGCGGTTAAATTTCACTACAATTTTAACATGCGAGATTTGTCGGCAATTGTGGGGGGGCTGGTCAATAGCAAGCCGGAGTATTACGGCACGGCGGTGAAAATGTGCAGGCTTTGGCTGCACGAGTGCGAGCGTGTGTTCAGCGATAGGTTGGTATCCGAAACAGAGATCAAGCGATGCGTCGATTTGCTGCAGGACGTCGCCAAGAGACATTTCGACCAAGATCCTGATGAGCTATTTGTGGAGCCCAACATCTTTACGAGTTTCGCCACAAGCACGATCGACGAGGTTCCAGCTTACTTGCCCATCACCGACCTACCCCAGCTGAAGGCAGTGCTAGATGAGAAACTTGTTGAGTACAACGAGACCAACCCCGTCATGAACTTGGTGCTCTTTGAGCAAGCCATGAACCACGTTTGTCGAATTGCACGAATAATTGAGGTTGACGGTGGTAATGCTCTTTTGGTTGGAGTCGGTGGGAGTGGAAAGCAGAGCCTCGCTAAGCTTGCCAGTTTCCTGTGCGGGTTCAATGTAGTCCAGATCAGTGTTACTAGCGACTACAGCGTGAACGATTTGAAAGAGGAGCTCAAGGAATTGTACAGGAAGGCTGGTGTGAAGCCTGCCGAGCCGTTGGTGTTCATGATGACTGACAGCCAGATTGTCGACGAGAGATTTTTGGTTTATGTGAACGATTTGCTCAGCAGCGGGGTCATCCCCGACTTGTTCCAGAAAGACGAGTTTGATGCCATCTTTGGAAGTTTGAGGAACGCAGCCAAGGCCGCCGGAGTCCAGGACACGAGGGACGCGATGATGGACTTTTTCATCGAACGTGTCAAGGCGAACCTTCACGTCGTGCTGTGCTTCAGTCCGGTTGGAGAGTTGTTCCGTATAAGGCCAAGGCGCTTCCCTGGCTTGATCAACTGCACTGCGATTGACTGGTTCCATGGCTGGCCCAAGGAGGCTCTCGTGAGTGTCGCTCAAAGATTCTTAGAAGATGTGGAGATGGCGAGCGGAGAGATCAAGGAGAACATTTGTTACCATGTCGCGGAGGTCCATATGAGTGTGAACGCAGCAAGCGCACAGTATTTGTTGCAAGAAAGGAGGTACAATTACACGACTCCCAAGTCGTTCCTGGAGCTCATATCATTTTACAAGGCCCTACTTTCTAACAAGCAGAATGAACTGCACGCCCAGATTGAAAGGCTGGACACGGGATTAACCACCCTGCGCAAGACGAACGATGATGTGGAGATTCTGAAAGCAGATTTGGTAATCAAGATGGAGGAGGTCGAGGGCAAGAAGAAAGTCACTGATGATTTGTTGACGGAGATGGGACAACAGAGGACCGAGGCAGAGGAGCAGCAAAATATTGCTACGGTGGAGAAGCGGAAGGCTGACGCTGCTGCCGCTGAGGCGAACAAGATCGAGGCGGAGGCCGACGCCGATCTGAAGGTAGCCAAGCCAGCTCTTGACAAAGCCCAGAAGGCTGTGGAGTGCTTGGACAAAAATAGCCTTACTGAGCTGAAGGGTTTCAGTAACCCCCCCGCTGGCGTCGACAAGGTGACAACTGCCTTGCTCATCATGATCAAGAACGAGAAGAAGAACTTCGGATGGGACAATGCCAAGAAGATGATGGCAAAGGTAGACGCGTTCTTAGACCAGCTGCAGAGCTACAAGGGAGAAGATATCCCGGAAGATATTGTGAAACGCGTGGAGCCATTGCTTGCCGATCCCGTTTTCACTTATGAGAAGATGAAGGGGAAAAGTATGGCGGCAGCCAACCTGTGCGACTGGGTAATCAACATCATTAATTTCAACAAAATCTACAAGAAAGTGAAGCCGCTTATGTTGCAACTTGATGCCGCACGGGCGAGCAAGGCTAGTGCCGAGAAGGATCTTGGCGAGGTCATCACTATTATGACAGGGATCGAGGAGAAGCTGAACAAGCTGCAGGCTAGCTTCCTGAAGGCCACCGAAGATAAGAGCGCCGTGGAGGCGGAGGCGACAGCCTGCAAAGACAGACTGGATCTGGCGGAGAGGCTCACTAGTGGCTTGAGCAGCGAGAACGCTCGCTGGGGGAAGGAGATCGACAACCTCAAGAGGCAGGGTGTGTGCCTTTGCGGGAACGTCCTGTTAAGCTCTGCCTTTGTGAGCTACATCGGTGCGTTCGGGGCGGAATTCAGGGAGAGGCTCTGGAAAGACACGTGGCTGGCTGATTTGATAAGTAGGGAGATTCCCATTACAGAGGGAATCGACCCGCTACAAGTGCTGACAGACGACTCCAAGGTAGCGAACTGGCAGAACGAGGGTTTGCCCGCGGATAGGATCAGCGTGGAGAACGGGGCCCTTATTACAAATGCCGAGAGGTGGCCGCTGGTCATTGATCCACAGCTCCAGGGAATCAAGTGGATCAAGGCGCACGAAGAGGCCAGAGGGGAGTTCGTTTGCATGAGCTTGGGGGGCAAAGGCTGGATGAACAAGATTGTCAGTGCTATTCAGCACGGGCACACAATAATCATTGAGGGCCTGGGAGAAAATATCGACGCAGTATTGGATCCGTTGCTTAGCCGTGCCTTCTACAGGAAGGGAAGGAACTGGTTCATTAAAATCGGGGGGGAGGAAACGGAGTACGATCCTGCTTTCAGGCTGTACTTGCAGACGAAACTGAGCAATCCCCACTACAAGCCCGAAATTGCGGCGCAGTGCACGCTTGTGAACTTTATCGTGACAGAGAGTGGACTGGAGGATCAACTTCTTGCCAAGGTTGTCGGCCATGAACAACCAGCCTTGGAAAAGGAGAGGAACGACTTGGTGCAGAGCTTCAACAGATACAAGATCCAGCTGAAGGAGCTGGAGGATGATCTCCTACAGAAACTCGCTAACGCCCCGGAGGACATACTGAGTGACATTCCGCTGATCGAGGGCCTTGAAGCAACGAAAGACAAGGCGAGCGAGATTAACTTGGCCGTGAAGAAAGCACGTGAGACGGAAATTGGGGTGAACGAGGCAAGGGAGGTTTACAGGGGTGTGAGTGTGGAAGCGAGTATGTTGTACTTCATGCTGCTGAAGTTGTGCCTGATAGACCACATGTACCAGTACAGCTTAGACAGCTACACTCAATTCTTCTTGAAAGCACTGGATAAGGCGGATCCTAGCGAGATGCAGGAGACAAGGGTGAATAATCTGATCAAAAGTCTTCGGTGGGTGATATACACCTGGGTGAGCAGGGGTCTCTTTGAGAAGCATAAATTGATCTTCCTGAGCCAGATCTGCTTTGGCCTCATGAGTAAGGGACTTTTGGGAGATGACACTGGGTACAGTCCGGAGGCCATGAACTACTTAGTGAGAGGGAGCAGGAAAAGCGAAGAGGAGAGCCCTCTCGAGTGGCTGCCAGAGAGTAGCTGGGCTACGATTCGCACTCTGAGCGAGATTGAAGGTTGGGAGACGTTACCGGGTGACATAGAAGACAACGGCCCAAGGTTCTTGGAATGGTTCAATCTAACCAATCCAGAGGAGGAAAAGTTGCCGCTTGACTGGAGGGAGCTCGACAAAAAACCGTTCAAGAAATTGCTCGTGGTCAAGGCATTGCGGAGCGACAGGATGCTCCCTGCGCTCAGAAACTTGATCCGCTCGGTTCTGCCCGCGGGAGGAGAATACGTAGAGTGTGACAGCAAGCTCAACTCCTACCAGATCCTTCAGGAGAGCTACGATGACAGCTCACCAAGCACGCCGATTTACTTTGTGTTGAGCCCAGGCGCTGACGTCGCCAGCGACGTTGACAAGCTTGCCAAAAGGGAAAAGATGGTTGCCGGGGAAAGCTATTTCAATATTAGCTTGGGACAGGGACAGGACGTCGTCGCTGGAGAAAGGCTGGACGCGGGACACAAGAGTGGCCACTGGGTGGTGTTGAACAATGTTCATCTTATGCCCAAGTGGCTCAAGGTCGTGGAAAAGAAGATGGATACCTATGCGACTGAAGGGTCCCACCCTAGGTTCAGAATCTTCTTAAGCAGCGATCCCAGCAAGGCGATTCCCATCGGACTGATCGAAAGGTGCATCAAGCTAACCAACGATCCTCCTAGTGGACTTAAGGCCAATCTGACCTCTGCTATCAGCTCTTTTAGCAAGGAGGATTACGAGGACTTTGAACCTAGGACAAGAGGAATCATTTTCGGACTGTGTCACTTCCACGCCATCATGGTAGAAAGGAAGAAATTTGGACCTATCGGATACAACATGATGTACCCATTTGCGGTAGGGGATCTTCGGGACAGCGCCAAGTGTCTGTGCAACTACATGGACAACGCCCCCGTGAAGATTCCTTGGGCCGATCTCCAATACATTTTCGGAGAGATCATGTACGGTGGACACATTGTTAACGACTTTGATAGGCTCATGTGCCAACGCCTGCTGCAGTTCTTGATGAAGGACGATTTGCTGGATGAATTCGGGGTTTTCCCTTATCCTGACGATGACAAGGGAAACTTCAAGGCACCCAGCACCAGCAGCAGCTACAACAAGGTTCTGGAGCACATTGAAGTCAATATGATGGATGATAGCCCGCTTGCTTTTGGATTGCACCCGAATGCGGAGATCGGTTTCCGGACTCAGCAAAGTGTTGCTCTTTTTGCGACTCTCATGGACATCAGCCCTCAGGATGCAGGGGCGGGAGGAGGAGAAGGGCAGAGCAGTCAGAACGTGGCGGAAGCTATGCTTCAGGACATCCTCGACATGTTCAGAGACGTTCGGTACGATGTGTCTGATATTTCTGCGACGATGGACGAAGTCGGACCTTATCAGAACGTCTTTTTGCAGGAGTGCGAAAGGATGAACACGCTCCTGGCGGAAATGTGCATTAGTCTTTGTGATCTTGATTTAGGTTTCAAGGGCGACCTGACCATGACTGTTGCAATGGAAGAACTCCAAAACTCTCTATATGTTGACGCTGTGCCTGCTCGTTGGAAGAAGTTGGCATTCCCCAGTTGCAGAGGCCTGAGCGGATGGCTGACCAATCTCAGTGACCGAATCACACAACTGAGCGACTGGGTCACAAACCCGCTCGAAATACCTGTGGTTACGTGGATCAGTGGGCTCTTCAACCCCCAGAGTTTCTTGACTGCGATTATGCAGGTCTCCGCGGCAGCTGCTAACCTGGAGCTGGACAAGCTAAGTGTTGTGAGCGAAATCAGCAAGAAAATGGATCCCGCTGATATCACCTCGGGTAGTAGGGATGGCGCCTTTATCTATGGACTCAGTCTTGAGGGGGCCAAGTGGCACCTAAATAACGGCATCCTGGAAAGCAGCAGCCCTAGGGAGATGTTCTGTGATATGCCCATCATCAATTGCAAGGCTGCTATTGTCGACAGGATGGACGCCAACACGTATTTGTGCCCAGTATACAAGACTATCCAGAGAGGACCGGGTTACGTCTGGAGCTGTCAATTGAGGAGCAAATCGGTACCGGCCAAGTGGACCTTGGCGGGAGTTGCTATGATTATGGATGTTCAGGGGAATTTGTAAGAGTAAATTGTGAGAGATACTACTGTTTACCGCATCGCATCGCATCGCATCGCATCGCATCGCATCGCATCGCATCGCAGTTGTTCAGTTCAACAAACATCATTTTAGCCTATTTTTTAATTGTTATCTTTAACTTAGTCGCTGGCGTTTCTACATTTTAGCCTATTTTTTTATTGTTATCTTTAACTTAGTCGCTGGCGTTTCTACCGTGTTCATTCATTTGGTTTCATTCTTCCTTCGCTCTTCTACGCCGGGCAGCCCCACTTGTCTGGGATGTAGGAAGCCCAGAAGGTGGTCTCACAGAAAGGTCAGAGGACAAAGCTCTGTTGTTTGTAACCACAGCTTCAACAAGGGCAGCTGTCAGTGCGTCACGCTCACCCAGCTCCTTTAAGAGCAGCGCAAAAGCCTCCACTGTGCAGATTCGAGGGACATCGTCGTCTGATTTTTGAGAAGATTGGGAGCTGCCATAATTCTTGAGTGCACGGTGGTATACAGATAGGGTCGTCGGATTCAACGCAACAATAGGAGGGTTCAAAGATGGAGGAAGGAGCCGTTTCATTGCCCTGAACATCGACCGCGCTTGGTTATACACGCCATCAAGCACTACCACTCGAAGCAGCGGATGGCTGACGATGGTTTTTGAGGATTTGTTGTTGTTGTTGTTGTTGTTGTTGTTGTTGTTGTTGTTGTTGTTGTTGTTGTTGTTGTTGTTGTTGTTGTTGTTGTCGTTGTTGTTGT
>Ga0115554_1001306_pt1 | contig 17595 bp, 16 predicted proteins | sample COGITO_mtgs_1104_3_FD_87283 | JGI IMG/M metagenome (GOLD analysis project Ga0115554, IMG submission 87283) | Pelagic marine microbial communities from North Sea - COGITO_mtgs_110404 | ecosystem: Environmental > Aquatic > Marine > Epipelagic | place: Germany:Helgoland, sampling site Kabeltonne... | reverse complement strand
CTACGATAAAATCCATATGTTCGACGTGCAGGTGAGCGAGACAGAAACCTACGCCGAATCGTCCGGATATGCGCCGGGGAATCGCGCGGTTGTGGCTGACACAGGAAGCGCAAGAATTGGGCTGACGATTTGTTATGACGTGCGGTTTCCCCACCTATTCCGCACCCTTGCGAAAGCAGGAGCAGATATCCTAGTGGTGCCCTCCGCATTTTCGCCTGTCACTGGTGCCGCGCATTGGGAAACGTTGTTGCGGGCGCGGGCAATCGAAACGGGGTGTTTTGTTCTCGCTGCCGCACAAACGGGCACACATGCTGCGAATGCAGGCAAAGCGCGCCAGACCCACGGTCATTCCATGGCGATTTCCCCATGGGGCGAGGTTTTGGCCGATGCTGGAACTGCCTGCGGCGTAACGCTCGTTGATCTTGACCTTGATGAGGTGTCTAAAGCCCGCAGGCGAATTCCCGCGTTATCCCACGACCGACCTTTTAGTGAACCCTAGTTTATGGACCCGCAAACCCTCAGCCTTGCCGTTGCCCTGTTCAGTGAAATTCTGACGGTAGATCAGCTTGCGCGGAACCACGTGGCACGGGCGCTGCCCAAGGGGATGGAGCTGTCGCATTTTTCTGTACTGAACCATCTTGCCAGCAACCAGAAAGAAAAGACACCGGCGCAATTGGCGCAGACGTTTCATCTGACACGTGGTGCGATGACGAACACATTGCGGAAACTGGAAAATGCCGGATATGTTCATATCCGCCCGGATTGGGAAGATGCCCGTCAGAAATTGGTGACGATCAGTCCCGCTGGACTGGGTGCGCGCGATATTGCATTGACGGCGATTGCCCCGATCATTGCCCATGCAGTTGATCGTGTTGGTTATGAATATGTCCGCCCGGTCCTTCCGGTTCTGCGTGAGTTACGGATCGAGTTAAGTCAGGTCGAATGACCCTACAATCCCTCACCATGCGCACCGAACTGTTGACCCTTTCCGGCATTTCGCACCTGACGCAGCATGACGGCTATGTGGTGCAGTTTACGCCAAGTGAACCGGATTTCTGGATGGGCAATCAGCTGATCCTGTCGGACAAGATCCTATCCGCGACGACAGGGTTTGCCCTGTTTGAAACGCATTTTCCTGATGCGCGACACCGGTCCATTGTTTGGGATATTCCTAACCTTGACCCCAATCGGATCATGGATGTCGCCCGGACCGGTTGTGAAATTGAAGGGTTCGACGCGTTGCGTCTGGCGGGTGATTTGCGCGATGCGCCGCCGCCCGATGGCATCGTCATACGTCCTTTGGATGGTGCGAATGATTGGGCCAAGGCGCAGGCGCTTCAAACCGTGACCGGTATCGAGGATGGCCGCGACGCCGTCACCTATGTTCCCTACCTTGAACGGCGCAACGCAGGGCGGCGGGAACAAATCGCCAAGGGAATCGGCCAATGGTTTGGCGCCTTTGACGGCGACCGTATCGTTGCGCAGATGGGCATGTTTCATGATGACACCGTCGCGCGGTATCAATCGGTTGAAACCGCCGCCAGCCACCGAAGGCGCGGGATTTGTAGCGCGTTGCTGCGGCATTGCGCGCTGTGGGCGCTTGATCGGGCGCCAAACGCCGAGGTGGTGATCGTTGCAAAAGCGGATTCCGATGCTAGCCGACTTTATCGCAAAATGGGGTTCGTCCATGTCGAAATCATTTACGGTGTTGTCCGTGCTGGCGATCAGGCGGGTTTAAGCGACGCCGTGACGTAGTTTACCGACAGGTCACTCTCAGAGATTGACCAACTCCACCCGAGAAAATCAAACTTGAACCCCTTGCGGTCCACTGGATTTAGCCCGGCTTGTTCCAGCAAAGCGAACAACTCATCCGGCGTGATGAACTTGTTCCAGTTATGGGTGCCTTTGGGAAGCCACCGCATGATGAACTCTGCGCCGACAATCGCCATAGCAAAGCTTTTCGGATTGCGGTTGAGGGTGGAACAGATGTGCAAACCGCCCGGTTTCAGCAACTGTTGGCATGCGGTCAGGTAGGACAGCGGGTCGGCCACGTGCTCAACAACTTCCATGTTCAATACAACATCAAACTGTTCACTATCAGCGGCCATGGCCTCTGCGGTGGTGAACCGGTAGTCGATCTCGAGTCCTGATTGTTCAGCGTGAACCTGCGCCACGGGAATGTTGCGTTCGGCGGCGTCCGCGCCAACGACTTCCGCACCCAGCCGCGCCATAGGTTCACATAGCAGCCCGCCACCACAGCCGATGTCCAATATCCGCAAACCTGCGAACGGTTTGTCGGATTTCAGATCGCGGCCAAATTCGGATGCGATCTGACGGGTGATGTAATCCAACCGTGTGGGGTTCAGCATGTGAAGGGGTTTGAATTTACCCTCCAGATCCCACCACTCGGCGGCCATTGCTTCGAACTTCGCGATTTCAGCTGGATCGACGGTAGATTGAGTGGCCTGCATCGGGTCCTCCAGAAATGTTGTGCTGCCTGACGTCCTATTCTGGGCATCGGCTCTTTGCAGCTATATAGGGTGATTATGGACAAGGTCTCAGGACAAAAACGCGCGGTGCCGAATCTTTATCCGCATATCGAGCCGTTTCATCAGCAAATGATGGACGTTGGCGATGGGCATCGCATCTATGTCGAACAATGCGGCAACCCTGATGGCATGCCGGTTGTTGTCTTGCATGGTGGACCCGGCGGCGGTTGCAGCCCGGTCATGCGGCGCTATTTTGATCCGGACGTTTACCGGATTATCCTGTTTGACCAGCGCGGATGTGGGCGATCAAGGCCCCATGCCAGCGTTGAAAACAATACAACATGGCATTTGGTTGCTGACATTGAACTGATCCGAACATCCTTACGGATTGAAAACTGGGTCGTGTTTGGCGGCAGTTGGGGGGCAACCCTGGCGTTGATCTATGCGCAGGGCCATCCTGACGTTGTGTCTCATCTGGTGCTGCGCGGCGTTTTCCTCAGCACCAAGCGAGAGTTGGATTGGTTTTACCAGGGTGGCGCAGGGGCCTTCTGGCCGGAAATCTGGCACGAATTCGAGAAACTGATCCCTGACGCGGAACGTGGCGACATGATTGCGGCCTACCACCGCCGGCTGTTTTCCGGTGATCCAGCGCTGGAAACCCGCTGTGCGCGGGCGTGGTCGGGTTGGGAGAATGCGCTGGCGTCTATCGAAAGCAACGGCGCAAGCGGGTCTGGACCTGCAGAATATGCGAGGGCCTTTGCGCGGCTTGAAAATCACTATTTCCGCCACGGATGTTTCCTTGATGAACACCAGCAGATCCTCAGTAATATGGACAAAATCGCCCATATACCGGCAGTGATCGTGCAAGGACGGTTTGATATGATTTGCCCACCGCAATCAGCCTATGAGCTGGCCTCGCTATGGCCTGCGGCACGCTTAACCTTGGTGGCGAAAGCAGGGCATGCCCTGTCCGAACCTGGTATCTCGGCTGAATTGATCCGTGCGATGGATGCTATCGCGGCGCAAAAACAACTAGAATCTAAAAGCTTGTAAGATTCCGACCGGTCGTTACGCTAGCGCTAACCAATCGGGGGACTGACAGCTTGCTACCAATATTGAAGATCGTTCTTCAACGCCTCGGGCTGGGGCTTATCACCCTATTCGTCGTTTCTATCGTCATTTTCATTGCGGTCAACGCGCTGCCGGGCGATTTTGCTGAGGCGATCTTGGGGCAGGGTGCGACGCCGGAGTCTGTTGCCTCTATTCGTCGCGATCTTGGCCTGGATCAACCGATGTTGGTCCGGTACTTTGATTGGCTGAAGGGGATGCTGACGCTCGATCTTGGGACCAGCTTTGCGCAGTTGAACTTTGCGAACTTTGGCGGGGCGGGGACAACGACGGTTGTTGAACAAATCGCGCCGCGTCTGGCCAATACGATGTTTCTTGCGACGGTTACGGCCAGCATCGCGGTGCCGTTGGCGGTGTCGCTGGGCATTTTGGCGGCGCTTTATCGCAACACCGCGTTTGATAAGGCGGCGAACATCTTTACGCTCAGCTCAATCTCCAGCCCAGAATTCTTTATGGCTTATGTTTTGATCCTGTTTCTGGCCGTGTTGAACCCGATCTTCCCAAGCCTTTCAAATATCTTTGACGGCATGCCATTTTCGGAACGGCTGGAGAAATCCATGCTACCCGCGTTGACACTGACACTGGTTGTCACGGCACATATGATGCGGATGACACGGGCGGCGATCATCAACTTGCTCGCCTCTCCCTATATTGAAATGGCACGCCTTAAGGGGCTTAGCCCGATGCGGGTGATTGTGAAGCACGCGCTTCCCAACGCATTGGCGCCGATCATCAACGTAATCGCGCTGAACCTTGCCTACCTCATCACCGGTGTTGTCGTCGTTGAGGTGGTGTTCGTTTACCCCGGTATCGGTCAGTTGTTTGTGGACAGCGTTAAGATCCGTGACATCCCTGTCGTGCAGGCCTGCTGTCTGATCTTTGCGGCGGCCTATATCCTGTTGAACCTGACGGCGGATATTTTGTCGATCATCTCCAACCCACGTCTGAGGCATCCAAAATGAGCGGTCTAATGTGGTTTGCAATCGTCATCGTCGCTATCATGGTTGGCGGATACATCTTCCGGCTTGCGGGTCAGAAAATCACCGGCAACGCGCCGATGTTCCGCGACATGAGCTTTGGTGTCGCCTTTGGCTACGTTCTGGCCGCCGCGCTGTTGGTCTGGGCGGTGTACTATTATTTTCAGCCGACCGTGACAGAGGCCGGAACGCCGAACGCGGGTGTCGTTTTCTTCAAATGGGCCGTGCACGGGTTTGTTATCGCAGCCATCGCCGCCTATCTGTTTCGCCTTTTGGGGCGGTTTGTCGGCACGGCAGGCAGCCGAAAGCTGTTCCGTTCTATGCCGCTAACGGCATCATTTGGTATCCTTGTGATCCTGATCTACGCAATTGTTGCCGTCTTTGCGGGCGTGATTGCGCCGTATGGGCAATCTGAAATTCTTGGCGCAGCCAATGTTCTGGCCGGTGGTGATTTGGCCTCGGGCGGCGATCCGGCCTATCCGTTGGGGACCGACCAGATTGGTCGCGATATCCTGAGTCGCTTGATCTACGGCGCGCAGAACACTGTTGGCATCGCATTTATCACCACGTGCCTCGCGTTCTTTATCGGCGGTAGCCTCGGATTTTTGGCGGCGACGTTGCAGGGGTGGTTGGACCAACTTCTTTCACGTTCTGTGGATGTGCTGATGGCCATTCCATCGCTGATCTTCGCGCTGTTGTTGATGACGATTGCGTCTGTTTGGTCGGCCAAGCTGGGCGTTCCGCTGACAATCTTCATGGTCCTTATCATCGCGATGATCGACAGCACGCGGGTTTATCGCCTTGCTCGGGCTGTTGGCCTTAACATCGTCGTGATGGATTACATCGAAGCCGCGAAACTGCGCGGTGAGGGGCTTGGCTATCTTGTCTTCAAAGAAATCTTGCCGAACGCGATGGCACCGCTTTTGGCGGAATTCGGTCTGCGGTTCTGCTTTGTTTTCCTCACGATTGCCGCGCTCAGCTTCCTCGGTGTCGGTATCCAGCCGCCGCTGGCGGATTGGGGCACAATGGTGCGCGACCTCGGCCCGTTCATCAACTTTGCGGCCTTCATTCCAACGGCTGCCGTGACACCATTGCTGGCAGCTGGTGCGATTGCATTGCTGACTGTCGCTGTCAACTTCGTCGTCGACTGGATGCTGCATAAAACGTCGGGGTTGAAGGAATGAGCGAACTACTCACCATTAAGGGCCTTAAGATCGAGGGCCGTTCCGACGAGGCGTGGAACCCGATTATCAATGGCTGTGATCTGTCGTTGAAAAAGGGTGAAGTGTTGGGCCTCATCGGGGAATCCGGTGCGGGTAAATCGACCATCGGGTTGGCCGCTATGGGGTATACCCGTGACGGCGTGCGGATTTCCGAAGGATCCGTCGTGTTTGATGGCATCGATCTGGTCAAGGCGTCAGCGAGTGTCAAACGCGCACTTCTTGGCAAACGCATTGCGTACGTCGCGCAATCGGCGGCGGCATCGTTTAACCCAGCACATAAGATCATGGATCAACACACCGAAGCACCTGTTCAACACGGCGTCAGTAGCCGCGCCGACAGTGTCGCCGACGGGATTGAATTGTACCGTAAGTTGCGTTTGCCAAACCCCGAAGAGATCGGGTTCCGGTATCCACACCAAGTGTCCGGTGGGCAATTGCAGCGGGCGATGACGGCGATGGCCATGTCATGCCGCCCCGATCTGATTATCTTTGACGAACCGACAACCGCGCTGGATGTGACGACCCAGATCGAGGTTCTCGCGTCGATCCGGCAGATCGTTGAAGAATTCAACACTGCCGCGATCTATATCACCCACGACTTGGCTGTTGTGGCGCAAATGGCGGACCGCATTAAGGTCATGTTGCGCGGTGATGAAGTGGAAGAGGCCGACACGCGCACCATGTTGTCCGCACCGCAAAAGGAATACACCAAATCGCTTTGGGCAGTGCGTGAATTCAAACGCCCTGAAAAGCCGCCTGTTGCGGCGGGTTCGGTGCCTGTTGTCTCCGTGCGCAATATCACGGCGGCCTATGGTACAACCGACGTTCTGCATGATGTCAGTTTTGACATTCACGCTGGCCGCACGGTTGCTGTTGTTGGCGAATCCGGTTCTGGTAAATCCACGGCTGCGCGCTGCATCACTGGCTTGCTGCCTCCGCGCATGGGTGAAATCTCCTTTGTTGGCGAAGTCTTGCCTGCCGATTATCGTAAACGATCAAAAGGCCAGTTGCGTCAGGCGCAGATGATTTACCAGATGGCGGATACAGCCCTTAACCCGCGCAAGACCATTGGTCAGATTATCGGTCGACCTGTGCAGTTCTACATGGGGCTGACTGGCGCGAAGAAACGCGCGCGGGTCGATGAATTGCTCGACCAGATCGAATTGGACCCCGCTCAGTATTACAATCGTCTGCCGTCAGAATTGTCTGGCGGGCAGAAACAACGCATCGGAATTGCCCGTGCATTGGCCGCAGAGCCGAAGTTCATCATTTGCGATGAAGTGACCTCTGCACTGGATCAACTGGTGGCTGAGGGAATCTTGCGGCTTTTGGCCAACCTTCAGGACAAACTTGGATTGTCCTATATGTTTATCACGCATGATCTCGCGACTGTGAAATCAATCGCGGACGAGGTCGTGGTAATGAAGAACGGTAAAGTGGTGGAACAGGGACCAAAGACAGAGATGTTTACCCCTCCGCACCACGCCTACACCGATTTGTTGCTGAGTTCGGTTCCGGAAATGGATCCGGATTGGCTAACGAATCTGTTGAAAGAACGTGGTGTCGACAACATCGGTGACGCAGCTGTTGATAAAATGTGACCGAATCGGCGTAAAGTAAGTGCTGAACATAAAAATAACCTAGGGAGTACTAAAATATGTATGGAATTAGCAGACGTGGATTGCTGCAAACTGGTGTAGCGGCGGGTGTTCTCGCGGCGACTGGCTTGCCTCTTCGGGCGCAAATGCGCGGTGGCAAATTGACTGCTGGCCTTGGTGGGGCGAACACGTCCGACAGCTGGGATGCGCGGACACACTCTGACATCTTCATGATCGCTGCGGCACACGGTACGGTATTTGATTGTCTGACAGAAGTTTCAGCAGACGGGTCTCTTGTCGGCGAATTGGCCGAAAGCTGGGAAGCGTCCGCAGACGCCAAGACATGGACGTTCAACCTGCGTCAGGGCGTGACGTTCCACAACGGCAAATCCTTTGGCGCGGACGATGTCATCGCATCGCTTCAAATGCACCTCGGCGAAGAGTCCAAATCCGCCGCAAAGCCAATCGTTGAAGCCATCACAGAGATGAACAAGATCACGGATTATCAGCTTCAGTTCGTGCTGGCCGCTGGCAACGCCGACTTCCCGTATCTGATGTCTGACTATCACATCTGCATGTATCCAGCAGGTCAGATCGAAGAGGCTATCGCGCAAGGGATCGGTACCGGTCTTTATCAGGTCACAGCATTTGACCCCGGTGTACGCATGACGGCAAGCCGTTACGCGGATCACTACAAAGGCGATAGTGCCGGCTTCTTTGACGAAGTCGAATACATCGCGATCAACGACAACACTGCGCGGATGAACGCATTGATGACCGGTCAGGTTGACACGATCAACCGCATCGATTTCAAAACCGAAGCGCTTTTGAAAGCCAACCCTGCACTACGCATTCAGGAAGTGACCGGCAACCAGCATTACACATTTGCGATGCTGACGGACACCGCTCCGCTCAATGATGTTAACGTGCGCCGAGCATTGAAATACGGGATCAACCGTCAGGAGATGGTCGACAAAATTCTGCTGGGTCACGGCGCTGTTGGCAATGACACGCCGATTGGGCCCGCGAACCAATACTACAATTCGGAAATGGATCAGCTGGCGTATGATCCCGATAAGGCGGCGTTCTACCTGCGGGAAGCGGGCCTGACTTCGCTGGACATCGACATTTCGGCGTCAAATGCCGCGTTTGAAGGTGCTGTGGATGCAGCGCAACTGTATCAGGCGTCGGCGTCAGCCGCAGGCATCAACCTGAACGTGGTCCAGGAGCCGTCCGACGGGTATTGGTCCAACGTCTGGCTGAACAAGCCGTTCTCAGCGGTGTATTGGTCGGGTCGTGCAACGGAGGACTGGATGTTCTCGACTGCGTACGAGACTGGTGTTCCTTGGAACGACAGCCAGTGGGACGGTGACGATTCTGCACGCTTCCAGGAGCTCTTGCTTTTGGCGCGTGCTGAACTTGATAGCGATACTCGCAGGGCGCAGTACTTTGAAATGCAAGAGATTTTGCGTGACGAAGGCGGTGTTCTTGTCCCGATGTTCGCGAACTACGTTCAGGCCGTGAACAACCGGATCGTGTCGCCTGACACTGTCGGGAACCTCTGGCAGATGGACAACGCCCGCATGGCGGAACGTTGGTCAGTCGCGTAAGATCCCGGTCTTGGAAAACAGAAAGCCCCGCCAAATTGGCGGGGCTTTTTGCGTTTCAGAGGGTCGATAAAAACGCTATCGCACGAAGGTGCGTTAGGCGGGCATCGCGCCTTCAGCGATCCGCTTTTTCATTGTGCGCATCATAACGAGATACATCAGTGCAACGCCGCACAAAAACGATGATCCGCCGACCATCATCAAAATAGTAATATCCATGGCTTCTCTCCTTTGTTCATTAACCGAGGGGAGGGTTAACGATGCATTAGGGCGATTCTAGGGCGCATGGCGTTCGATCAGACACCTCCACAAGCGGACCCCGCAAAACGAGGCCTTGCAGACTCACATATTCCTGCGTATATCCCTCCCAACAGCGGCGCTTCGGCCTCCACCCCCGAAGCCCACCGAAATTCGAACGGGCCGCGCGCCCGTTTTTTTGTGTCTGTAAGAAAGTATCTATGTCTGAACTGATCGCCCGCGCGGCAATGGATCGCCGTATCACTGAAATCATCACCCCGACCATCGAGGATATGGGGTTTGAAGTCGTGCGTGTGCGTCTGATGACGGGTAAGGAATCGATTTTGCAGATCATGGCGCAAAAGCCGGATGGCACGATTGAGGTCGATCAGTGCGGAGACATTAGCGCGGCCGTGTCCGCGTTGCTGGATGTCGAAGACCCGATAGCAGACGTTTATACGCTTGAGGTGTCCAGCCCCGGTATCGACCGCCCGCTGACCCGTCTGAAAGATTTCGACCAATGGGCCGACAATGAAGCCAAGATCGAAACCGAAGAACTGATCGATGGCCGCCGCCGTTTTAAAGGTATGTTGCGCGGCACCGAAGGCGACGAAGTCCTGATCGAGATCGAAGAAAAGGGTGAACCCCTGACGATCGGTCTGAAATTCGATTGGCTCACCGATGCCAAACTTGTTCTGACGGATGAATTGATCCGTGACGTATTGAAGGGCCGCAAAGACAAGGGCCAAATCGACGAGACACAATTTGACGAAGTTGAGACCGTGTTGAGCGGCTCTGACGAGGAGAAGAAATAATGGCAATTACATCAGCAAACCAGCTGGAACTGTTGCAAACCGCAGAAGCGGTGGCACGCGAAAAGCAGATTGATCCGGGTCTGGTGATCGAAGCGATGGAAGAATCCCTCGCCCGTGCTGCGAAGTCCCGTTACGGGGCCGAAATGGACATCCGCGTCAGCATTGACCGCTCCAACGGTAAGGCCACGTTCACTCGTGTGCGCACAGTTGTTGAGCCGGACGAGCTGGAAAACTATCAGGCTGAATTCACCGTTGAGCAGGCCAAAGAATACATGGAAGACCCGGAAGTCGGCCAGATGTTCATTGAGGAAGTACCGCCAGTAGAAATGGGCCGTATCGCGGCACAATCCGCCAAGCAGGTGATCCTCCAGAAGGTCCGCGAAGCCGAGCGTGACAAGCAGTACGAAGATTTCAAAGACCGCGCGGGCACGATCATCAACGCACAGGTCAAACGCGAAGAATACGGCAACGTCATCGTCGACGTGGGCACAGGCGAAGCGATTCTGCGCCGCAACGAGAAAATCGGCCGCGAAAGCTATCGCCCGAACGACCGGATTCGTTGCTACATCAAGGAAGTGCGCCGCGAACAGCGTGGGCCGCAGATTTTCCTGAGCCGCACCGACCCGCAGTTCATGGCCGAATTGTTCAAGATGGAAGTGCCAGAAATCTACGAAGGCATCATCGAGATCAAGGCCGTTGCTCGCGATCCCGGTTCACGCGCGAAGATCGCCGTGATTTCGTATGACAACTCTATCGACCCCGTCGGTGCCTGCGTTGGTATGCGCGGCAGCCGTGTGCAGGCCGTTGTAAATGAACTGCAGGGTGAAAAGATCGACATCATCCCGTGGAACGAAGACATGCCGACGTTCCTGGTGAACGCGTTGCAGCCTGCCGAGGTGTCAAAAGTTGTATTCGACGAAGATGCAGAACGCATTGAAGTTGTTGTTCCCGAAGAGCAGTTGTCCTTGGCGATTGGCCGTCGTGGCCAGAACGTCCGTTTGGCAAGCCAGTTGACCGGTCTGGATATCGACATCCTGACAGAGGAAGAAGAATCCAAACGTCGTCAGGCCGAATTCGAAGTCCGCACCAAACTATTCATCGATCACCTTGATCTTGATGAATTCTTTGCGCAGTTGCTGGTGTCCGAAGGCTTCACCACATTGGAAGAAGTCGCCTACGTCGAAGTTGAGGAACTGCTGGTCATCGACGGTGTGGACGCTGACACCGCCGGCGAATTGCAGGCCCGTGCCCGCGACGTCATCGAAGCCCGTAACGCCAAGGCGATGGAAAACGCCCGTGCGCTGGGCGTCGAGGACAGTCTGGTTGCATTTGAAGGCCTGACACCACAAATGATAGAAGCACTTGCGAATGATGGCGTGAAAACGCTTGAAGATTTCGCGACCTGTGCGGATTGGGAACTTGCTGGCGGCTGGACCGTCACTGATGGGGAACGCACGAAGGACGACGGTTCGCTTGAGCCGTTCGAGGTAACCCTTGAGGAAGCACAGGACATGATCATGACGGCTCGCGTTATGTTGGGTTGGGTCGATCCTGATGATCTGGTGTCAGACTCTGATGAGGTCGAAGAGACCGAGGAGCAGGAGGCCTGATCGCAGGCCTCCGGGGTTGAACATGGGTCGCGGTGGGCGAACCAAAGACCGTGATGTCTCAGAGCGTCGGTGCATCGTCACCGGCGAAACTGCGCCGAAGGCGGGGTTGATCCGTTTCGTTGTGGGGCCAGATAACGAAGTGGTCCCGGACGTGTTGGAAAAGCTCCCCGGACGGGGCATGTGGGTCACGGCAACGCGGGATGCGTTGGAAAAAGCCGGTAAGGGACAGTTTTCCAAGTCGGCTAAGGCACCTGTCAAAGTGCGTGATGATCTTGCTGACGAAGTTGAACGTCAGATGGCCCGCCGCGTCGTTGACTTGATCGCATTGGCCCGCAAGGCGGGGTCTGCGGTGACTGGTTTCGAAAAGGTCAAAGGCTGGCTTGCAGGCGGTGAAAACGTCCGCGCATTGTTTCAGGCCTCTGACGGGTCCGAACGCGGCAAGACGAAGTTGTGGACGCCCGAAGGGGCACGATATTACGGATGCCTTACGGCACAGGAGTTAGGTTTGGCGTTTGGACGTCAAACTGCAATACACGCAGCGCTCTCCTCTGGTGGAATGAGCAATCGTGTAGTAGAGGAAGCCGCAAAGCTGAAAGGCTTGCGCGAGGTAATCGGCGGTGAAGGCACCGTCGGGAAGGATTAGAACTACATGAGCGATTCAGACGGCAAAAAGCCACTCGGAATTTCGCGTCCCGGAAGTGTGAAGCAGAGCTTCAGCCATGGGCGCACCAAAAACGTAGTCGTTGAAACGAAGCGCAAGCGCGTTGTCGTACCCAAACCGGGTGCGCCAAAGCCTACTGGCAGTGGGTCTGCACCTTTGGGCGGTGACCCGTCCAAGCGTCCAGCCGGTATTTCGGACGTCGAAATGGCGCGCCGGATGAAGGCGCTTCAGGCGGCGAAGTCACGTGAAGTCGAAGATGCGGTAAAGCGCGCGGCGGAAGATAAGGCGCGCGCTGAGGAGCGTGAGCGTCGTTTGGCCGAAATGGCTGCCAAGGAAAAAGAAGACAAAGAACGCGATGAGGCCGTTAAGGCCAAGCAGGACGAAGAAGAACGCAAGAAAGCCGATGCAGCCGCAGCGGCCCAAGCGGCGGCAGCCCCGGCTGTTGTTGATCCGGAACTCGCACCTGCACAGCGTCGCGCGCCCCCAAGTGGCGGCGCCCCGTCTGCGGCCCCGCGTAAGAAAGAAGACGACCGCGATACGCGCAAGAACAAGGGTCAGGACGATGCCCGTCGTGGCGGCAAGCTGACGTTGAACCAGGCGCTGCGTGGCGGTGAAGGTGGCCGTCATCGGTCCATGGCACAGATGAAGCGCAAGCAGGACCGCGCACGTCAAAAGGCGATGGGCCAGAATGTCGAGCGGGAAAAAGTAATGCGCGACGTTCAGTTGCCAGAGGCAATTGTCGTGTCCGAATTGGCCAACCGTATGGCCGAAAAGGTATCTGACGTCGTCAAGGCGCTGATGACCAACGGCATCATGGCAACCCAGAATCAGGCGATTGATGCGGATACCGCTGAACTGATCATCGAAGAGTTCGGTCACAAAGTGGTGCGCGTGTCTGATGCGGACGTCGAAGACGTGATCAAGATCATTGAAGACGATCCGAAAGACCTGAAAGACCGCCCGCCGGTCATCACCATCATGGGTCACGTCGACCACGGTAAGACATCCCTGCTGGATGCGATCCGCAACGCGAAAGTTGTTGCTGGCGAAGCTGGCGGAATCACGCAGCACATCGGTGCTTATCAGGTCACGACCGATACAGGTTCGGTTCTGACGTTCCTTGATACCCCGGGTCACGCGGCGTTTACGTCTATGCGGGCTCGTGGTGCACAGGTTACGGATATCGTGGTTCTGGTTGTTGCAGCGGATGACGCCGTGATGCCGCAAACGATCGAGGCGATTAACCACGCGAAAGCGGCCAACGTGCCGATGATTGTGGCGATCAACAAATGTGACCGTCCAGCCGCCAACCCTGACAAGGTCCGCACGGATCTGTTGCAGCATTCGGTCATCGTTGAAAAGATGTCCGGCGATGTGCAGGACGTTGAAGTTTCGGCAATCACCGGCCAAGGGCTTGATGAATTGCTCGAAGCGATTGCGTTGCAGGCTGAATTGCTTGAACTGAAAGCCAACCCTGATCGTGCCGCCCAAGGTGCTGTGATCGAGGCGCAGTTGGACGTCGGCCGTGGCCCTGTTGCGACTGTTCTGGTTGAAACCGGTACACTGCGTCGCGGCGATATCTTCGTTGTGGGTGAACAGTGGGGTAAGGTCCGCGCGTTGATCGACGACAAGGGCGACCGCGTCGAAGAAGCTGGTCCATCGGTTCCGGTAGAGGTCCTTGGCCTCAACGGTACACCAGAAGCTGGCGACGTTTTGAACGTGACATCGACCGAAGCACAGGCACGCGAGATTGCGGAATACCGTGCAAACGCCGCGAAAGAAAAGCGCGCGGCTGCGGGTGCTGCTGTGACGCTGGATCAGCTGATGGCGAACGCCAAGGCAGACGAAAACGTCAGCGAATTGCCAATTCTGGTTAAGGCCGACGTGCAGGGGTCTGCGGAAGCGATCGTTCAGGCGATGGAAAAGATCGGCAACGACGAAGTCCGCGTACGGGTTCTGCACTACGGTGTGGGTGCGATCACGGAATCAGATATCGGTTTGGCCGAAGCGTCCGGTGCGCCGGTTATCGGCTTTAACGTGCGTGCAAACGCATCGGCCCGTAACTCTGCCAACCAAAAGGGCGTCGAAATCCGCTACTACTCCATCATCTACGACCTTGTGGATGACGTAAAAGCTGCGGCGTCCGGCCTGTTGTCTGCTGAGGTTCGTGAGAACTTCATCGGTTACGCGAAGATCAAAGAAGTCTTCAAGGTCTCCAACGTCGGTAAGATCGCTGGCTGTCTTGTCACCGAAGGCGTTGCACGGCGCTCGGCTGGTGTACGTCTGTTGCGTGACGACGTGGTTATCCACGAAGGCACACTTAAGACATTGAAGCGTTTCAAGGACGAGGTTGCCGAAGTGCAGTCCGGTCAGGAATGCGGCATGGCGTTCGAGAACTACGAAGACATTCGTCCAGACGACGTGATCGAGATTTTCGAACGCGAAGAGGTCGAACGGACGCTGTAAGAATTTACAGTTCAGACCATAAAAAAGGGGACGCCAAATTGGTGTCCCCTTCTTATTTCGACTTCATAGTTGCTTGATAGTCTACTTGGTCGATCGTGGCAGGTTAGTTCATTCGTTTAACTGGATTGCCTTCGAATTCCTGCGCCCCAACCGAGACGACAACTTTGCCATTTTCCAGAGTACGAACAAACAATCCCTGTATTTGAATGTAAGTTCCGACGGTGATGGTACGTAGCATGGAGACCCTCCCAAATTCCTTGCCTAGATCAAAGGTGGCAGGCGGGTTTTCATTTGTCACCAATAATATGAACAATCCGTAAAAATAATGCCTATTATTTACAACATTTCGACATGACGTGGGGTAAACTTACAACACTTAGGTTAGAGCCATTCCCGTAGAACGGGAATTAGGGGCACATCAGCGGCAGGCATAGGATAATCGCGCAGCTGGTTCGCACGCACCCATTTTAACGCCTGGCCCTCACGCGGGGTCGGGGTCCCCTCCCATTTGCGGCAGGCAAAAAGCGGCATAAGTAGGTGGAAATCATCGTAAGCATGACTCGCGAATGTCAGCGGAGCGAGACAGGAATTCCACGTCTCAATGCCAAGCTCTTCGTGCAGTTCGCGGATTAGGGCTGTTTCAGGTGTCTCGCCAGCTTCAACTTTTCCGCCCGGAAATTCCCAGAGCCCTGCCATTGATTTTCCGGCAGGGCGCTGGGCGAGTAAAACGCGACCATCTACATCAATCAGGGCCACGGCGCTGACCAGCACAACTTTCATGAACGATAGTCGGCGTTGATGGTGATGTATTGGTGCGTAAGATCACAAGTCCAGATGGTTTCCAGTCCGCCCGCGATCCCAAGGTCAACGGAAATCACCAAGTCTTGTTGTTTCATGTAGGCTGCGCCCGCTTCCTCCGTGTAATCCGGCGAAACCCACCCTTTTTCGGCAACAATCACATCACCAAAACGAATGGTGAGCCGGTCGCGGTCTGCCTTGGCGCCGGATTTTCCGACAGCCATAACGATACGACCCCAGTTCGGATCTTCGCCTGCGATAGCAGTCTTAACGAGCGGCGAGTTGGCGATGGACAGTCCGACCTTGCGGGCGTCGACGTCTGATGCGGCGCCGGACACGCGGATCTCGACGAATTTGGTTGCGCCTTCGCCATCCCGGACCACTTGGTGGGACAGGTCGAGCATGACGCCGTGCAGCGCTTTGGTGAAGCCGGCGCTATTGGTGACGTCGACGCCGGATGCGCCTGTCGCGGCGATCATCAGGCTGTCGGAAGTGGACGTGTCGCTGTCAACAGTGATGCAATTAAAGGTCTGGTCCGTCAGCGCGCGGAGCATGGTTTGCAAATCGTCCTGCGCGATTTTCGCGTCGGTAAAGATATAGACCAGCATCGTCGCCATATCGGGCGCGATCATGCCGGAGCCCTTGGCGATGCCAACGATGCGCACTGTCTCCCCGTCGATCTCGACCTCGGCGGTCGCGCCTTTCGCGAAGGTGTCAGTTGTCATGATTGCACGGGCGGCGGCCTCGACCCCGTCAGGAGAGAGTGCTGCATTCAGATCAGCGACCTTGGCGGTGATGCGATCATGGGGCAACCGTTGGCCGATGACACCTGTTGACGCAGTGAACACCCGTTCAGTGGGGATGCCGGTGGCTTCAGCGACACTCTTACAAATCGCGGCGACCGAGTCTTCGCCAGCAGCGCCGGTAAAAGCGTTGGAATTGCCGGAATTCACAAGGATCGCTGCGCGACCCGAAGACGCAACACCGAGCTTGGACTGACAGTCCAAAACCGGTGCGGAGCGTGTGGCCGAGCGGGTAAAAACACCCGCAATGGACGTCCCGTCGGCCAATTCAGCCAACATCACGTCAGTTCGGTCCTTGTATTTGACCCCCGCTGCGCCGGATGCGAACCGGACGCCTTCAATGGCGGGCAGGTCGGGAAAAGATGCCGGCGCGAGCGGGGATATGTGCATGTTTAGTCCTCTAAGAGTTCAAGATTCTGAATCAATGAGAAATCAAACTGGCCTTCTTCTGGCAAGGTAATTTCAACGCCTTCGCTCAGTTGTTCTACCAAAGCGTTCAGATTGGCTTGCTGAATATCTGTAGTCAGCTCTGCGCGCAGGTCATCCAGCGTTGGCAGCGGCGTTTCCCGTGATTCGTTCAGCGTGACAATGTGCCAGCCGAACTGTGTCTGCACCGGATCAGAAACGTCGCCGGGCTCAAGCGTCAGCACGGCTGCTTCGAATTCCGGCACCATCATGCCGGGACCAAACCAGCCGAGTTCACCACCGTTCGGGCCGGATGGACCGGTAGAGCGCTCTCTGGCGGTTTCGGCGAAATCTGCACCATCATCGAGCGCGGATTTCACTTCTATTGCTTCTTCTTCTGTTGCAACAAGAATGTGAGAAGCGTTGAATTCTGTATCAGGCTCGACATCCGCAAACCGTGCGTCATAGGCGGCCTGAAGGTCTTCTTCGCTGATTGGTCGGCCAGTGACCTCGGTGATAATTTCACCGGCGCGCAGGGACCGGGTTTCATTGGCGATGGCGATACCGACGCGCTTTGGTTCGACATCGAGTGAGTCCGACAGCAATTGCAGGTTCACGAGCTGTTCCACCAACCCGTTGAAAACCGTCTCATCGTGCAGTTGTCGATACTGTTCCGGAAGCTGAGAGCGCAGCATGATAAGCTGGCCGAGCGTGATATCAGACCCGCCGACGGTTGCGACTACGGTTTCAGCAGTCATGTCACTATGCGCATCGGCAT
>Ga0115554_1001300_pt1 | contig 17623 bp, 14 predicted proteins | sample COGITO_mtgs_1104_3_FD_87283 | JGI IMG/M metagenome (GOLD analysis project Ga0115554, IMG submission 87283) | Pelagic marine microbial communities from North Sea - COGITO_mtgs_110404 | ecosystem: Environmental > Aquatic > Marine > Epipelagic | place: Germany:Helgoland, sampling site Kabeltonne... | reverse complement strand
CTTCACCCTTCCTTTTCTCTACCGTCCCAATTTGGCCTCTCCAACACAAAAATGGGAAAATCCATCCGCTCCAAGATCAAGCGCGCTCACCGTGCGAACTTCCGCAAAGGCGAGGGTCAGGTCGCGGCAGACAAGGCGATGGCTATCATCCAGGAGAATCTGAAGAAGAACATGAAGCCAGATTCGGAAATCATTGCAGGTAATTTAGGTGCTGTGCAGAGCTTGTTCGGCACCTCTGCCGTCGATGTCGATAACGATGAACATGATGCTAACGATATGAGCGATGAAGATGATGCGTCAGACAAATCGCCGAAGAAACAGTTCGTGCAGCGAAAGAAGAGCAAACTCCATCCCAAGCCTCACATGGCTGACACACATGGGGCAAGTCTGGCACGACGAAAGGTCAGCAAAACGAATAAGAGGGGTCAGACGAAGTTTGGCTTTAAGGTGGCGGGGAAAAAGGTAGCCCCCACGAAGAAGAAAGGGAAAAAGAAAGCGGTTATATGATTTACGACAAATATGATAAAATTTTGACGAGCAGAATGATTTTACACACTATATACCAATATAAGTCAGTAGCGTTTCTTTTTTCTTTTATTATCCTCGGTGGTGCCATTTTCTTCCTTCCGTTTCTTCTTTTTCCCCTTCTTTCCTTTCACATTCCCGTACCTGCCAGAGCCGCTACTTTCACTGATAACTTGGAATATAGACCGCTTGATTCTCCTAAGCTCTTTAACTCCCCCCCATCCGTCCCCGTTTCCATCCCCTACCCTCTCTCGGAATTCGCTTACTTTCCACCCCCAACATCCGCCCTCTTTCCAATCATAGCCGCTCCCTTCCTCGACACAATGCTTCTTCTCATCTTTCCTAAACTCTTCAGATGAAACATATTTTTTTAAGCTTTCAAATACCACCCACCCCACGCGCTTGTATGTGCGGCCTATGTCATTACCCGCGACAACGTCGGCTCTGTTGCTGCTAACCCCGTCTTCACCCTTGGCAATTTCAATTATGTCGATTTTTTTTCCTAGTAATTGACTTGGCAACTCATATTGTCGCGTTTCTATAGTTTTCTTCCCTGACACGAGAGCGGTAGACCAGGGTGGTTGGAGTTCGAGGGCGTAGTTTCCCGTCATGTTTTCGTCATTGCCGTTGCCATTACCGTCATTAATGTTGTCATTAAAGCTGGTGCTGGTGCTGGCACCACTGTTACTGTCCTCAGGCTTCAGGTTGCCGAAAGGGTTGTCGAAAATACTGTCTTCTCCGCACCCCGAGGCCCCCCCAACGATCCCGCCCCATGCCCTAACGATCCCTCCGACCGTCTCCCAGCCCAGTAAATCCACTCCGATGTCTGGGAAAGGGACTGTCATCGGACGCCACTTCTTTTCCATGGAAAAAAAGACAGAGTCATTTTCTCTATCCTTCCACAGCGATCGCATCTTCCCGATTTTCTCCAGACCCTCACCAACAACCTCGTACAGCTTTACATCTTCCCCTTCTTTTCTTCCCCCAATAGCTCGCAACTGCTCAAAGGCTTTCGTGATTTTCTTTCCCTCTTTTTTGTCAGCACCCTTCATTCCCTCTGAGCCCATCGCAGCCCGCCGAAGAAAGTTGACGATTTCGACGATTCGGCGCAGCAAAACGCCCCATCCGGTGAGTAAACTTCCTATAGACTCGTTCCACTCTGCCCATTTCAGGTTTCGGTGGCCCTCGCCTTGAATAAAAAACTGACGCAACCACTCTGACTCAATTTCAAAGTAGACAGCGATTTCATTCCGAAATTGGCTCGCGCTCTTTTTGTGAAAATTTCTCACTGCACCGTCCATTCGTTCACAGATAGCCTCGACGTTTCCCCCCTGTCTAATCAACCTGTGAGTAGACGAATATCTGATCGTTTCGTTCTGCGCTAGTGGTGCGAGAACAGCGTGCTGGTGGTGATGGTTGTAATCGTCAAGAAGATAGTATGTCGATTGATTTGGCAATGGCACCGCAAGAATCGGCGCATTCTCAGTCGCATCCTTCGATTTTTCTTCTTCGGTCGCACCCCTCGTGGTCATTGTGGGGCCTTCCACGTCGTGTACAACTCTCAATGCGACTCTCCACTTATTTTCTTCTGGCTCCTTCACATCATCAGCCACAACTTTTCCATTAGCAGCTGTGATTACGTGGTAAACACCTATAGTGCTGAAATGCTCAAGACTCGAGTCAGCGTGCCATGAAACTGCAGCAGATGATGATTTGTGGATAGGCTCTTCTTTCAGCTTCTCACTGCTCTCCATGCGATTAATTAACGCGACGTCAAAGCAAGATCGACCCCTTGTTGATCGACCCCTGGTTGAGCTCAGATCATTTAAGTAACCTACTGTCTGCCGTTGCATTTCAGCGTTCAGCTGCTTGATTACCCCCTCACCCACGGCGCCCCAGTCAGTTGAAAACATCCGCAGGCCAAGGTACTTGTAGGTCGTCCCCTTATCGCCAAGCAGGCAACGTGTCACAAACGTTTTGGCACATTTGGTCCCTAAACCAAATGGTTGTGTAACGTCTGTCTGGTAGAGGTGCTCAATAGACTGCAGCGCAGTTAATACTTTCTCGTGGGTCAAATCTGACCCAGAGGGAAAGGTCCTATCACGAGGTACAGTAAGCGCTCCTAAGTGACAAGTAGACCATGCTCGCTGGAAGGTCGAGGGATGGTTTGTTGGCGTAATCATCTCGTTGGGGAATGTTGTAGGATATGGCAACGGGTAAATGACGCTGCTGGAGCTGCTGCTCCCGCTGTTGTCGCTAGTAATGGGGTTTCCTTGGAGTGGATTCATTATTGCCTAAACTGTGCTGCTTTTGACTATAGTATATATTCTGTTCGAGGGTCAAGTCAGGCACAGCTGCACGAAGGGAGTGCGTGATGGGGCGTGATGAAGGTGGCCCGTGAAGAGCTGGTGTTATGTGTGAGAACAATTTCTTGGCGGACCCACTGTCGGAAGGTAAAAATCCTTCCAGTGGTCTTATTCTATCGGTTGATTTTATACGAATCCGACTCTCTTCTCAACTGAAAAAATGTCCGCTCTCTCGTCTATAAAGGCAGAGAACAGCACCCTCGATGCTCGCTCACCTTCATCTCTCCTCGAGCAAGGGATTGAAGCCCTAAGCAAGGAGGACAGCGTTACCGCTGGTCGAGTGTTTACCATAGCGATCGATTTGCTCCTGGACAACAAGGACCCCGCAACACTTATCCACCCCGCCGGCATCCTCTCAGCCATTGACGTAAAGTCAGGTGGGATCTTGCACAAACTTTTTTCCCAGCGGTCCATCGCGATGCTTAAGCAGACTGATTACTTGGCCGCGAAGTCAGATGCGGAGCTGTGCACGTTGACGAAGCCTGATTATGATAGGGGGCACTTGAATTTGTTGAAAGCGCTTGACTCAGATGGAAGTAGTGTCGAGGAGCGTCGGAGTGTCTGTTCAAAGGCTCTCTTGTCCTGCCCGAATTGCGACGAATTGAAGTCGTTGGAGTTGCGATATGCTCTCTCTAAGGACGAGAATAAGGCCCCGACAGGATCAGCCGAGGTGGACCAACTTGCAATAATGGGGGCAACACTGAAAATCGCAAATGAAAAGGACCATCCTCAAAGGTGAGCGAGAGCAGACGGACGTTGCAGTCTTGTTTTGACGGGAATATGGAAGTACACGCGGACTAACCCACACAAACACACTCACACACACTCACACACACTCACACACACTCACACACACTCACACACACTCACACACACTCACACACACAGGGGAATGGCCTGTGGTGATGTTGGCTCTGCTTATGCAAACGGTGCTTTCGGCCTCGAAAAGGACCTTTTGAAGGTGAGAAATGTGAAAGCAAGGGAAGAAGCTAAGCATTTGTCGTATCTAACCTCGCTCGCGCATCTTGCACTTGCAGGCTGAGATTTATCTGAAGACGGGCATGAGGCTCCACGATGCGCCGAGCGCTCGCAATTTGGGCCTCTTGTTTCTGGCCAATAATCGCATTGGAGAGGCACTGCCTGTCCTTTCTACGGCCGTTCAGATGGGAGACTCCGATGCTCGCGAAATTTTGGAAAGTGTAGTTAGCGAGGCGAAACAAAAAGAGATGGAAATGCTGGAGAAGCTAAGAGGCTTCGCGAAAATGGGCGACGAGAAGGCGATTAAATTGCTGAGTGAGTTTGAGGCAAATCAGAGTACGAGTACGTAGCGAGTAAATACTTTAGATGGAGGAGGCTTGTTATAGATTTTTGACTTGGGGATGGGGAATCATTTCGTTTCAAATGCTGTCTTCGTTCCATTTTCGTTCGTTCGCACACTACGTTTGCTCTGTAAGTTCACAACCCTTCCTCCGCCCCTCCTCCATCAGATACATTTTCCGTTTTCATCCTAATTATCTCCTGCTTTTTCTCCCCTCTCTCCCGCAGTTCAGTCCTTTTCGGCATAATATTAGCCACATTTCGGTTCGTCGTATAGAGCATGGCTGTGGAAGGGGGGTTGTCGAAGAAGCACATCATGTGCCAGACTCCATTCTATGTGAAGGTGTGTCAGCGAGCCACCAATTGCGACATGCCCCAAGCTTGTAACCCTATTGATCGCTCCTCACAGCCAACATTGCACCCCGGTTTTTACTTACCTTGAGTCTGAAGAAGACGCACCACAGAGTGATTGCAGCTATTGTGCAAGCAAGAACAAACATTAGCATTGCGGCGCCTACCGAGGACGGCACCTCCTCGCTACAACACATACTGTTAACCACATCCGAGACAAGGTTTTCGGCATTATCCAAATTTTCATTCGTGTTCTTGGCCATGCCCCTAAAATCATCGTCTGTAGAGAGAGTGACAAGCTCGTTGTTGCAGTAGCTGGTATCGAAGGAATAGTAACACTGAAACGTCTCGTTGACCTCCCGGCGGTTGATGGCAAACGGTGTGTGACAACAAGGCCCTGCCGCTTTTTTCCCGCTCCCAAATAACTTGTCCTCGTCCCAAGTGCCCACGTCAATATTGCAGTGGAAGGCTTCATCACCCCACCCAGTGAATCCATCCTCTCCAATGGGCATCAATTCTGGCACAGGCGTCTCCTCTTCCACATCTTTCAGCTTGATCACCAGTTTACTCTCGTATGATATGCTACAATAGCAAAGAAAAATCTGATGTGAGCGCACAAACTCCTGTACTGGGCTTAACCCTAACTTCTTTTTTAAAGATTTTCGTCTCCCACCCTCCCCCCTCACCTGTCCTTAATTAATTTGTCTACCACCAAGCAATCAACTGGTCCTTCCCATTTGTTGGCGGTGGTTACGCTATCTATGGTGGAGTAGAAGAATCCTAGCCCGAACAGCCCCGCCGTGATCAGGCAACAGAGTGTGGAAATTATCTCCCCAGGAATGGGCCGGACCTTCTCTGCCCTCATCTCCGGGCTAATGCTACTGGGGTTGCATACATCAATCGTGTGATAAATGAGCTTGACAAAAGATTTGATATTATCCACTGCTACTTTCACTGGATTTTTCTGCGATCGAAGGGACGGTTTAGATGGTCTATTTCAGGTTGGCTCGGGTCTTATGTTGTCGAGATTCTCACCTTTCTATTCTTGGCCAAGATATCCCCCAGCATCTCCTCATGTTCGTCGGACCCGAGAGGCCCAGGAGAAACTTTTCCGAGCATAGGCCGCTCGGCCGTGTTTTCCTTGTCGATCAATGCGGAGGCATTCATTGTACTTTTTGTCGAGTGTGTTGAGAGTTGAGGTGAAGAGCCTGTGAGCTGAAATTAGAATTTATTACTTTGAATTAATGTATAGACGGGACCTCAATGTATATTATTGCTATGATGGGGGGTTTTTTCTAGGAATTTGTCAACATTTGACTACCATTACTTGACTCAATCAGAAGGCCAGGCGGCGGTTTGCACAAATTTTAATAAGTAACTTTTCACAAAAACTATCAGTAATAAAGCTTGCTTTCTTGATCGACTGCTCTCTTGGTTTACTTTACTTCTGGAAACTGGACAGTTTGGAAACTTTATTTCTCTAACTTCCTTTATTTAAAATGGACAACATCTCTGCTGTAGAAGCCTCTATATTTGATGCCGAAGCATACTTGGCATCTGCCCCCCTCTCTACTTCCGCCCCTACGACAACCATGATAACTAATCCTCCTCCGTCTGTTTCAGTCCCCTTCGACGATTCGTTGGACCTAGAGGGGGAAAGGGATGACAATTCTTTGGAAGAGAAATCAATGAGGGACAGTCTTGAGGCAATTAGGATTAGCAACAACCTTCCACCACCATTAAGAAGTGAAAACGACGACGATATTGATGAAAATGATATCGAAGATGACAGCATCGAGATAACACCGCCGCTTCCGCCGGCGCAGCAACGAAATGAAGAGCAAATATTCTATGCCTCTGACGTCAATCGTACCGTAGCACCAGCCGTTGCTTGGACCCTTGACCTCGACCCCAATCTGACAAAGGGGAAAGCCACAAAACCTGTTCTCTCCTCCTCTTCTCGTCCTTCTCCTCGGCACCAGGTCAATAAACCAACAACAATCACGACAATGAAGAAGGAACAAACAATGGCAACGAAGAAATCGACGGCCAAAGTCGTCAACAATGTCGGGAAAACGCTTACCCGATCAGCTATCGAAGGAATTGAGGCTTCCCGCAAAGAGGAAACATTTGTGCCCGTAGTAAATGCGAATGCCCGGGTGACATCGATTCCGTCAGAGGGAGGAGTACACTCTCGGCTAAGTGCGGCAGCTGTGGCTTTGGGAGAAAGGCAGCGTCAGAGAGAATCGGAAAGGATAAGAGAAGAGGCACGCAGGGGAGAATTCAGTTTCAAGCCAAAAATTACCAAGAAGGCTGACAAGAGGAAAGGGGACATAGAAGCCACGAGGGAAAGGCTTTACAGGGACGGTGAGGAGAGGAACGTCATCAGGGAATGCACGAGGTATCATCTCAAGGAGCAGCAGATGTCGGAGTATACCTTCAAGCCCGAAACAAATACTGGTAAGAAGATCGTCTCCAAACCTGCTCACAATAAACCAATTTACGAGAGGGTGGGAGATATTGAGAGGGAGAGAATGGAAAAATTGGAGGGGGTTAAAAAGAAGGTCTGGGGGGGGGAGGGCTGCACATTTCGACCACGTATCAATAGTGAAAATGTCAATAAAAGCAAGAGCAGCAGTGGCGATAACGATTATGGTAATAATAACAATAGCTTCAACACTGACGATGGAAGCTCAATTAGTACAATTGTCCGACCTGCCCCGGGCCCTCGGCTTCACTCTGAGAGTGCGCGCAATAAAGAGAGGATGGTCCTAAGGGCAGAGAAGGTTGAAGAGGAAATGCGTGCTGTAAATACCTTCCGTCCGAAGCTGTGCGCAAAGAGCGAGCAAATCGGGAGAGGGATGGCAAAGGAAAAGGGAGATTTCATAGAGCGCCAGAGGAAGTGGGAAACTGTGCAAGAGAAGAAGAAGCTGGAAATGGAGTTTGAAAGGAACAAAACGATGAGAAACTACTTCAAGCCAGAAATCGGCAACAGCAAGAAAATTGTTAGAGAGAAAAGGAAAGGACAGATAGTGGAGAGTAAGGCGGAATTGGTGGAGAGGCTGAGCGTGAAAGACAAAGAAGCAATCGAAGAAAACAGAGAGCTTAAGCAGGAAGAGCTGGACAGGATGTTCAACTTTCAGCCTGAGATCAACAATGTCTCTAGGGCGCTTGCCACAGAAAGGCGCAGCGTAGAGGAGCTCTGCGAGAATCCGAGAGGAAAATTGGTGAGGGAAAAGGCGAGGAAGAAAGAGGAGGAAAGGAGGAGGGAAGAGTGTAGCTTCAAGCCTACTGTGATGCCTCCTCCTCCTCCAGTAGAAAATAGCACCAAAAATGATAAGGTCGAAAAGACCAGTGAGAAGATCGACCTCAAGGATGTAGAGAATCTGACCCTGCAAGTCAGCCGATATAACGCCGCTCGGGAAGAAAGGAGGCAAGCGTCTATCCGCGAAAGGGAAAGGGACGAGCTTAAGGACTGCACTTTCAAGCCGAATTTGGCCACAAAAAGGGGAGAGAGAGAGAACTGCGGTAAGCACGCGAACCAAAAAAGTGAGGTTCAGCAAGGTGGGGGCAACAACGACAGCTACGTGAGGATATCGCACGAAAGAAAGAAGAAGAATAAGGCTGTCGTAGTCCGTGGGCTCGGTCGATACCTCGAGTTGAAGCAGCTCGCCCACCAGAAGGAGCGTGATCAGAAAGAACGCGAAAGGCGTGCCTATGGTGTTACCCGTGCATCCGCTGCAGACAAGTACCCGGATGGCACGACTCAAGTGCGGGCTTTCCGGTTGAGTGAGGGAGGAGGGGAAGAACTGAAAAGGAGGCTGAAGGAAGAGAGGGAAGAAAGCTTGAGACGACAGTGCACCTTTCGACCAGAAACGGTGGAAAGAAGGAATCGGGAGGTTATTAGAGCGCTGCTTGAGGAGGATGAGGAAGAAGCAGGCGATTTGGAGTATTAATGAGATACTGTTAAATATGTACACGTAAAAGGGCTATTTTTTAGATGTTTGGTTTGAGATCTTCTACATTTTCCTACTCTTTCGGGCGGTTCGACCCCCCCACCCCCCCCCCCACCAATTTGTCAATGAAAAAAACTGGGATTAAATTGATCAATGAGCACAACACAATGAGCATTTCTAGTGGCCGCGTTGACTCCCCTACAGCCCCTGTATAGCCGATTGTTTTCGTCAGAAGGGCACCAAATTCGTTACCAACAACCCCAGCAAAATTGAATATACTCATCATAGTGGCGAACAAAGATCCTTCGATGCCCGGCGGGCATAGTGATGAGGCGAGTACTAGAATCGGGAGGAATGCAAGCTCGGCTAATACTGTAATGACGGCGTCATCACCAAATACAAAGAGCTTATCGGGGATCCCCAAAGTTTGGTTTAGGTGCGAGATTAAAATCAGCGGCGATAGTGACAGGGGGAAAGCAGCGAATCCGCAGAATTTTAAGAGTTTCTTAATGTCGACCGCGCGAAGGAATTGACGGTAGATTAGTATCCCGACAAGTCCACTGATTGCTGTGACAAGCTTGACCTTTCCCAGGGTGTCCGGAGAAAAAAATAGGGTATTGGTCAGGTAGAAGAAGAAAGCAGAATCAGAGGAAGGCGTTGACTGCCAAAGAAATATCCACAACATCGGTGAAATTATCGCCGGAGATATCAGCGCTTTCTTGAGCAATGTGAACTGGGTGACTTCATCATCATTCGCTTCGTTTGCGATTGTTGAACTTTTTCGCTTGGAAACAGGTTCTTCGTCAACAAATAATGCACTCAGAAAAACGCCAAGAGGCAAAAAACTGCTCACTTCGAACACGCCTCTCGGGCCAAGGATCTCAATCAATTGACCTGAAAAAAATGCGGCGATGATAGCGCCTATAGAACTCGATATCCAGCACAGAGACTGCAAATTTCCCGCCTGATCATCTGAGTTGGAGCGACTTCTTTCGACAACTATCGAGTCGGCTACCACATCTGTAATAGCAATACTCAAGCTGCTCATCGTCACCGCGGCAATCAGCGAGGGTACGTCGGCTACAATTGTTGCCTGCGAAACAGAGAACTGAGCTGCTGAAGCAGCGCATGATGCCAGGAACAAGTAGCTCTTCCTCCGGTAGTCAAAGAGGGGGACATTATCCGTCAAAAACCCGTACAGTGGCTTGATTGTCCAGGGAATAGAAATAATTCCAGCAAGTGCAGCCAGTGTCGAAGCATCGAGATGAAACTCGTCCTTCAAAATGTAGGTAGTGGCAAGTCGAGAGAGAGTCAAGGCCCCCTGGATAAAGTATATCGTTGTTATCGAGAAAAATATAGGAAGAGGGAGTCCAGCTAGTAGTTTTTTATCTTCTTTGTGACCATCACTCTCCTCAGGACAAAGTGGTGGCTGCTTTGTGGGTTGTAAGTGAACACGTGTAGGAGTAAGCTTTCTTGGATGCGTCAGTGGACACCGTACAAATGCGTGAGTAGTTCTTACGCAACAGAGGGCGTATAGTACAAAGGAATATCGCATCGCATATTTATGATTTACCACACGGAATTAATGCGACAAAAAAACGAAGAAAAAGCTCATCGAATTCTCCCCCTCCAAGGTGTTACCGAGAATTGTCCATGGGTTTTATCCGTGCTGTGATCATCCTTTACGCTGCGGTGAATGTGAAGCACTACATAGAATTCTGCACCCCTCCAAGCTGTACCGAGAATAGGATATGTTATCATCCCTTTCTTCTTCCAGGCTCGACTGTCCATATGAGAGTTTATAGCAACTCAGAATCGTGCGGGCTACGATATAACGAAGCAGCGTTGTATAATTCTCAACCTTTTCAAGTATCCTCCTCGCAAACGATTGAATTATCCGTGACTGTCCCGGATTGCTATCGTGAGAGAATTTCTCTGGATGATGGGTTGAGAGAGCTGGGCCTGAGGATTGACGTTTTAGCCTATGGCGACCAACTCGTTGGCAGTGTTCGTGTGGACTTGACCAAGTTGGACGAAAGCAAGGAATTGTTCATTCCAAAGTTCAAATTCTTCCATGAACCCGTAGTCATCCGATATTTGGGGGAGAGTCGCGATACGCGTGGGAGGCGAGACCTCCCAATTCGGTTGATGAAGAGCGACCGCGACGACGATTTTTTTTACTTTTCTGAGTTGATGATAGACGAAATCAGCGTAAGAGAAAGTCTTTGGGTGGAATTGGCTCGGCCTGACCCTGAAATGGCCGACAAACCGCCTGTTAAGTTCAAGCTGAAATGGACGTCAATTTCCCTTTTCCGGTGGATCTTGATCAACGAAATCAAGCGGAATATGAATATTTTGTCCGCCTTTTTTCGCCCCGCTGAGCTGGACGAAATTCGATATCTCATCAGCGACGACCACATATATCGCTTTGTTCTGAGCAATATTATTTCGTGGGCTCATCTCTTCTTGTCATTCATGGCCTTTAAGAACGATGTTGGATTCTTTCGCCGAAAGAATGATCTGAAAGGAATCTCTAGATCCACGTTCATCAGCAGTTTCGCTTGCTCTCTCGTGATATTTCTTTATCTTTGTGATGGAGGTGGGACGAGCAGCTTAGTTCTCATCAGTGTCGGAGGGGGTGTGCTTGTGGACGGTTGGAAGTTATCAAAACTCCTCAAACCCCGCTTGAAGTTTGTTCTCAAATTCGTCCCCATGGTGGTATTTGCCCCAAGTACCTCGGGCGAAGTCGAGTCTAATGCGCACGACCGCGTAGCCACGAAATACTTGAGCCTTCTCCTATTTCCCCTGGTGATTGGTTCAGCTCTCTACAATTACAAATTTTACGTTTACCGTAGCTATTGGAGTTGGTTTATCAGTAATGCTGCAAATGCCGTGTACACCCTCGGGTTTATCGGGATGTGTCCACAACTTTACATCAATTACAAGCTGAAGAGTGTGGCTCACCTACCAATTCGAATGTTTGTCTATAAGATCTTCAACACATTTATAGATGATGTGTTTGCATTTTTGGTTGAGATGCCCTTGAAACATCGCCTAATGACTCTGAGAGACGATGTTGTTTTTGCGGGCTTTTTATATCAGGCTTGGATTTACCGCGTTGACTACACCAGAGTGAATGAATACGGGATCGCTTTTGCGGAGGAACCGCAGGGAATAGTAGATGAGGGCACGTCTGTGAATGAAGGGGACGGCAGCGGTGGCGATGATGACGACGACAATAACGATGACAACAGCGACGATGACAACAGCGACGATGACAACGACAATACCATTGGTTTGAGCAAGAAACCAAAAATTTAGATGATTAAGTAGACTATAGAAGGGGGGGAATGGAGGACTTTTGGCCTACAAGTTAAATTTAGATGATTAAGTAGACTATAGAAGGGGGGGAATGGAGGACTTTTGGCCTACAAGTTCTTGAGCAAAGTAATTCTCAACCTCGACCAGCAGCTCCAATTTCGTGAGGCTCCGGGGCACCATCCCGACGGATAACAGAAGATCATTCAATTCTGTCGCAGTCATCTGCTGCAGTCGTCTACTCTTCACTTCGATATTACTCGCCTCGGCTGCTTCAAGTGCCGCCCTTGTCTCGCTAAGCTCTCTTAATGCGGATTCGAGCTCTGCGACAGCCTTCAGTCTCTCAGCTTCTTTCTTATTCAATTCTGCCTGTAGTTCACTCAGACTTGGTGGGGGGAGACTTGTCGGTCCAGCAGACGTATACTCATCAATGCTGTTCCGCACGGCAAACAAAACGAAAAGAAGTATAGCAGTCAATCCAAATGTTGCGTCTGGATTCGCCTCGACAAAGGCTTTCAAAGAGTTGAAGCCAATAGACAGCTCGTCGAAATCTTTCTCAAAGTTTTCCGTGAGCTGTGAAAACCCTGAAGTAGCTTTATTGGCATCAAAACCCTGCCAAATTGTGGCTTTTGGCTCGCTAGAGCTAAGAAATTCAACCAAAAGTGATGCAGGGCGGACGTGAAAGGAGTGAGAATATGTTCGTGGCATTAATTGCTTCTGGAAAGCAGACACACACACTGAGCGGAGTACCGCTGAGCAGAGGATTAGGAATTTTGGTCTGATCATTGCGAATATGAGAGAGGGAGATAGATTTGAGATTTATTTTTGATGCTTCAATCATCATCCTTCCTCACTCATCCTAGGCATACTTATAGCCCTTATCTATCTCTAACGAAGATTTTAATGAAATAAATCTCTCTATTGAGAAGAATTAAGCTTTTCGTCCCATTTAACCCCTAATCACTTTTCAGATTTGACATCGCTGCGAAGAAAGGTGGTGCCTCCACAATCAGCAGATTACGAGGCCCGGCCGGCCCCTCGAATTGGCTCCCGTGTGCAAATTGGCACCCGTGAGCTAAGTGCAGAATGGGGAATGGAAATGTATTCCACGTGGCCTCCACCATCGGCGAACTTTGAGTCCTGGCCTGCCCCACGAATTGGGGGTTTGATTTGTTTTGGGTTGGGGGCTCTCTTCTTCTCCTTCCGCCCCTGTCGTAAGAAACTGCGAAAGAGCAACAGGAAAAATGTAATCCTTTTTCCCATAGTGTTTGGATGCATATTTGGCTGCTGGTTGCATTTCTTTCCCTGTATCTGGTGGACTTGCGACCATACTTTCACCGATGGTGCTGGTGTTCGCATGGCAATTTGGTTGGTATCCTGGCTGTTATTGACTGGAATTGTGCTAAGCAACAACATTGCACGACGAGAGCGAAGTAGAATGTCCGGTAGTGTGGACGATACGTTGAGCTTTGACTCGTCGCAATTGATTTGAATTGGTGATGTTAAATCAAAATATTTTTACCTGCCAATAAGATTTTGGGGGGGGGGGGGTTCAAGCACATCTTCTTTATTCAGGCTTTATCTTGCTTTTGCTTATTCTCGACTTGTTGCTCACGCTCTTGAAGGCGCTCTCTCCGCTTCCCTTTGCCGCCGTGTAGCAGCGGTAATTTGGAACCCAGTGCATGAATTTGTCCCGCAACCACGCCTTACCCCAAGTCGATCTTTGTTCTACAATATGTTTTTGCGTACCCAACCCCTCCTAACCCCAGTCTTTTTTGTACATTAGCCTCCCAAGTTCAGGGGGGGGGGCCCATTATTTACAGATCAAACTGCGCGAGACATATCCCAAAGGCCTGAAAGGCATTGATAGGGTATTTGAAGTCAAGGTGAAACTTGTCGTCCCCAACCTGCGTACCAAGCACATAACGCAACGAGTCTCGATGATCAGCAAATAAAGCGTGGTAAATTGGCTTGATTTCTTTCACTTTCATCCACTCACTCACCTTTCCAAACTGACACAAAACCTGGGTTATATCATCTGCGGAAGTAAGCTGGAAGTTTTTGACGCTAGGGACGGTGACCCTCCCGTGAAAGTTGAGTCTGTAATTCCCATTCTCGAAAACCGGTTCCTTGGTCTGCACTAAATTGGTGTTCTCGATTTCCCCAGCATGGAACTTCTCGATCAAGGTAGATGTTCCCATCTCTTCCAGAGCATTTGGCTCGAATATGTTATTATCGTGATTGATTGGAGGCAAAATGATGTTCAAGCGGCGTGGCTGACTCCCATTGCTCAGCTGATTGAAGATACCTGGCCTGTCAAAGAGCAAGCTCATCGCTTCCTTTCTCTCAAAGTCATTTGTATAGAGGACGTGTTCGGTCTTTTTGAAATTACTTCTTAGCTTCCCCATGTAATTCCCGCTCTTCTTGCTAAGGTTGCCGCTTGGTACACCCCTGCTCATGTCGAAAAAGTGGTAATTGCTGGTTCGATTGTTGCCCTGCTTTTGTGCAACCATCATAGGTTTCTCATCCCCCCCAAAGAAGAAACTGTAGGAAGGGCGCATTAACCCATTACCATTTCGGGATCGGATGACAACTCCCTGGAATAAGTCGGTTTTATAGCCCCGAATCGGGCTGCATCGGAGCGGCGCCAATTGAAATTCTTTCTTGAGCTGCTCCCTCTTCTCAAATGCTATTTTGGCCTTGTCATGTTCCTCCACTGTTGCGTAACCACTCTCCCCGAGATACTCCCGCCCGGCTCCCTTGTCGACCGATGTTCTAGTATTTCGCTCTACTGACTTGTCAACCGGCTTTCTGTTGGGGGATTGCCTACTCTTCCTCCGGCTTTTTTGTTGATGTCTGTCATCCTCTCCGTCTACGTTGTGTGTGTCCCCCTCATGGCCTTCCCCCTCCTCTTCGGAATCGGGCGCCAATTCGTATGTTCTCGCCTCGTAGCTCGTCTCGTCTTTTTCTTCGTCGTCACTGTATCCACTGCCCTCAACCACATCCACAACGGAGTCAGAAGGACCTCGAAACTCCACCTCTTCCTTAGACTCTGAGTCACGATGCATGGCAGAGCTTGATAGTGCAAGAGCTCTCGACGATTATTCTCGCCTAGAAAGGCAATTCCGACCCTTTTCTTTTTCTTCAATTGCTTCTAACAGTTAGGGTTGTGTGCCGGCATTTTGGAAGGCAGTGAGACTAGCAACTACCTGAATAACTTCCTAAAGCACCACCAGCGTTAAATATTAAGTCAATTGCACCACTTCAGAAACGGTTCTCTCTCTTCAGCTCTCATTTTTATTTCTACCTATCTTTTCCTTCGCACAGGAACATCATTGCAACGACCCAACAACTCCCATAAACCTCCATTAACCCCACCATGTTCACTGCGGAAGAAGAAGCTGAAATGGAGGCAGGTGCCCTAAAAATCCAAGCGATTGCCCGTGGGCGCAGGCAAAGGAGAGGTGACCGGCGGATAGGTAGTGCTAAGAAGATCAGCAATAAGAAAAGTGAAGAGGAAATGGCCAGCGCCAAACTGCAGGCCATTCAACGCGGCCGTGTAGGCCGCCGGCGGGTGGAGGAGATGCGAGAGCAAAGGAAGAGCGCAAACAAGCTGCAGGCTATTCAGGTGAGGCTTGACACAGGTTTTTGTCGTCAAGCAACCAAACAAGCAAAAAACACTCTCAGTTTTAAAGCTTGGGCACTAACTCTCTACTTATTCTCCAACTTCGCCTCCTCCAACTCCATCTTCTCCGACCCTATTCCATCCATTAGCGCGGCCGGACGGATCGACGCAGGGTGGAAGCGAAAAAAACGGGCGGTTTTGTCCTTGAGGACAAAGATATTCGTGCTGGTCTTTCTCAGCTGGCCAGAAACCCTTTCACTCTGTCTCACTCGTATGCAAAGCTGGATCTTACCGATAAGCAGCTCAAATCGATCGATGCGGTACAGAAGTATAAAAATGTGCAGACGCTTATGATTGACGATAACTTTGTAACCGACCTGTCCTGCCTCTCCAATCTTCCCTACCTTCTCACCCTCTCAGCGGCCAATAACAAGATCACGGAATGCCTCAGTTACAATGTTCCTCTTTGTGACGATGAGAATCGGTGGGCGGAAGGCAGTAACAGCGTCGGCAGCCAGCTTAACGAAGCTGACTTAAGCGGAAACAACATCGAAAAAATCGCTGATCTATCTCCCCACTGCTACCTCCACAGCCTCAATCTGAATAACAACAAAATAGAAGTTATTGAGGGCTTAAATCTCCCTCTCCTCACCTATCTCAACCTGGAGGGGAACAAAATCAGCAAAATCGAGGGCTTAGACAAACTTTCCTGCTTGGTGGAGCTTGACCTCACAAACAATAATATCACAGAACTTGTCAATTTGACGACGGGGCTGGGAAAGCTGGAGAAATTACATCTTAGCGGAAACAAAATTGTGAGCTTGAAGGGCCTAAGACACTGCCAACTGCGAGAACTGGATGTAAGCGACAACAACATCAGTGTAATTCGCCAGGTGGAATATCTTCAGAAGATGGTCAATTTAAGCGAGTTGGTGCTAAGCGGTAACGAGTGTTGTGGTAAGGAGTTCTACCGGTTAAGGGCAGTTGCACGCCTTGTTGGTATTTCCATTTTGGACAATGTCGCTGTAACTGCTAAGGAGAAAGTTAAAGCCATTAACCTGTATGCAGCAGAGGGCAGCGATCTGGAGAACAGAATCAAGAATTTCAACAAGCAGTTCGGGGCACACGGAGCAGCATTTGTAAACACACTCCCACCATTCGTTGAAGATGAAGTTTTGGAAGATGCTGAGGATAATGATGAACTTGGAGAATACAAGAACGCTGAGAACTTTGTCGAGGTAATATTTGAGGATGCTATGAAGAGTCTGACAAGTTCGATGAAGTTGCAGTGATTGTCGCCAATATGATCGCCAATATTATTGCAGATACCACATAATATGTAATATGTAATATGCGCTGTGTATAACTTTTTTACGAGCAAAAAAATCTCATTGTACATGTAAATACTACTTTTAATCATCTCATTTCGGTTTCAGTCCGTCCTCCTCTTTTCAAACGACAAAATAAAAGTTGTACATGTTCTGAAGGCCGAGTGCGTCAGCTACCATGCTCGCTGTCATTCCTTCGCCATTCATCGCATTCAAATCTACGTCATCGCGTGTCGACAACCATTTTAACAAAGCTTTGTCCTTCGTTTTTATCGCAATATGAAGAATAGTGTCCCCATAAACTGCTCTGTGTTCTGGACTCGGCCAAGAAAACTGAGTAGACTGGTTTGAAGGCGTCATCAAAACATCCCAAACAGACACATCGTTTGATGTGAAGTACTGGGCGTTTATATTGGCTCCATTCTCTAAAAACTCATTAAGCTTTTCAATGCTGCTCGCCTTTCCCCCTTTCAATTTCTGGCATGACAGAAAGAATTGCCGAGAAATCAAGTCCAGCTCAGGGAGATTGTCCTCCCTAAAATGATCGGAAGTCTCTACATACGGCTCGGAGGGAGGATCAAGGACAACATTCTTGTCCATGGTCGTTTTCTGTATAAATGTTCCATCCTTAAGCTTCTGCTCTGCTTCTTTTCGTCCTTCTTGCTCTGTTCGGAGCGTATTATTCCACTCAGATAAGGTGCCTGAAGAGGTTTTTATCGACATTACACCTTTTTCTTGGTAAGCAGAGACTCGTTATTTACTTCTTTACGTGAAGAGAAGTTATAGCCACGTGAAAAGGGGCGTTTTCACTACTTTGAGTTGGTCCGTTTAAGGTGG
>Ga0115554_1001295_pt1 | contig 17653 bp, 14 predicted proteins | sample COGITO_mtgs_1104_3_FD_87283 | JGI IMG/M metagenome (GOLD analysis project Ga0115554, IMG submission 87283) | Pelagic marine microbial communities from North Sea - COGITO_mtgs_110404 | ecosystem: Environmental > Aquatic > Marine > Epipelagic | place: Germany:Helgoland, sampling site Kabeltonne... | reverse complement strand
TTCAACCAAGCGAGAGGTACTACACTCTTTTCGCAACTGAGAAAATTTTTTTCACAAAAGTAAAAAGAAACTAGTGTGACCAACCATTTCCTTTTGTGTATCCACCTGTTTCTCCGACCTCCCCACTCAATCAAAACCTTTCTTCTCTCCTCGCGTTCGCCAACCATCGTAATCTTCAGTCCAAGATGCTGTCATCTCCCATGAAAACGATATTTCGCCGTTCTCCCACCTTTTTTGCGTTCACAACGACCCGTGATTTCGGCCGTCGTTCTGGAGCGTCTGCTTTTTTGGACAAAAAGAAGGGGTACAGCCCGAGGTCGCACGGCAAACACCCTAAACCGAGCAGTAAAAAGTCGCGGAAGCAGAGAGCAGCGGGACTATCTCCACACGGAGAGCCGGGGGTCCTGAAGAAGGAGCGTGTGCATTTTAGGAAGGCCTGGGAAAATGTGATACTTGATCGTGTCCCGGAGACGCTTTCGCTCGCGTCAGGAAGCAGCGGAGAATTGATTGGCGACGAGGATTTGTTTGACAGGTCTCATTACGACGAAGACGGCGTGCATTACTACGACCAAGACGAAGCCTACTATGAGGACATGTTTCATGAGCTGATGGATGACTCTGTTACTTCGGAAAATATGCTTGGTATGAAGGAAGCCAGTGTTCGAAAACAAATTATGGAGAAGAAAGAAACTGACTTATACTTGAACGATGAAGCGCTAAGATCGTTTGAGCGGTCAGTGGTCGATGATGTGGCCAAATTGGGAGCGGTCGGCGGTACAACCTTTCTGGAGGTGCCGTTGGCGGTGGACCAAAAGCTTAACAATTTGATAAGAAAGATGGTTCACCGAAAAAGGGCCGAAATCAGGGAGAAAGAGGAGCAGCTGGCAATTGCTGATCATAGTGAGGGTGGACATGGCAGCGTCAGTGATGATAAAGTACAACTCCGGAAAGAGCTGAACTCTTTCATTCATCCCTCGAATCTACTCACCTATTTACTTGAAGTGATCAAGATTCCCAACTTAGCGTCGATTCCACCCCGAACACTGACAGCTGTTTTGCAATCTTGCCCTAATGTTGACGTAGCAATGAAATTGGTGGACGAGCTGGTGGTGAATCGTGGCGATGGTGGCGGTGACATCCTGACTTCACGTCTAATGAGCATTTTAGTCTCTCTTTGCATTTCCAACAACAACGATTTGGACGGTGCGCTGACGATTCTTCGGGGTATTCACAAAAAGCACCCTTCTGTAACGCCCAGCAAGGAGGCCTACACCACGCTTATTTGGGCCTGTGCAAAAATTGCCAAGAATAGTGGTGGGCAGTATAGCAACGAAGACAAGGCAAATGCTGTAGAATTGGGATGGACGCTTTGGAAAGAAGTAAAATTCCACAACATTGAACCGGACGAAGGCACATTCAACGCTGTGATAAATTGCATCAGCCAAGTGGGGCAGATGGAGAGATGCGTCGGTTTGTTGGAGGAGATGAGCGCCACGAGGAGCAAAAGCCATAAAATTCATCACGATATTCACCGTCGTCGAATGGTTTATAAGGACTGTATCCGAAGCGTTGTAAGGGGCTGTAATATAAATACCCGTTACCGAGGAGTCGGAAAGTATACGAATAGAACCAAGAAGGAACTCACCTATTATTCACGGATCGTGGCTCGCATCATCGAGATCAGTAAGCAGGACGTCGACTTGGAGGACAACGGGGGCTTGCTCCTGGATGGGCGAGTATTCGCTGCGCTTGGCGCCGTATGCGGGGCCGTCGGAGATGGGAATGGGGCCATTGCGTGTTTTAGGGCTCGGGACAAAATTAGGCAAGAAATTTTGGAGGAGGGGGGAGATATCGCCGAAGATTTTGATGACGACGATCGCAACAACAGTAAGAACGACTTTGAATCCTTGAGGTACACTACGATTTTATCCAGCTTCAGACGGTCGATATCTCCTCTTGGCCGGATCTGGACAGGCTTTGAGAACGGTGGGTTTCTGGACGCCACAACTGTCGATTTGATCGACCGCGGTGCTAGCAGAGACGCCCCGCCTGTAGGTTACCGACCTGTCGACAACGAGTCAATCAAGGGTTTGGGGCCGATGGAAGCAGCAATTGCAAATATGGAGTGGGACGACTTTGACGATGACGACAAAAAGAGCGTGAAGGGCAAAAAATGGCTCGAGGAAATAAAAACGGGGGATTTAGAGTTGGAGAACCAGCAGCTCAACGAGAAGAGGGAGAGGGACGTATTGTTGCTCGAAAAGATAGAAGAGGCAAGGTTGTTGCTCGAAGAGGGATACGAGGAGGACAGTGACGGCGAGCGAGGGGCTATTATTGACGTGATACCGAGCCCAATCGATACCAACGGTGTTTCCGATAGGGAGAAGGCGATGACAACGATTGAAAACAACAACATCATAGAGAATGAAATACACTCTCTTAAGAATGTATACAACGTCGATTTGATGCGGTCCTTGCCTGCAACTGAACTTATCGTTGCCCTACGAGATCCTCTTCCAGACGACTACAAATTTCACGACATTCAGAACATGTACGTTCGCAAGGGGGAAAATTTTTTCTCCGAGGCCGTGGAGAAGGGGGCAGCAAATGTTCAAGTCTGCAATGCGAGGCTTGGAATTTTGTGCGCAAGCGGCAAGATCAGGGACGCTATGAGGTTCTTCTACGAAGGGTACGGGGAAGTGGGTGTACAAAGAGACCGAAGGAGCGCCAGAATATTGACGGAGGGACTGTGTAAAGCCAAGCGGTACGACGAGGCGTTGCATTTGAAGGGATATTGCGAGAGGGAGCTAGGGTTTTCTTTAGATGCTATCGGGTATGGATGGTTGATTCGAACACTTTGCAATCACGACGAGTACGGGAGTGGGCTATTGTTGCTAGAGGAGTGCCACGAAAAGAATGGTTCGGTGCCCGGTAACTTCTTTTTGCGCAGTCTAACCGACATCGTTCGGAAAAGGTCAGAGATTTCGGGGAGGGGGATACTAAAGATGACGAGACAGATGGACATAGTTCCCGAGGATCCGGCCGCTTGGGCAAAAATTGGACAAGGCAGGAAGGGCATGCGAAATTTGGGAAAAAGCTGGACGACTGCGAGAAAAATTAGGGACTTAGCTCTCGGGTAGGTGGTTGGTACGCTACTACTGTGTGCTCGTAATTTTTGCGACACGGCATGTTTTAAGTAGAATAGTTAGAGGTTGAGCATCTGTTAGGCAAAAATATATGGTTCCCTATTTCCCTTCAGTTGCTTTTATCGCTCTGTCCAACCTTGCCGCCTTATCTTCGGACTCCTTCAACTTTCCCTCCAAATAAACCCTCCTCGCCTCAAGTTTAATGATATCACTCGCCGCAATAAAATCCCGCGCCTTTGTTACAGATTCGGGCTCCCGCAAATCTTGTGGCGTCGAACGACAGTAAGAAATAAACTCGGAGTCAATGTGTGAGGTCAAAGCCGAGGAAAGGACGAGCAATGTTCTAGTGATGTCCTGGGTCGAGTACTCATTGTAAGGCGAGTTGGTCGATGTTGGATTAACGATGCGCCGTTTCGCTCGGTAGATGGAAGAATTAGCAGTGATATCAGTTACATCGATCCCTCCGAGTAACAATCCCTCGATGTTTATTGACTCCACTACGTGGCGGGCAATGTTGGGATTAACGCCGGTATTTGTAATGTACGTTATTGTCTTAGCTTTGAACGTCTCTACTTCGACAGAGCTGGATAGAGGAGGAGGAGGAATAAAGGAATAAAGGGAGAGGAGGGGGAGGTGAGAATGAGTGAATTTTGATTCACCGTTATTTCGCTGAACTCTTGTCGCATACTTTCTCAAAGGTACCCCAATTCCTCTTTTCCTCACCTGGTAAGAAGCGGATTGCTGTTATTATTCAGTTCCCTGGGTGGCACGGCAATTGATGTTTTGTGGATCTTAAGTTTCGGCATAATGGACCTTTTAAGAGTTGCGGCCTTGTAGGAGTAATGCAGAGAGGGGACAGCTACGTTTATATCTGCATGAATGGTTGTTGTCTTCCTCGAGGTTGGGGAGGGATAATTTATTTGAATTATGTCCAATTCGTGAAGGAGACTTGGAGAGCGCAGCAACAGTTGCCGAAGATTACTGAATCGAATACGGCAAGACGAATCGACGTCGGAGGGGCCAACATCAGAGCCACTTTCGTTATAGGCCGTCGACTTTGCCCTTTTGTTCCCACCGTTGCTGCTTTTGGTATTTTTCGTGACGTTGTTGTTCTTAAAATGATCCTGGAAAATATTTCTTATACCGCTATCGCAGTGGATATAACAGCGGTCAGCGGGGTCAAATAGATCCTTCTCCCTTGCATACGTTTGAAATGCCAGGATGATGTCATCTAGACTCGCTTCTCCCTTGGGAATATCAGTTATAGGCGATAAGATGTTCAGAAGTTTTGTGGAGGGACGGTATTTCTGGTAATCAGAATTGGGGGAGGGACGTCTCGAAATTTTGATTATTACACTCTTGGGACAGACTGGGATTGAGAATCGCACTAACGATGCTTCAATTGAAGGATTGGAGGTGGAGGGTACCGTGGAAGATGAGAAGAGGGCAGGGGTGGTTGCTTGGGTGGAGGAGGAAACAATGTCTCGGGACCAAGATAGTGTCTTCGAAGCGGAGGAAGACACTATCTTGGATTTCCCTGTCGAGTAGGTGAGATCAATTCGGTCTAAATATTCAGTAAAGGGAGCATCTCTATTCCCATTCAAAAAAGACCCAGTAATCTCAATATCCACCAGCGAGGCGGCGGATTTCGTCGTTGTCGAGGCAGGGCAAGAAGGAAGAGTCCATACGCCACCCTCTGCAGTACCGAGAACGGTCTCAGGATTTGGTCGCTTCTTCTTAGAGGCAGGGGTGGTTTCATCTTCAGCTTCATCTTCATCTTCATCTTCATCTTCATCTTCATCTTCATTGTCGTTGTTATCATCTTCATTCCAGCGAGAAGAAACATAGACACGAAGGCTCTCGTATGCCACAGGGGACGCTGTCATCACTGACTGCCTAAGGAGGGACCGAGTGGTCGAGGCAGTAAGCTTTCCCGGCAAGGTAGAGAGAGTCTCATCAACAGTGGAGAGGGAGGATGCAGCAGAGGCAAGAAGAGAAGGCACGTCCATTATTCCGTAGACCCGCAGTCACCGCACACACAACCCACACCCAAATACAAAAACAAGGAAATAATTTCTGGATTATTTTCGGCTGTGAATATCTTGCCAAAAACACGTGCAAAAAATGGGCTCTCTCTCCAATGGAAAAGTTGGAAGAGCTCTAGCGCAACAGTCTTTACCGATTTTTCATTAAAAGAACTTCAGGACGCATCCAATTGTACTCACTGATAGCTGCAGCGACCAGCAATAGTCATCGGAGAAATCTTGAAGTACAATACAGCCACGTTGAACATTGACCGAGGAAAATAGACGCGAAGGAATATCTTAGGCCTACATCAGCCTCACATCAGCCTACATCAGTCTCACATCAGCCTACGTCAGTCTCACACCAATCTGCGTCAGTCTCACACCAGTCTACGTCAGTCTCAAATTCATTGAACTTGGAACACATTGGCAGGTCAGGTTGTGATGTGTCTCCTTGGGAACAAGTCTTGCACACCTTCGGAGGTGTGCTCTAGCAGTGATACTTGCATTTGCAACCGTGCATACCCGGCAGCAATGCTAGGAGAACACTCCTGTTTGGATCAGACGGCCCTGATAGTACTCTCGGTTCTGTGGATTATAGCCTCAGCCATTTCTATTTTTGTGTTTGTGCTATTTGCGAGTTTCTTCGTGTTTGAACTTTTGCTTGAGAGAAGTGTTGTCAGGTTGGGGGTAGAGAGTGTTGTTGGCAATTCCTTGGTCTTTTCAAAATACTTAAAAGTAGGCCGAAGTCCAAACAGGGGACAAATCCGTGTCCGCAGACTCCTTACTTTCACGAATGCTTTGACTTTCTGTTTCATGACGACCTCGTTTTTTTTCAGCCTTCAGAGCATAGTAATCAACGTATCTTACTTTGTCAGGGTTGACAGTGAAAACGACTTGATCCTTCTGTACAATGTATTTTTCTGGCTAGCTACAATATCGAAATATTTCCAATATGAAGGAATTTTCATTTTGATTTTCACCTGGGCGACTCTGGATGTAAAGCCCGTCTCTCTTCATGTCAAATTGAAAAGAAGGAATATCTACTTCGCTTTCTTCGCAATTACGACGGTTTTGACAGCATGTGGAGCCATTTGGTATCAGCATAAGGAAAATATCACGGATGATTCCTTCTACCATCGGATGATAGCTGGCATCAATACCACTATTTTATTCCTTTTGTTAGTGGTTCTGTTAACGTTTGGACGCCGATTGCTAAGAATTGTTCAGTGTAAGTGCTGGGATGGAGGAGAGCGACAAGTTGGAAGGAAAGAGGAGCGCATGATAGCAATTGTAACACAAGCCTACTCGAACAATCCCCCACCTAACATCTCATGCTGTTTTGCGATTCAGCCTCGTCCCAAAGCTTGTCTACTGCACATCGCGAGGCGTTCGAAAAAAATGCTGTTATTGTTCGAAGGTTAATGAAGAGTGTCGCGCTGATTGTATTTTTAGTCTGCTTGTCGAAGCTCTTGTATGCGTACATTCGGAAGGGAGCGGTGGCCTACTTCTTTCAGTTTCTTCACTTCATTTTCCTTAATTGTGGTTCGCTGGTATTCTATCGATACTCTGTCGATATTCACTTCATGTTTTGTCAATCTCCGACGAGAGTCATGATGCGACAACTGAAGATGATAATCTTGGATATGCTCATGAACATCGAGGTGACGAATGGAGGAAATGAAGGCGAAAGCACTAAAATTATCTCATCAGAAATCCTGTCGATTATCCGATCGCAAAAGAAGGTCGTAACCATCAATGCAACCTGACGTAATTGATGCAGCCCATCCTTTTATGTTGAGATATCCTCAAACTCACCTTCGACAAAACGACTTTCGCCATCCACAAGAACACGTCCCCACAAAAACGGAACATATACAGAATGAATACATACCACTCGGCACGACTCATCGGATCATTCAGCCCCTCAAAATGTTTTATGTTGAGATATCCTCAAACTCACCTTCGACAAAACGACTTTTGCCATCCACAAGTCCCCTCTCTCACAAAGAAATTCTCTGCCATCATGTTCAACAACTCACCCACAAAAACGGAACCCACCTGGGGGAGGGGTAATGATGCACGTAATAATTTAAGAAAGGAAAAGAGCCAATTCCAACAAAACTCGCAGAAAATTCAACTCAAAATTTTATCAATTGTCACACCTCTCTTTCTCTCAAACTTAGGTCGTTCTCGATCGCAGGTTTTGCATCTGATCATTGTTTGCGCATCGTTTGTCTGTAAGCATAGCTCGCATTTCCTGTTCACGATAGGTTTTAGCGACGACGAAAGAGAGCGACATTAGGTGTTTGTGTTAGATTAGACGTGAAACAAGACAGAAACATAGCGTGGAAAGAAAAAACGTACCATGTGCTCAAGCGAGAATAATCTATTAGCTTTTCCTCCATCGAGGACAGATCTTTGGGCTTGTTTAGGACAAGTCCTGGAGGTAGGATATCTTCCGGGTTGGGAAAGGCGCCCTTTCCACCAGATTTGTCTATGTGGAGCGCCTTGGCCGTCGCGGACACAGAAGAGCTGCTGTGATTCTCCTTCTCCTCTTCCTCCTTGTTTTCAAGCGGTTGAGCGGGTTTATAATACTTTGCTCGCCAAGCATCTAGGCGCTGTTGAATTTTTGGATTAATTTTGTTCTCACTGGTAAGCCACACTACCGAGGGCGGCTTAGTTTTTGCGTCGTTCATTGATTCAATTTCTTTCAATATCTCAGCAGTTGCGTTGGCATCGGTCTGAGCTGTGGCTGCGCTAGACTGAGAGGCTACGTAAGCAGCAGATGACGAAGGCGAAAAAGACGACGACGACGACTTTTTCTTTGCATTTGGCGATTTCTCTGTCGCTGGCTGTAACACCTTGGCTGGCGTATTGATTTTAATCTCATCGAGCTTGCAGTTCAATTTCTCAATCTCCTTAGCAATTGTGTCGACTTCTACAGTTGCGGAAGAAAACATTGATTGAGGGACGGCGCGGATGACGACATTCGCGGAAATGGGTTTTGACCCGTCATTGCAATCCCGGCGTCGCTTTCGTGGGGTCTCATCATTCGTCTCAACAAGATTTTGACTATTTGTCTTTGTCTTTGTCTTCTGTTTCTTGTTTGGCGTTCCCGAAGAAGCAAATAAGCCGTCGTTCACGAATAGACGCACAAACTCAAGGGGGATGCTTTCGGTGATGTTACCTGTGCCACCAAGAGCAACCCTGCACGTCTTTTGAGTTATACTCTTCACAATACCGCGCTTGTCGGCATGTTGTCCTTTTGTAATGATGACATCATCTGAGATGAATATATCCTCGGCCGATGGTCCATTCATAGCGACACGACCTTTATGCGGAGAGAGGGCTCCACGACGCGGGGGAGAAGAGAAAGAAACATGACTTTTGTGGAAGGGTGGCTTATTGGATGCTTGGTTTGATGACGATGTTTGAAGGAGATTGGGTGCGTTTTCATTCATTTTGACCGTATTTTTTGCAGCAGAAGATATTATGTGTTATACTTCTTCACAATATACAACAATTTTGACGTAATACGAAAAAGAAGGGAGGAAATGGGCAATTCTATTTGAATGCTGCACACAGTCCACCGCCCAGCCCGGGCAAGATGCAAACGGTGAAAGAATTAATTCTTTATGCAAGGCAGGAAGAAACCAACGGGGATAAAAATGCCTCGTTCAGAGCAGCGCGCAGCGCAGCATCAGCAGCATAGAACCAGACGCCAGAGTAAGCCGGAGCAAAATGCTGACACTGTCGCAAATACTTCAAAGCCCACTAGCTCACAGCAGAGCGGTACAGATGCAGCTAACTCTCGACAGAGAGCGAGCAAGAAAGCAGCCGACAGGCGCGAATATCGTCGCCTAGGCGATAGGACACGCAATGGACATTACAAACAATCCGCGGATGTTTGTGAACCTGATGCACAAACCAGGGAGGGAATCGCACAGATGATAGAGAAAAGGAAAGCAATGAACGAAGAGTTGGAAGGAAACACTGCTAAAATGGAAGGCGCCGTGAATGGAAGATTTCTAGACGTGGATGGCATGACAGGCGGTGGGAAGGCCATTAACGTCGTTATACCGCGAACAGATGGTTACGAGGAAGAATGTGGAGAAGAGAAAGGACATCAAATATCAGCTGACTATGGTAAGTAGTTTTATTCGTTATTTCAGTGTCAGTGGAAGGAAATTGCAAGTATCGCAGACCCGAATGATAACCTCGCTAACAATTCATGCGGGAACCCTTTTAAAAATAGATTGGGATGCCGAAGAGGAAGTTCTGCGCAAACAGGCGGAGGCTGCAGAGAAGCAAATGGCAGCTTTGCAAAAGAAGCGCAATTTAATTCAGTTCAAGAAGCGTGAACGCGAGCTGACTACCAAGAACCAGGAGAGAATAAAAAACAATGTCAATATAGCCGAGAAAGAGCTCCGGCTTCGGGTCCAAGCTCTGCGGGATGAGAAAGATGATCGCCTCTCGAAGGTGGAGCGATTCAAAGGCGAACTGAAGGAACGCATCGACGCCCTCTGCAGATGCTACGAGGAGGTAAGCGTTCGTGCGCTCACTGTGGGAAACGCATTCGAAGAGGCCGAGAAAAAACTAGTTGACGAGGCAAGGAGGGAGGTGGAGAGAGAAAGCCGGCGTCTCGAGGGGGAAAAAGAGGCAGAGCTCATCAAAGTGAGGAAAAAGTTACTAGGAGAATGATCAAAAGGGAGGATGAGTGCCACCACCCTTAGAAACGAGTAGATAGGACGGTGTCAATTAAAGTGTAGGTGTTTCTTCTTGGCATTTTCTTCTCTTAGGGTTGGGTAAACTACTTTATCTTTCAGCGTGCGTCCGTGGATGGATGTTTCTGTAAAAGTTTTGCAAGGAAAGGCAGGGGTGTCGGTTACGACGACGAGATTCACCTCTTTTTCAGTCGATTCTGTGTTGTCTGCTTCTCATGTTTCACCAATTTCTGTTTCGGTCTATGCGGTGATGCTACGTGCGCACCGCTTCCCGACAAACTCCCAGTTCTTCGTGGAGCAGCACTCTCTCTTCCAAGGGAGTCTTCTTCGACAGCCTCGAGCTTGTGGTAAGTAATTGTATAGAAGGGAGGATCAGGCAGGTCAATATGAACATCTGCACAAACCGCAACATACATACATACAGCAACATACAGGAATTTGGATCACAGGAGAGTGAGGGAAAGCGGTGGACAGTTAGTTCCAGCCCAGGGTAGTTAGCCAGCAGCAACAAGGTTTCAGCCCCTCACCAGCAAGTGCATATAGGCATATCACGATCGCTCTCTCACCTACAATGTTTGCTTTCCCCCATTGATTTTTAACTCTGTCAACTAAATACAGAACCTCTGCAAGGGAGAAAATGGGTGAGTATATTTGAATATTCCCGATGAAATTGAATCTCTCGTTGCCACTAACCTTCCCCTTTAGCAAAGAGGGGCTCCATGGAGGAATTTTATTTGTTTAGAAATATGTTATGCCTCTTTATAACAAATAATTTGGAAACCCAGATAATTTGTTTGAACGCTCGGCTGCTCCAGAGCTGCACACAACGAAAGATTGAATACCAGGGTTTGGTCTATAAACTCTATCTATTAATAGAAATTCGACGAAAGTGAAAGTATTTCACCTTCGTAAGGATCTTCCTTAGCCAAATGGGTAAAGAAACAGGTTCTTGTTACTTTTTATCAAATGTTCTCATTCGTACCAGCGTATTCTCAACTGCAATTAACAATTTCCCTCGCGCATCATCATTATCATGCTCACGACGCAATGCTTCTTTCATTTCCTCCCTGCTTTTGTTATTATTAAGGAAATCGGCGACATGCGCGAGTAATTCCACCTGCTTGCTGAGCCCAAGGACATTAAAAACATTGCCTAGATAAGATAAATCAACCGTCAAATGTTCACAACCTTCGTCGTTCAGATTCACAATCTTGCAGATATTGCAAAGCATCGTGGCAACCAAACCACAGCCAATGCCAGTCATCACCGTGTTGCAGAACTTGGCAGCCGGTGAGTCCCCCACTTCGTCATTTTCGTAGCTGTTGTCACCATCATTGGCATTGCCACCCGAATCAGCTACTTTGGAACTTCCGAGCATCACTTCCCACACCTCTTCCTCGCTGACCACAACTCCAACGACACCAAACAGGTCTCGCCACATCTTTACTCCAAGTCCTTCTAAAGTCCGCAAAACCCCTGCATCCGAGCTCATTACCAGCCGCTCTCCTTCACCCCCGTCATTTAGGAGACTATCGAGGTGCTGCACAAGAGATAATAAATGTTCACCAATCCCAGTTATGTATGCCTGAGGCAATATACTACGTCAAATTGTGTGTACCGCGAGTAGCCGAGGGCCGAGTCAGAAAAAAAAAGTCGAGGAAAAGCGCCATGCCAATGAAAAAGTTGGGATAATTAATTGGGGGTGTACAAGCGCCGCCTGCTTTCCTCATGCTTTGCGATTGATTTGGTGGTATTTTTTTAAGGTTCAACGAGTACACTCACCTGTATTCTGAACCGTCGGTGTCGCCAACACTCTCCCCCTTCCAAATGCCCCAGCTTGACATGCCCGACAAAAAATTGTAAATTGTTGATGTTGCAACGTCGTGAAAGAAAGAAAGCGTAGCCTTGATTAGCTTCTCAGAGATTTTGTTGGTTGAAATTGCAAGTTTTGGGACAGGGGTTTGGGAAGCGGCAGCAGTTCCTGCAAATCCGTTCGTCAGAGAAGCGACGATTCTTTCGCGAACACCACTGTTGTCCTCTTCATTGTATCTGCCATCGCAATCGAATAGCTCGCAAGCGAGCTTGTCCAAATTTGCCACCTCCGTTTGTACTCTTAAAATGGCAGAAAGCACAAACAAACAACGCAAATGATCGAATTGAAAGACAGCGTGAATGTGCTTGCTGTTGTGGCTCATGATTGCGACGCATGAATGGACCTCTTTCAAAAAGTTACAAATGATCTTGCCCACGACCCCCAACACTGCCGCTCCTCCATCACCACGCCTGCCTACTACCCCCTCTGCCCTAACGAGACACTTCCTCCCCTCGGCCCACACTCGACTCATAACAGCGCCAAACTCTTCACACCCTACCGTGAACATCATTGGATCGTCTGTGGGAATCAGCGAGGTGGATAATTGTTGAAGCGTAGCATGCAGCTTCGAACTTGCTTTCGTGAGCTCCTCCTTTTCCAGTTCGATGTAGGAAGTGGGTTGCTGCGCGAAAGGTGCATATGAAATGCGATAAATTTTTTGCATTGATGCGGCACCGACCTCCTCGCCAAGAACCTCATTCAAATCAAGGAGAAACCCTAGGAGCAGAGAAAAGCATTTCGCATACATTTCTGGAGGTGACGACGGCGAAGACCCTGAAGAAGACGACGTCGGCAGTGACGACAACCTCGACTTGAATGAGTTCGATGTGGGCTCCAGCACCTCGCAAACGATGTCCGCGAGCAACACCCATGCGCCTTCTTCAGACCCATCAGCACGGCCACCACAAAACACCGTCTCGATTCGAGTCCTCTCCTCGCGAATAAACTCGGAGCACTCCTTCAAGAAGGAGGCAAGAAAATCACTAAAGTCAGATGTTCCTCCGAACGCGAACCACTTTCGATGCAGCCCCCCAACACGGTTCCTCACGTACTCACTTCGGCAAAGGCCCATCTGATCAATTTGCCTATACATCGAAACAGTTGTTTGGAGAGTGTCAAGCCGGGATCCTTTCAGAGCGTGGAGAAGCTGTTTGTGAACGAACGGCAGAATTCAGTAGACTTCGATTAGGTATTTTGAGCGCGAATGAATGGCTTGTTCAGGGCAAGTAGAAGCACTTCGATAGGTATTTTGAGCGCGAATGAATGGCTTGTTCCGGGCAAGTAGAACCTTAATGCACCTTACCTGAGGCTTGAGCAGCGTCGTTAAGTTCGTTGTCATTTTGTTAATGACTGAATCTCTCTCTTCCCTTCCAGGCATACCATCCAGCAATTCACTCTTGCTTGCATCTTTCAGCTTACCCAAAAGCTTGACAAGATTAGCTACATCACTTTCAAGGAAGCAATTCGCCATTTGCTCTTTTACTTCTTGAAACACTTTGAGAGAGTCGAGAATCAGGGAAGTCTCCAACAAATTCCGCTGGAGGTTAGAGGTTTGGTGAATTTGATCCAGGACCTTGTTGTACTGGTTCGATGCACGCGCATCGGCGCCATCAGCGCCATCAGCGCCAAGACTCCTCGCATGCTCTTCAATCTTGTCACGACGGTGTCTCTCGACAGCATTTTGTTTGCTCCGTAAGGCAGCCCTCTCAATCTCTAATCCTTCCCCTCCGCCTCGAATACGCTGCATTTCATTGCCGATGCGAGGGAAAGTGATCGTCGTCGTTTCAGCTAGCGATTTTGCGAGCTGCTCGTTGAGAAGCAAGAGGGAAGAAGAGAGGCTGTGGAGGCAGCTCTGCAGCGGATGTGGTTGTAATGGCAACGTTGAGGTGGATGCTGATGGGGTGGTAGGCAGGGGCGAAGACAGAATTCCATTAATGTATGCGCATGGGTCAAATGACGAAGAGGCGAATGCCTCCTCCTCATCACTATTCAGGACCATGTCAGGGGAGCTGACAGAATGGAAGGAGGAGGGGCGAGGGCAGATTGAAGAGGAATGAGAAAACCTAAGGCAATCTATCCGAACCAAATTGTCAGGCGGCAATGATGACTATGCTATCCCAAAGCTGCAGGCAGCGACAAAATATAGAAAATCAGGGAGAAGTGGCCACCATTGGCAAAAAGGGAGGATGCAAAATCCATGACCTGAAAGTAAATGATCTGTGCGCAACCCACAGATCTCAACAGCGTCAATCTCTCCGATGACGCTCTTTTATGCTGCTCTGACGGCTATGGTTACATCAATTATAGCTAGCGACCCAAGGAGTGCACAAGTACCACTGAAAAAGCTTCCTCTCCTCCACCAAGAAGGCTCACCTCCTGCAAGCTATGTACACCACATTCACGGAGAAGAAATTGACGCTGAGGAGGTTCGGATGACGTCTCGGTTCACAAAATACGAAGAATTGGTATTGGTAGGTGATTTCGATGCGCTCTATTTGCCTAGGAGAACATCAACCTGGGATTGTTGTTGTGGTTGTTGTGGTTGTTGTGGTTGTTGTGGTTGTTGTGGTTGTTGTGGTTGTTGTGGTTGTTGTTGTTGTTGTGGTTGTTGTGGTTGTTGTGGTTGTTGCGGTTGTTGTGGTTGTTGTGGTTGTTGTGGTTGTTGTGGTTGTTGTGGTTGTTGTGGTTGTTGTCATGGTTGTCTCGTACTCGCCCCTTTTGCTTTGCATCTTCTGCTTCGGATATTATGCGCAGGTGTTTTTGGCGTTTCCTTAACCGTATAACTAATTCGCGAGAAATGCGCAGGATTCCAAAATGGCTTCAGAGATTGCCGCAGATCCATTTAATAAACGGTCCCTGCGGCGCGGTCTTTCAGATTACATATCGCCACCATCCTCAGTGACCCAGAAAGTGCCCGTCTATCAGGGAATTGGGACGCACTACGCGGATGTGTGGGTGGGATCGCCGACGCCGCAGCGGCAGTCTGTAATTGTCGACACCGGATCTCACTACACTGCATTCCCCTGCTTGGGATGCGACGACTGCGGCGAGTCTTACCATACTGATTTACTCTTCGACTACACTAAATCGAATACGTTTCACAAACTAGGCTGCGACGAGTGCCTGAGCGGTAGCAAGTGCACTGATGACACTTGTCGGTTTTCGCAGGCATACACGGAGGGATCATCTTGGTATGCCTACCAATCTGTTGACAAATTTTGGCTTGGAATGAACAAAGATGACGCGATGAACGAAATAATGGGCGACGAATTTGCTTTTGATTTCATGTTCGGCTGCCAGTATCGCGAGACAGGCCTCTTCATAACTCAGCTAGCTACTGGAATTATGGGAATGTCAGCATCGGATGCCACCATCGTCAAACAAATGTATGACAAAGGCATTTTGGCGCACAATAGTTTTACCATGTGCTTCCAGAAGCACTTAAACTACGACAAGGTCGATGGGGTACTGTCGGGCGCGATGGTAATGGGGGGCTATAGTTCCAATGCTCACAATCAGCCGATGTTATTCGTTGCGAATCAGAAGAGCTCCGGGTGGTTCACAGTCAAATTGACGAATATTTATGTTCGTCCGGGAGGCGGCAACGACGTTGAAAGTCCACAGAATGCACAGGCCGTTCGGGTCAAGGTCGATTCTGCCCAGCTCAACACTGGAAAAGGCGTAATTGTCGACAGCGGAACTACGGACACGTACTTGTCTCGCTCTGCGAGCGTCGAGTTCAAACGAATCTGGAAAGATGTGACAGGCCGCACCTATTCCAACAGTGCCATGAGTCTGACTGACGAGCAAGTCAAACATTTGCCGACGGTACTAATCCAGCTTGACGGAACCCGGAATGGCGAAGCTGTGAACGACCGCAACACACCTGGCGTGATGGGCTCGTCAGCCGCCGCGCTGGGGGGAGACAGGCCCGACGATATAATTCTCACCTTTCCGCCCACTCACTACATGGAAAAGAGCACCAGCACAGGGAAGTACACTCCCCGCTTATACTTCTCCGAGTCTTCGGGAGGAGTTCTCGGTGCTAACTTTATGCAGGGCCACGACATTTTATTCGACTGGGAGAACAACAGAGTTGGCTTTGCCCCTTGCGATTGCAACTACGATGATATCGCGGGCGAAGTATTCGACCAGGACATTGACTGCAAGCTCGGAGAGCTTTACATTATCGAACAATGCTCCGCCGTCAAAGACTGCGACGCAAGTAATTTGAGTAATAGCTTGCTCAGCGGGAGCGAGAATTGGGGAAGAGTGATCGAGACTGCGCCAAAGGGAAACGGGAGATCATGCGAGTCCTTGATGGCCGAAATAGCTTCCTTCACGCCCAGTATGGAGTTTGATAGCTGTCACGACGAAAGATGCTTCGGTACGATGACGTGCAGTTGCGGATGCGGAGCCGTTGAAAATTCTGGCGACGCCGTGCCTGACGCTCCTTCATGCGTTGACCTCGAACCTGCCGTTATCTCCGACTTAGGTATTTGCAAGGACCTGTGGAGCGGCTGTGAAGAAAAGGAGGACACGTGCAGTCAAGTGAAGGTCGAAAGCGTATTTAACGCGGTCGACGAAAAATGTTACAAGGTCTCCAGCCAGCAGCGAGGCTGCACCAACGGAGTTTGTGGGGGCGACCACGAGCTTGTTCCATACAAGGTATCTACTATCGTAAATCTAGTAGGGGCAAATGCCACGAGGTGGAGCCATTTTTATAGTCAGGAGCTTACAGAGATCTTTAGCGACGGGTTTCACCACATATCAGGGGGAGATATTAGTGTCCTTTGGGTCAAGGAAGTTGACGGAGATGGAGGGAATGGAGCGACTACACAGATTTTGATCGAGATGAGTATCAGGAATGAAAACTACAAACGAAGCCAGAAAAAAGCCAGGGACATAGCTGCCTGCTCATCAATCATCGCCACAGGCGAGGAGAGGGCCGATCACGCGCTCGAGGAGCTCAACAGAGGTGACTTTGCGGAGAAATTGAATGAGGGCATTTTAAATAAATTCGTCGCAGAAGCGGATGTCGGACACGACACGTCAGAAAACCCTCTATTCAACTTCCAGTCTGCATCCATTCAAATTGGTTGGAAGCAACAGATGCTCTTTTGTCAACATAGCTCAGATCCTGGATCTGATAACTCAAACATTGTTGATGAAGATACCAGTAAGGGAGGAGAAGCCGGAAGCACACTTCCACTTATCAGCATAATGACTTTCCTCTTTGTTGGTGGATTGGTCTGGTGCATCATGAAACGGAAAGCCCGGAACACAACGATTGACTACCACAGTGTGAGCACGGGCTCAAACGGGGGTAGTCGGACAATAAACAGTCGGTATCTAGACGATGACGACGATGACGATGAAGATAATATAAGCGCTCTCGAGCTTCAGACAGTGAGTAAGTCACCAAGAACTGCCAACCTGTAGTGCTCGCAAACATTTCAATGCCCTCAGGATGTGTTCTTATGGTCGTGAATTTTGAAATTGATTGTTTACTATGTAAGATTTTGCTAAATTTTTTAAATTTGGACAGGAATGATAGATAATACTGACAGGATTTTTGTACTCCGGATTGAGCCAATCATCAGAGAAAGTCAGAAACAATTCCATCTTGGCAAATGAAATGAATGTTGTCGCCACTAGCGCCTCCATCGCCAGAACTTCTTTCCTTCTCTCGTCTCAGGACAGAGCCACGTTGGTAGCTCCGACATGAATTTGATGGAAGAGCTTTCTCATGTTGTCCTGTACCAACCCGAGGTTCAACTCCATGGTCTGCATGTAACTCATGCCACGCTGCACAAGCGCGTCGAAAAAATTGTTACGCTTCCCAATTGCGACAGAAAGATCACAAATTGCACTACTCCAATT
>Ga0115554_1001293_pt1 | contig 17657 bp, 13 predicted proteins | sample COGITO_mtgs_1104_3_FD_87283 | JGI IMG/M metagenome (GOLD analysis project Ga0115554, IMG submission 87283) | Pelagic marine microbial communities from North Sea - COGITO_mtgs_110404 | ecosystem: Environmental > Aquatic > Marine > Epipelagic | place: Germany:Helgoland, sampling site Kabeltonne... | reverse complement strand
CAAGAAGCTGGGCAAACAAGTGTTTTACGGGTGCTCCTCCCTGACGAGCGTGTCGCTCCCGGATGGGCTCACGCAGCTGGGCGGTGGTGTGTTTTACAAGTGCTACTCCCTGACGAGCTTGGCAAATTCTGCTGGATTTTTCGATGTTGTCCCCTATCTTCGAAACCGCTACAAATGCGTCATTTTGCGAAAATTGTTCCTGCGACTTTTAAGAAAATATAATCAAGCGGTGAACGAAGCTAATGGAACTGAGGCCGAGAAGCATGCAATTGCTCTTGCTTACTTCCCAACAGACAACTCTAGTACGCTAGACGTTGGTCTATTTCTACAAACGATGAGTACTTCCGGGGGTGATGGAGTGAAAGGTTTGGTAGGATACATATTGAAATTTGTGTAAAGCAAGAGGATCAAAGCCGTTATTCGGAGAAGAGAATTTAACAGGAAAATTATTGGCAGCAGCAACAAATTTCGCCAAAAGAATTGGTGCATTCATTCTACTTTACGAACCTCTCTCCGCCTGCGACAACATAATTTGTATTTTTCACCACTTGACCGACCTCAGCAAGAGCGTCTCTTGCTCTTGAGATCATTTCATCCCCTTTGCAGAATGCAACCCTGACGAAAGCAGCAGCTTCACTGTCTCCTTTTTGACTAGGTGCCATGAACGCCGAACCGGGAATAGTGACTATGCGCATCTCTTTGAGCAGCCACTCGCTCGTAATGAAGTCAATCGTCTTCATTCCGCCCGAACAGGATGGGCAGGCAGAATTGATTTGCGGCCCAAAAATTGGGTGGTTACTTATGAAAGTTCGCAGAGCAGGGCCCAGCTCCACAAAAAGGAAGAACCCCCCTGCATTGAGCTTAGCATTACTGCACAGAAACGAACAAAGTTAGGGTTAGTCGCCTCTCAGGAAAAGTGGAAAGGTCCTTCGTCCTTCGCTTTCTCTGCTCACCTATCATCAAAGGAAGGAAGTCGAAATATATCGTCACTACCACTAGCATAATTCTCGTTTGCGGCTCTCAGCCCGGCGATGATAACATCTCTCTTGCGTTTGTAGTCGTTTCGAAGCGATTCGTAATACTCTCCTTCTCTTTCCCCCGCCCTTATGATGCTCCTACCGACCCCCTCCTGCACAACAGTCGAGGCACAGAACTGCACATAGGGCATTAGGCTCTGCATTCCCTGAATCAAATGCGGCTCACCGACTGCCCAACCAACTTGCCAGCCGGTTGCGCTGAATGTCTTCCCAGCGGAGGATATTGTTATTGTCCGCTCGCTCATAGAGGGTATGGTCGCAAAGTGTGTGTGCTGCATAAGGGAAGTGGTGGGAAAAATGTTAACAGAGTGTCTTGCAGTCCCATATATCGTTATATCGTTAACCACATAGCTCGCGCCCCCCTCGCTCACCTGCTCGCCCTTGTGGATGATGAACTTGTAGACCTCATCAGAGAGAACCCTGATATGCGAATCTTTGTGTGCCTCGATGGACGATGCGATGACTTCCATCTCCACGCGCGAAAAAGTCTTTCCGGTTGGGTTGTGTGGGGAATTCAAGACCACGACCGACGTTTTTGGGGTGAGGCAGCGCTCGAAATTGGACTTGTCAAAATCCCAAATCTTTTCCTCCTTATCATAGCAGAGGTCGCAAAGCACTGGAACGCCACCGGCCAGCTTGATCTGGTTGATGTAGAGGTCAAAATAGGGGCTAAAAACAACAACCTCATCTCCCTCCTTCACCAAACTCTGCAATGAGACGAACAACGCCTGGCTCGCCCCCACAGTCACCACCACCTCTTTCATAGGATCGACAAAGCGGTTGAAGTGCGTCGAATACCGAGAGGCCAGTGTCTTCACAAGAAATGGATGCCCGGATGAACGCGTGTATTGGTGAAGATGAGACGTCGTGGCGTCAGAGACGGCGCTTGCCAAAGATTCGAGAGCAAATTGTGGGGGGGAAGAATCGGGATAACCCTGACCCAAATTTATCAGGGTGGAGGGGGAAGGCTGCGATGCCTGGAGCTCAGCAAAGTAAGTCCATACTGTCGGCGGGATTTGTCCAGTCAAGGGGTCAGAAATCCGCGAAAGGGCGGTCGAATCAGAAGAGGAAGAAGAACGGAGAGAAACTTTCCTGTTGGTTACTGTGTCAGCAATAAAGAAGCACCATGCCGTTGGCATGCATAATGCTGATATACACACCGTCAGCAACAATGCAGACGACATACACAGTGTCTCAAATCGACTGTTGATAGGGACAATGATTCTAAAAATGGTGGTAAGGAATAGTCTGTCAGATATAAATCAGGTTTTCGGAAGACAACGTTGGTTCAAACGTGCTGGTGATCAAACAAATTCTCCTCGTTGTTGGCGAACCCTAATAGCGAGAGATTCAAAAAGGTTGGACCGAGATTAATTAAAAAAAATATCGAGAGGTTGTCGGACAATGGCCAAGTTTCCATTTGTGAGTCGTCGACGCTGTTCTGCAATAACAAACAAAGATTATTCGTGGCGCCTGCTTCTCTTCCACCCTCCTCTTAGCTGGATCCTGCAAAACAGATGCACCTCATCAAACATGCTCTGATTATAACTTTGATTATATTGGGGAGCAGTGGGTTCACCTTCTTTAGCATCACGAAGCGACGAACTTTCACTGCTGCTACGACGACGACCACCTCACTCAAAATCCGCCGCGGTAACTTGAATAGGATTCTTGACGAAGCTTCTGAAGAGGAAAATCTAAAGCCATTCACGCCCTCCCCGATTGATGGCGACAGCGGCACTGAAAAAAAAAAGGGGAAAGAAGGCAGAAAAGAGCGGAAAAAACAGTCGGCTGCGGTTCAAGCCGACATCGATCGTCGCGTGGATGAAGCTGTCGCAGGTTTTAATAATTGCATAGGGGTGGAAAAGGGCGAGAAGCGAGACTTGGTGGAGCTTCAGCGAATAATTGAGGAGGACCTTCGGCCGTTGGCGGTAAACAACCTCAAGACTACAATCCGAAAGTCAACCTTGACCGACTACAAACTCTGCTTTGCCGGCTCTGACGATGCGGTTTGTGCCATGGGAAGCGGCCTTCATAAGGTCCCGCTGGCCAATCTAGACGAGATTTACTTGACCATCGGCAACAGCCGCGTTTTCGTCCGGGAAGTCATTCGTATTATCGGCCCCTTTCCAAATGTGCTCAATAGCTTGATCGGCGATGCAACGACCTCCAAAGGCGTCCTCACAACAACGTACACTTCCATCGTCGATGGGACCGGCAAAGAGCTTGTAAATGCTCCCAACGAGGAGCGAAAAGTTAGCTACGAAATCGCATTCGCGAGCGAGGAGTACCTCGTGTTGTATCATGCATGTGATTCGAAGCGCAGCATCAACAATTTGCTGATTTTGGAGCGAGTCATAGATCTCGAGGCCGAACTCACGGCGAATCGCGTTGGATCGAAGAAAACGAACTTGATTTGATGAGTAGAAATAATTTAACAGTTTATTGTGGGCATTGAGGAGAACAATTAACAAGTGCTAAACGTTTTTTCTTCTTCAAGAAACATTCACAGATGTTGTCGTGTGTACTCCCAAATAGCCAGGGCGCCAGTGACGTGCACATTAAGGCTCCTCGTCACTCCAAATTGTGGAACTTCGACGCACTGATCTACGAGCGGCAGCAATTCTATTGGGATGCCCCGCTGTTCATCTCCCAACAAGAGCACGACATCGTGGGGGAACACATAGTCGTTCAAGAGCACTGACTTTGCCGTTTGCTCAAGGGCGACGATCTTGTAACCTCTTGATCTGTGAGCGAGCAAAAAATCAACAAGATCCTGTGCGTGTTTGCGATTGAGTAGTAGAGCGGGCGGATATGCCGTGTGGCGTGTTCGTTGACGTTAGCGAATATAGAGAATTTCAATTTGGCAAGCGCTTGGTGCACTTTTTGTATTCGTCGTTCATCAGAATTTGTGGTTTATAGAATCAATTCACGGCTGCGAAACCGCATCATAACAGATCTTGGTTATACACGATCATCATTTGAACTTCCCAAAGAGCGGAGCTATCTGTTAGGGCAGGGCATGGAGCCCTTGACGCGACATTAATGCCATCGCTTGCAGACTTACCTCCTCCGGACATGCCTCTATGTCAACCCAATCGCCGGCGCTGACGCTCACAGCCTTGAAGTTGTCCATCTTACTGAAATTCATGTGCGGTATAACGAGCTTCTCGAGGGCAAATATCTCACATGTACGTGCCAGTCCTCCTAAATTTGGAGCCTTATCGATGAGGGAAGCGCAAACAATCATCTTTTGCTTGGAATTTCCCGCGGCATTGTTATTTTTTGACTTTGTTATTTCGTTGCTCTGCAAATCCAAGAGGTCAAAAGGAAGGATTTTGCGTTGAAAATTGTCGTCCACTTCCTCCCCTTCTTCCTCAGTTTCATCATCGCCTTCGATCTCATTCATCTTTCTCTGAGCAACCAGTAACTTCTTGATCTGCTTTTCCCTCTCCTGCACCTTCCAAACAGGCTCAGTGTCCGCAGAGTGCGTTTCATTGTAGAGCTCTACCATCGAGTTTTTTAGGATGTCTACCAAGGTGGTCGGAATTGCGTTATCCTCTTCGTCTCTTGAAACGGACAGTAATCCCTCGGCCGTGGTCACTTGCCTGATAGAAAAATTGGCGAAGAATTTGCTCTGCTTCTTTCTCAAATTCTTCATCTCGGGGTTGATGCTCAGAAAGTCGAATATGTGGTCCAAGTATTTGGATTTTGGGACAGTGGGGATGATCTCGAAGGCAAGGAGCTGGCTGCACGCCCTTGCAAAACCCTGCGTGGAACCCAACCAGGGGAGGATGGATAGCATGACCTCCTCGCTGTCGATGAATTTCCTGACAGTTTTATCTACCTCATCGCTACACAGCAAGTAACCCAAAATGATAAGAAGGCTAGATTGTAACTGGGCGGAGCATGTTTGGAGTTTGAGAGTAGCAAAGAGTGCAGAAGTAAAGACAGCGGGGTGTTGAAGAGTGCACAAAACCGCGAAGCACTCAATGTAATACCGGATCGGTCCGTGAGTCGGGAAGGCCATAATTTCGTAAAGTTGTTTTGCGACTTTTTTTGCAATTTTTTCGGTCACGAACCCACGATGCGCCAATAAGCAAAGTGTCTGAAAAGAGTACAGCTTCTTCAAGTACCACAACGTCCCCGTCATCGGATTAGCCTTCGACAGTGAGCTGTCGAAGTTCAGCTTGAGGAGGTTATCGACCAAATATTCAGTTAGATTAGCGTTCTCGGGTGTATTCTCTAGCCGCTCTAGAAAGAGGAGTGCGAGGGCGCGGTTATAGCTCGTCTTTGGGGCATTTGCAGGCAGCTGCAGCTTAATGGCTGCTGCATCAGATCCAGTCTCAACGAGTTCATCAGCATCCGCGCCAATATCCTCCACTTGCTGAAAAAGGGGAATTTTCTGCTCCTTGGACAGTACCAGCTGAAACAAGAGTTCCTTGTACTGTTCGGTGTAGTTCTCGTTTCCGCTCAAAGATGCCAGAAGACTACTCGCCGCAGCCCTCCCGATGTAGGGCTTACCATTTCGAGACATGTCGATCAAATTATTGAAAATCTCCTTGAGGTCTTCAGGGGAGTTTTTAAAGTTTTCGAGGTTGGACGGTGAATAGACGACCTGGCAGTAAACCGTGATCATCGTCAGCTTCTTATAGGCCTTCGACTCTTCCAGCACACAATTCCACATCGAACGAAAGACGGAGAGCAGATGAGTGGTGGAAGGGGGGCTTGAGTCTCTGCTGTAGAAAGTCGCAGCGGTGGCGGACGTGAAGAACAAGTGATTGATGGTATTACTCGGGCTCGTGAAGATCTCGTCATTCACGCGCTCGCAAACAGTGCGGGCAAACTCAGCCAAGCCAGGTTCCTTGCTCCCAGAGAACAATGATGGCGCAACTTTTTGCAAAAAACTCCACTTCAAAACCTGAAATGCGGACCTTGCGTTCTGAGATCCATCTGAAAATTGGCTCTCCATAACTTTTTCGAACGTGGATTTGGTCACAGTCCAATCCGCTCCGGCGCCGCACTCTACAGCAACAGCAAGGGATCCAATTAAGTTGGGTTCGATTTGGGTCGTTTCATTCAGCTCAGTGACTTTGGACTTCAACAGAGAGTCCATTCTTGATGAAAAGGCTCTGGAGTTGGGGAAGTGGGAGCTCATTGTGTTCAAGAAGCCCGCGGCGCGGAAAAACTGTGTTAAGGTAGAGTTCTGTTGACTAGCAGAGTTCTTGTCGTCGCGAACCTCGTCGGCCGACGCAAAATTGATTGAAGTTAGAGTGTTGATGAGGATATTCAGAGCACTGTCTATAACCACCTCAATCTGGACGGGAGGCGGGAGCATGTTATTATCATTGCTGACCACCAGCTCGCCGTTTCCACTACCTCCTAGGATTAAACACTCGCAACCAGCTGACAGCAAGATACAAGCTCTTTTTGTTTTGTCCTTCGGGGCGTAAAGAGCCGTTTGCGCCCCCTGCAAGTTCCGCGTGATTGTCGGCCATAGCGACGATCCCTTCGCCTCCGTCAGGCTTGCTAGCAGGGCGATCGCTGTTCCCTGGACTTCAGGAGGCAAGAGTGGAGGCGGAAGTGACGAGGGGGACTGCACGAACATTGTCGCCAAGGTTGCCGGCGCTGTGGTCGAAAAGTTGTTGGGGAGATTTGCTAAAAACTTGGACAGAAATGTTGTGTGGGGAGGTATTTCCTGGGGGGAGGGGGGAGGAGAGTAGAGAGATAGAATGTAGAGGACCTGAGTTGGAGATGGAGGGGGGACAACAGTCGTAGACGAGAGGAATCGACTAAACTTTAGCAGCAAATCATTTCTAGTCGAGAGTTGCAAAAGGTTGCCGTTCACCTTGAGGTCAGAGACGAGATTCATCAATTTCGAAATATTAACCGTAGTAGGGGAGTCGGAGCAGGCGTCAAAAATCAATGGTAGCCCGTGGAGTTTGTTGTCACCCTTGCAATCAAATTCGACAAGCCCTGTCACATCTTCTTTGTCGACAATTCGTCTCGATAACCAGCTCTTCAAGGTGGACGCAAGATCGACATCGACCTTCTCATTCGTTCTTGAGGTGTATTCAAAGTGGGTCGACGAAGGTGGGGGCCCAAGGCTATTCAAAGCAGGAACCAAAACAGTCTTTACAAAAGCAAGGGGAACGACAGTCATGGGCAGCAGCGGGGCCGAGGTAGTTTTCTTTTTGTTCGACGAGGTGACGACAGAGGACGTGATGCCGTCAGAAACACCAGACCCGGCAGAAAGAAATCTATAAATCGACAACTTTCGGACTGATAGATTCGGGCTAAAGGAACCGCACTGGACGAGCGGAGACAACCATTCCCAGGTCGTTTCGTGAGGCTGGTTGTCGGAAGTGACCAATTTCACAATGGAAGAATACGACTGATCCACCAAGTGACTCTGGAACTCGTGGGAGAACGAGTTGAAAGCGTTCAGATAGGAGCTCAACAGCTTCGGGTTTCCGAAAGGAATTTTATTAACTGGGCAAACGGGGGAATTGGAGCGATCGGGGTGACCGGGGCGATCGGGGCGATCGGGGTGACCGGGGCGACCGGGGCGACCGGGGCGACCGGGGCGACCGGGGCGACCGGAGACTCCCTCGAGGTCGTCAGAGATCAATTCCAGCAGGTACAGTGCGCGGCGCCGAATTATGGTTGCCTCCGAAGCCTCGCCCCGCCGCTCGTTCGTCGAGCCCCATTCCTTCGAAGTGATACCAGCGTCAGAAGAATCAAACGAAGAGAGACAGTCTTTCAAAACCGAAAAAACATCCAGATCCGCGTCGTCCACAAAACCGTGATAGACAGGGAACGATATTGACAAGATGCCGAGGGCACAATTTGTGTAGGAGATGCCGTGGCGGGTTCCAACTTCTAGAAATTTTTTGACGATAGAGTTCATCTCGCCTCTATTTTTGTCGTAGTTTGGGCTGTCGTTTGCGACTGCCGCGGAAGAATATAATCGAGACATTACACCATTCAAGATGCGACGGAATACCCACACCCCTCCCCCTTCACCACCTTCTTCCCCGCTCGTCACCATGCGGGGCTTACCGCTCCCAGATATAACAGCATTCGAAGTCATGACAAGGATATCGTGGAAAATTTGTAGGGTAGGAGAGGTGCTCGAGCACTGTTTGAGGTAATGCGACAGTGTTGTCACGACTAGGTCCACACATGTGCGAGCTTCCTTGTTGAATGTGATGGGGGAGTTTATTGACAGGGATAAAAGGGGCGCATAGTACTTGTCTACGATTTCTTGCAGATCATTGTGGTACTGATTATAGGTTTTCAGAAGCACTGCCTTGATTGTCTCCGTTGAGCTGCGGTGGTCTGAATAATTGGGAGTGGCCGCTTCAGCTTCAGAAGTTTCGGAGGGGGAGTGCGTGGAGGAGGAGGTGGTGAATATGTAATCTCCCACTACCTGGAGATTGTTTGTACGGCAGAGAAGCATCCCATGAAGCAAGAAATCGCGCCAGAGGATCACATCGGAGGAGGTAGACGAACTAGCAGGTGGGGGAGACCAGGAATTGGGAGGAAAGGGAGGAGAGGTACTATTTTCAGTAGGAATGGCCTCAAGTAGGCAATTGTATAGGTCATGATTCTCCAAAAGTGAGTCAATTGACGTACAAACTATTGAAGAGCACAGCCGTTGATACTCCTCTAAGCTACTGAGGACTGACATTAGTAGCTATCCACACACAACTCACTCACTACCTGGAATTATTGTTGTGTGGGACGAAGAAAAATGGTGTGTGGACGTGAAGTTGTTTACAGTAGTTCTGGTAATTTAAGGTTACTAAAACTCAGGGGACAGAGAGAGAAAAAAAGTTATTCGAACAGGAACAATTTTTGCGCTATTCAAAGCCGTCAACGAGGACATTGTCGCGAAAAGAAATTAATTGAGGGTTTCGCGATAGGTTTATCCGTTTCATGAGACCATTTTCCCTCTGATTTGTTTTTTACTGATCGATTGCCGATTGATTGTCCGTCCGTCCCCCCCCCCCTTGAGTCGGTAAAAACTCTCTCAGAACGTATAGAATAGAACGATCGTTCCGCTACAGAAAAGGTATCCTCTTGACGTCCCTCGAATTTGTGAGCAAACGCGAATTTGTGAAACGCCGCGAAAGGAAGCGTTGACAATAATGCCATCATCATCATCATCATCAGAGCCAATATTCATCAGTATAAGCCCCTTGTCAGGGCTTGGCAGTGTTTTCCTTCCTAATATTGCTGCAATTGATGGAAAGGAAGAGCAGGGGGACGTTTTCGTGACGTTCGGAGGCGGCCAAGGCGATCCCTTAGACATGTATGGGCAGGTGTCTTTGGTAGGGGCAAAGAGGGTGGACGGTGTCGTCAAAATCACCGTGAAAGCAGCGAAGAAGAGGTTGTTCAAGGTGCTCATGACTGTCAGCTGTTGTGGACGATCATTAGCTTATGAGACTACTATTGGGCCGCCTGTAAGCCTTCGATTGGCCATTAAAGCTTACGAGGGAGGAAGTGGGAAAAAAATTGTGACAACTGACATCATAGCGACAGACCTTCCCGGTGACTTGAGAGTTAGGGTGAGGTGCCGGAAGTGTTTTGTTGACGGGCCTGAAGGTGGAGAAAGTTGGAGAGTGGTGGTGGGTGGCGGGGAAGGATCAATTTTGAGCGGCGGAGAGCGATTTGTTTGCATGGATAAGATCGCGTGGGAGGGTGATGCGGCCGATGCGAAGAGGGAGGTGGGAGTATTTTACGTTGGTTTGATAGTTGACGTCATTCGAGGGGAAGAGGGAGGGGAGGAGGTTTGCTGCGAAGCCGTAAATTGCGGGTCATCAGTTGCACTCGGAAGGGAACGAGAGGGAAACCTCAAGAATAAGAATGCCCGCGGAGGTGTTGAGGAGGGCCTTGGAGGGGCTATTGGAGGAAACGTCTTGTCATGGGAGGGTGATGACAAAGTCCAAACACCCCTCTGGCCGCCTTCATGTGATTAAAAACATAGGAAACAAACTGCAGCGCAGCGTAGAGTACATTTTCCCAAACCTTACAATTTATTCAATCGGTCTATTTTCAATTAATCTACCTACGGTGTGTGTATATTGGCCTCGCCAAGAATCTCTTGCAAAATGCTTGCCCCCGTGATGATGCTATTCCTTCTTGTCGAGGTATTTTTTACGCTCATCCGCTCCGTCTCCCCGAATCTGCTGAGACCCCTCTTGCCCTTCTCCAAGGCGAGGGAGAACAAATGCTGAACCTCTTTAATTCTGTAGCTCCCCCGCGCAACATTGTTGGTGGCAAGAAGAGGGTCTTCTATGATGAATGGGTCTGAGGCCTGGGGGTGAGGCGCTGATGTTTCATCTTCTCCGCTGACAGTAAAGAGAAACCCTCCACCACGGACGCTTAGGCCGTCGCGACCGACAACAATTTGTTCCCCATAAAAATCAAAGAAATCGAGGAGTAATTGCGCTATGTCGTCGCTGTGGCTGTTGTTAACGCTTGTGATGCTTTCGTTGGATAGAGCAATTTTAGCAGGAAACCAAAATGGATCGTCACAGTCGTTGGTGTCAGGTGAGGAGTAGTGGTGGTTGTTGCTTCTGCTGTTGCTATCGATGCTGTTGCTGCCGTTGCCGTTGCCGTTGCCGTTGCCGTTGTCGTTGCCGTTGCCGTTACCGTTGCCTTTGCTGCCTTTGCTATTATCGCCGAAACTCAAACCACTGTTCTGCCTGAGAGGGCTTGTTCCACCCTTAACATCGCTTTTGGGGGTCATGACGAAGCTCCCGACTCTCACACCCCGTGCCACGAGTGCATCGACCAGGTTGTACATACTCGAGCCCTTTGAAGCGGTCGCTCCCGGGCTGGACGTAACAGACGCTCCAAATGAGCTGCAGCTACCTTTGGAGAAGTGCCGCTCCTGTGGGGGTGTTGTCGGAATCGAATGGACAGGTGGAGGGGGAGGTGCAGCGAAAGCATAATTTTCAGACGCTGTCGAAGATTGCGCAGTTATAGTAAGATTTGCTATTGGAGATATCGCGGATGTCGTTGCTCCCGTCATCGCTTTCGAAGTGGTCGCTGATACGTCCTTCAGCATCACCTTCTTGCGCAAAAGCAAGTAGACCACCATAAGTAGCGTCGCATAGCTGCTGACACCACCATGGTATGGATCGTCGAGCACATCTCCACGTCGAGACAAGACTGTCTTAATCACGAGCATGAGGGGTCTAATCGTTCGGAGGTTATTAAGACACATGTGACGCGAGAACGAGGTTGTCTGAATGCCTGTGTGCGCGGGCGTCAAAATCGACAGATCAATTGGAATGCTAATAATGTCGGATTCACTGCTAGAAGAAGCGAACTCAAACCCCCCTCCGTCAATTTTCCGCACCCTACCGGTTGCCTTTACAACAGGCACTACGCCCCCGAGGACGACGTGATCGACAGTTATCCAGTGTGCGTGCGAGCCATTCTTGAGATTATTTGCCAGCAATTCAACCTTTCCTCGTACATCGACGACGTCGTCCTCGTTGGCAAATGAAATAACAACGTCTAGATCACTTTCCTTTGTATCAAGTCCACTCGCGCAGCTCCCGTACAAAAGCGCCTTGGCAACCTTCTCGCCGTAGGTTGCATCAACAATTGAGCTCACACCCTCCAAAATTTTCTCTCGTGCCGGCCGCAACTCCAATGATTCCATCGTGACCACGCTTGCAAACTCGTGAATTTCTTTGGAAAGAGACTTGAGAGCACTCGTGAACTGATTCTGCAAAACGTCTCTGAATTCATTCATTCGCGAGATCCGATGACTCTTCGCCTCCTCGTCATTTTCGAGCTCTAGGTCCTCTGCGACGCGCCGCGCGCGCTCCTCTTCCGCTTCTAGCACGACAGCTATTTTCTGTTCGATTCGTTCCCTTTCTTCTTGTTCCCGAGTCTTTCCGCGAAATTGACACGTCTGCAGGTGTTCAGTTATCTTGAGACGGTTGCAGGTGACCTCACAGCCGAGGATACTGTTCGGGCACATGACGAGGTATTCGTCCTCTTCATTCGCTTCAGCATCTGATTTCTTCCGACGTACATCGTCTCTCATGCGAAATTCGCAGCATTTTAGATGGCGCTCGAGATTCTGGCGAGACGTTTGAACTCGACAGCCCATGGAAGAAAACGGGCAAATAATTTCGTACGAGTCGGAGAAAGCCGAGATCGCATCATTATACCAGGTAGAGTTCGACATAGAAGATAGAAACTCCTGATTGACCCGATCACGCCGCTCGCTCTCTACGGCCTCAATCGCCCAAGCTTGCCGTCGACGACGTTCTTCTTGCTCCTATAAAGAGAGGACCGAGGAAATTTATCAATGGTGTGAGTGAGGAAAAGCGGGAGAGATCGAGGAAGAGGAAAAGAAGTAGAAACTCTAGGTCTGTGCACAGACTCTTTGCTCACTCACCTCCTGTTCCAATTCTGCCCACACTGCTACGCGTCTCGCCCTCTCTACCTCGCTTACATATGCTGCCCAGAGTTGCCATTTGCGACGTTCTATCTGCTCTAGACGAATGAGCTCGTTCTCCTCTTGCCTCTTGTTGAGCAACTGACGGTCTTGGGCAATTTCACGAGCGATGCTTTCCGGGGAAACTTGCTCAAAAATTTCTCGCAGAGAACCCACTGAAGGTGGTCTTGAGTTGAGAGGAATACTGTTCTTGGGAGAATTTTTGTGAATTTGCTGTGACTGATCATTTAACGACGCGAGGTGATGGTTTGTGCTTGTGTTGGTATTGTCTGGAGGAGGACCGAGAAATGGGTTTGTTCCGATTTTAGTCAACTGCGGAGGTAGCCGGGGTGACGACGTCATCAATTGGTCTTGATTTTCGATCTTCGTAGAAGTCGACGACAAAGACGACGAAGAAAGCAGCGCTTCTACGTCCGGAGGATATACTCGCCGCGTTGACGACAGAGACACAATTGCATCCTCAGCATTGCTCAGAATTTCGTAGTCGTTCCACACATTCTCGCTGCTAACGTCGCCAATGCTGTACCCGTACGACTCACTCAATGTATCAATGTGGATCCGAATACCGCTGGACTCGTCTGACTCGTTCCTGACTCTGTTGGGCTGGGGGCTCAGCGATTTCTTCCGATTGCTGCCCGGGGTTAGTCGATTGCGGTCGCTGTCGCTGTTCGTCGGAGCGCCCGGGTTTGAATCAGCTCGCCCCTGTCGCATAGCCCAATCGTCAAAAACCTGTGCCTGTACCCCCGAACCAGGAACTACCTTCAGTTCATACCAATAATTCATGTAGAGATACTTCTTATCCCCCGTGTAGGTTCGCCAAGCTCCCTTTGTTGAGTTGTCCTTGTAAATGATTTTTCCCGACGACAAAATTGACTGCTCATTCTCGCTCGACGCCTGCCAACAATATGATCGGTTGTTAAGAGTTACCTCACTACCATCCGTAAATATCCGAATTTCAATGGGGCAGTCCTCTGTGTTGTTATGCTTTTGAGACCGTGGAATGGTGGGTGAAAGATCAGATTTTGCAGTGTACTTGCTGTTGTTAGGCGAACCGCGCTTCTTTCGACTGCGCTTTCTCGGTCCTGAATGCTGTTTAGACTTGGTTGCAGCACTCAGTTGCAGCTGTTCAGGAATGGAAGCTGGGAGAGAGGAAGCTGGGAGAGAAGCAGCAGGAGGTACGATAAAGACAGCATCGGAGCGTTGTTTAGACTTTGTTGCAGCACTCAGTTGCAGCTGTTCAGGAATGGAAGCTTGGAGAGAAGCAGGAGGTACGAAAGGGGCAGCATCGGAGCGCATGTTAATTGGGGACCATCCAAGGCGAGGATAAGATGCAAGACATCGTCCAGAACGTTTTATTGGGGCAGGCTGAGCGCCGGAGATGTGGATGAGCTTGTTCTGATATGAGCTTGTTCTCTCTCTTTCTAAACAACCAAATCCTGCTGACTTTAATTTAATTCTCAACCCTCTTCTCGAGCCACACCACGATGTTTAAGTACCTCTTCTTCAAGGCGCCTGCTTTTATCGTCTGTCTCGTCCCGTTTGTGGCAGCTGATTTTGAAGCCCCCAAGTTCACCCTGGATCTCAACTTACCTCCAACGGATCGCTGGACTGAAATCACAACTTTTGTTGTGAGTTCTCACGGCTGGGAGAACACATACGGACCTCTTCTTGGCTACTTTGAGGACGACTTTGGTCACGAGTTCTTTGTTGAAAATGACGACCAAATCAAAAATGCTGTTTTCAGTAAAATGCCAGAGGAGTATAAGGAGGAATTGACTGGAATCTACTCGACTCTCGTCAACATGGGCTACGAGAGTAACATTACCCTCGGTGAGATTGGTTTGCTGCAATTATATTACGAGCTTAATCCGTTTTGTACAGGGATGTTGGTTGAAGATTCTGATGGTGATATGTTGCATGGCAGAAACATGGATTATTCTCTACCTGGATTAGCGAATATCACTGTATCGGTCGATTTTGTTGCCGACGCACTATCACCTAGCCCCGAGGTTATTTTACAGTCGACTACTTTTGTCGGATACGTCGGTGTGGTCACCGGTATGCGGAGAGGAGGTTGGGCCATCCAAGCCAATCAGCGGTTTAAGCTTGAAATCCCGTACATCAATACGTTCATCAAGGCCGCAGAGGGATACTCGCCTGCTGGTTTCGCTATTCGTAACGAACTAATCGCTACTTCAGATTACGCCACTGCCGTCGACAACCTACGGAAGGCCCATTTGATGGCACCTCTATACTTGATCATCAGCGGATTGGAGAAAGGCGAGGGTAAAGTCTTGATCGGCGACCGTGATGGAACCGTAGATGGGGATGTTAATCCACGTCACTTTGGAGAAAGGACTTTGGGCGAAGATGGAGCCTTTTATTTGGTGCAGACAAATCACGACCCGTGGGAAAGCTGGGCCAGCGATGGAAGAGAGGAATTTGCCGAGGCGGAGCTGCAGAAATTGGGGCAAGATGCCGTGAACCTGGATGCGATGAGAGACATTCTGAGCACACCGCCAAGTTTAGCCAAGACGACCGTGTATACAACAATGATGAGTGCCTCAAAGGGTGTCTTTGATGCCACTGTCCGAACGCACGACGACGATAACGAATGAAACATATTGTTTTTAAGTTAAATGGTGTGATAATTGATGTGTGATATTTATTGGAAATGAGGCTGAGAAGCATGCAATGGCTCTTGCTTACTTCCCAACAGACAACTCTAGTAAGCTAGACGTTGGTCTATTACGAAGGTCTATTACGAAGGATATTGGCGTTGTTGTAACGGTTAAAAAAGCGGATGAGCGGCTCTCGTTGGGGGAGAAACCAACTATCAGATCATGTCGGTCAACCCGGTGGATGCTGTGACAAATAAATTGAACGCAAAGTTCGTTTAGTCACGTAATTGTTTCGACTTCTGTGGTTTCTGGCTTCGTGAATCCGTCGATCCGTTTGAAAACAAAACGCAAGGGCATAGCCTCGCGTCCTTCAAAAATACCCGGCCAAGTTAAGAAATATTCCAGTTTGTCCTTTCCAATGGGTGAAAGGACAGAAGTTGTCGAGCCGTAGAGCCTGTCGAACCCAACGAACTGTGCCATTAGACTCTTGCCGTCTTGAGTCCGGCTCCAACGAGTTTGGTACAAGAAGCTTAAAAAAAATCGCCTGCGTCGTGTCGTGCAGTCGTCAAGGTGAATTATGCTTTCGAAGGTATTCTCATCTCTCGATGCCGGAAACGATCTGAGAAGCCATTTTGGAACAGTCGGTGTATTAACACTGAACCAAGGCTCAAGTTTGCCCTCTTCGTTTTCCCTGACGTAAAACCTGAACTCTCCCTTTGATGTCAATGGTAAAATTTTCCGCAGCAACCTCTTGGGAATTTTGTACTTCGCCTTGGCTGCAGTCAGCAAATTCTCCATTTCAGGAAGCTCGTCTAAGCCCCAGTAGCCTCCAAATGTTCCCCTCCACTCATCGAGAGACGAGTACCGATCCAACGTTGGCTTGGTGGAAAACAACATCAAGGTTCCAGGCTGACGAAGAAACTTTTTCAGATCGATATTCTGGACGACTGGATTTCTCATTCGTTCCTGTTGTATGTAATGTGTGAGGAGGGAGGTGTGAGAATTCAATCACAAAAATGGCACGATATCAATATATCTGCGTAGCCCAAAGTTGCCGAATACATCGAAGCAGCGCACTCACCGAAGAATTACCGCCGAGAAGCGGCAGATTGCTATTGGGGGGTGTTGACCCGTCCTGAAACCTTGTGCCAGTTTTCAGTGCCGGAGAGGCTGCCGTAAGCGCCTGAACAAGGCGCATCTTAGCGCGCTCGCGCTTGCTCAGCGAAGCGGGAGGTGTGGAAGGGGTTGAGGGGGGAACAGAGACGCCGCCAAGACTTGAATCTGTTTCGTGCGAAGTAAGAGGGCTAAACAATCCTGACGAAAAGAATAGAAGGACACATAGAGCTGAGATAGCAATGACTGCCATCTTTACGGAGAACGAGGATTCAGACACTTTGCCGAGATTGTCTGTAGATGTTTCGAGAGAGAGGAAGGGAAAGACGGCCGATCCCATCTTTCGACACCACCATTCGTGTAAACGCCCTTTATATAACACTTGCGTGATAACGTTTTTCCTCATCGTCGACAATACCACAATTTATCCTCAATCAGTCATCTTCACCCAAAAATATTGACGTCATTGAATCTTGACACACGAACTCCTTGTGCCCCCTCCCATGTCTGCTGATCAAGGATCCCAAGAAATCGTCATTGATGAGAATGATGATAATGTGCTGCACTCCGGAGCCCTACGCGAACGATTGCAGGACCCATCACTAAGTGAAGGAACCATCACACTCATCACCAGGGACCCCAATATCACAATCATCGGGGATATGGATCTTGATCTTGACGATCGAAGAAAGGCTCCCCTCTATGAATGTAAATCCCTTCTCCGCGTCGATCTTAAGGGATGTACTAAACTCACGCAGATGGGCAATCATTTGTTTACTGACTGCTCCTCCCTGACGAGCGTGGCGCTCCCGGACGGGCTCACGCAGCTGGGCGATGATGTGTTTAGGGGGTGCTCCTCCCTGACGAGCGTGTCGCTCCCTGACGGGCTCACACAGCTGGGCGATGATGTGTTTGGCGAGTGCTCCTCCCTGACGAGCGTGTCGCTCCCTGACGGGCTCACGCAGATGGGCGATAGAGTGTTTTACAGGTGCTTCTCCCTGACGAGCGTGACACTCCCGGACGGGCTCACGCAGCTGGGCGATGAAGTGTTTTACGAGTGCGACTCTTTGAGGAGCATGGCATACTCTGCTGGTTTTGACACAGTTGAGCTCTACTCTTTGGAGAGCGCGGCATATTCTGCTAGTTTTGACACAGTTGAGCTCTATCTTCGCTATCGCTACAAATGCGTCACTTTGCGAAAATTATTCCTGCGACTTTTAGGAAAATATAATCAGGCAGTGAACGAAGCTAATGGAACTGAGGCTGAGAAGCATGCAATTGCTCTTGCTTACTTCCCAACAGACAACTCTAGTACGCTAGACGTTGGTCTATTTCTGAAAGCGATGAGTACTTCCGGGGGTGATGGAGTGATAGGTTTGGTAGGACACATATTGAAAT
>Ga0115554_1001275_pt1 | contig 17762 bp, 15 predicted proteins | sample COGITO_mtgs_1104_3_FD_87283 | JGI IMG/M metagenome (GOLD analysis project Ga0115554, IMG submission 87283) | Pelagic marine microbial communities from North Sea - COGITO_mtgs_110404 | ecosystem: Environmental > Aquatic > Marine > Epipelagic | place: Germany:Helgoland, sampling site Kabeltonne... | reverse complement strand
CCCCCCCTGCCTCCCCCGCGCCCACCGCGACCTCCCCCACGCCCTCCCCCACGTCCCCCACCGCGCCCCCCACCACGTCCTCCCCGACCACCACCGGGGGAACCTCCCCGTCCGCCCCTGCCCCCTCGGCCACCGGGGCTACCTCGACCACGTCCTCGACCTCCAAAGCCAGACATTTCTTATCTTTTGAGTGCTGGTTGCTATATTAAACTTTATTCTTTCACCAAAGCTCAGAAGAACGATTGGAAGGTGAAACTGAGGAATGGAAGGGAGAGGATGCTTAAGAGACAGGAGGCAGCTGGTGAAGCTTTTCTTTGCTAAAATTCGAAGTAGAATACGAGTTTGATTGCTATGACAACGTTTTATTCGAAAAGGTGGTAAATTACAGGGAGCTTATTCGTGACCCATCGTGTTTGCTGGTCAGAGACATCTTGTGCCGTCACACACCAGGATAATCATAAAAACACAAAGTATTGTCGAATTACGACAGAAGGTAATAGCGCGACCCTACAGAGATATTCCAAATAGAACGAAACGGCACATTCCACTCACTTTGACAGCCCCAAAAAGGACGCAAACAACTAACCCCTGCCACGACAGCCACCAACTCTATCATAAACAAAGACAAAATGCCCGCTCGACCCGCTCGTCCATTTTCCCTTAAAGCCACCCTCCGTTCCTTTTCTAAATCATATGTCTCCCTCCTCACCGACCCTGTGGAACTCCATTCTAAGCTCCACAAGGTCCTATGGTGGGGATTCGTACCTGGCGTGATCTGGTGGGGAATGCAGTTCGAGCCGAAGCCAAGCTGGCTTGAGCTGATCAACTTTATCGAGTGATTAAATAGCGACGATTGAGCTATGGGTTTCGGTCAAGCGTGGAAGGAAGGGAGGAATAGAAAAGTGAAAGCTAGATATTTTTTTTGCCAAATTGTCTATACTTTAAAACCTTCTACTGGCATTTTATCAACTTTCGGAAGACGAACCTCCATACTCTTGCTCCTCCGAACCTGTCGGTCAAAAGTTTTTCTCCCATGCAGTAATTCACAGGCATAATGACATTTCTCGGGGCAGGATACTTGATGTAATTGTCAATGATGGACACACCAAGGGACAAGGGACTCATTGCGGACGTTTCAATTCCACGCGATACAAGGTCTTTCGACAGCGCCTCCAAAATGGTCTGCGCACGCACGTATTTTAGCGACGTTTTCAGAGAAATGTTGACAGTTATTGTAGAGAACTCACCTCAAGCTCAATTTTATCGACATTCGCTTGGTCTGGGTCGTTGAACATCGCCCGTTTTTCTTCACTCTCGAAGCACCGGGCCCGGAACACAAGAGTACTCCTAAGTTCGGAAGTACTGCTCCGAATCTTACACAGTTAGACCAGGATTAAAAAGGACGATAAAATTAAAGTGAAAACAGTCTCTACCCACTGAACTTACCTGTAGCTCCACTCTGTTTCTGTACCGCCCTCAAACACGGTCCACGAGTCATTTGTCTCATTGTAAACTAGTTCTACATCTTTGTTCTTGTCAGTCAGTGGAGGCTGCCGATCAGGGAAGTAAGTCGATGCAGCATGAATTACCTTCGAACCGTCGATGCCGCTCCCGCTGCGCGGCGTCGGGGGAACGGTCTTAGGGTCTGGGAAGTCGTCGTTCCAATAAACGAATTCCCCCCCTCTTCCCCCCCCCTTCTCATCTCCTCCTTCTTTTTCTTCCCCCCATTCGTGATAGTAAGCGACAATTTGTATTTGATCAACAAACCGGTCCTCAAACAAACCAGAGAATTTCATTGCAGCCAACAACCACTGAGGTATATCGAACCTCGTCGCTCCCCAAAAGTACACTCCATCGATGTGGGTTGCCACCGTTTGACCCGGAACTTGCACGATTAGGTTGAACTGAAACGGATCCAGTACCTGTTTTGACGCAGGACAGGTTTTGCGCGCTGTTGCTTGAAAATTTTCGCCGCCAAAAAGATCTGTAATCACAGGATAGTCCTCAGGGTTGAAAATATATGCTGCAAAGAGCAAGTAGATAAGACGGTAAAAATGAATGCGAGGTTTTAGCATTTGACTGTGCAGCAGTTATATTCCTAATGTTTGCTCTTCACTCGCTCACCTCCAAAGCTCTGCAGTCGGCCAATTGCAATCTCATATGAGTCCCTATCGCGGGAGCAAATGAAAGAAGAAGTGATTGGTGAGCCTGAGGGTGTGGGATTCACCACAAATATTGTTCGTGGAGTTTTTTCAGGTTGTTGTTGTTCTTTCCCTTGCTCACCTTGCTGCCAATGTTCCACCTGTCGTGAGATAGTGCTTGCCGATGTCGATTCGATTAGCAAGAATGCACGATTTTTTATCCAGACTCGGGATCATATAAGGGTGCGGACACGGTTTCTCTGCTGAGCCAATTTGAACAGCTTCACCAATATGTTCATGTCTAGGTTGAGTGACCTTGGTGTCTGCCAAATTGCTATTTAAGCGCTTGAATTCCTTTGTCAGGGCTTGAAGGGAGGCAGTTTGGGAAGGAGAAAGAAGATTAGGAATTAGCGTGGTTGCATGATGCTTCATGTGTGATGGAATAGAGGGAGCAAGTAAGATCTTGTTGGCCAGAAGAAGGATGAATAGGAGTAGGGTAACAGCAGTAGCTGTTCGCAATTTGCTCGACATGATCATTAGTTTATATCCAAAGGAGACGGGGAGTCAGGGGAAGAGGATGCGTTAAGTGAACAAGAAGTGCTAGGGCTAAAATAATAAAACTTTGGTTTTTTTCATCTTTTGTCTTTTCCGTGTCCAAATCTGGACCAAAACTATCCAATATACAATATCGTTTTGGGATCTTTTTTTCTATTTCTCATAGCATTTTCGATTCTACTACAGTCCATACATTCAATAATTCAGTCCTACCTGATCGTAAGGCAATCGTTTTTCTATCGTAAGCTAGAAAGAAAAACTTGCAGGAACGAAATTAAAAGAAGGCTTTGGAGCTTTCATCTTGTTGTTCTTCTTCTTCGATAATTCTGTTGTACAGTGCTCTCCAAATTCGTTGAATTTATCAGTGCCATCACACTCTTCGTCTGATTCACCCGACGAAGAGTCGTTGACAAGCGCGTTGAATACGTTCCTCGCCTTGTTGTCTGTTCCAATTTTGTTGCCGTTTGCCATGGAATAGGAGGGAAGAGTTTCTTCTTCTTCTATGTCCTCGACATCCTCACCATTTTCAACATCCCTGACATCACCGTTTTCCCTACCTAAACCAACTTGAAAGGTTGCAGACTCAGGAACATAAGAAAATGGCCTAGGCTTAGGTGCTGCATTTTCTGCGGATGGCACCGTCGACCAGACGCCCACCAAAGAGGAGCCATCACCTCCCCCAAATATTTTTCGTTTTTCGTCTTCAATAACATCAACGTTGCTACCTTCTATACCTCGTATTGCATCGGCCACAAGCCGCTCTGTTGTTTTGGGCGCATTGCTGAACGCCGTCGCGTCTTTGAAATTGAAAGCAGGTTCACCAATAGACTTCCGGGCGGCCTCGACCTTCCGCATGCGTTTCTTCTCAGATACCTTGCGGTTGTTAACCTTCCGCAGCGCTTGCCGGGTAGTCTTGCTGGAGTTGTTGAAACGCTCTTGGGCAGAACGCATTTCCTCGCGGAAATCATTCGTCGTGGACGTTTGCATTATCATTTTTTGCTTCTTTCGATTTTTCGGTACAGGCGTTGATGTTGGTGTTGGGGCCCCGGAGGGCACCATTTCATCATCATCATCATCATCATCATCAGAGCGAGAACGCTTCCGGCTGATGCGATTTTGGTGTTCAAAAATTGTTGGTTTTCTATCGCTGTTTTTGCTTTTGTTGTTTTTGCTTTCATCTTTGTTGCCGTCACCAACCGTATCGCCATCATCAGCACAATCAACATCGTAACTACCATCACCACCATCACCACCGACGTTGACTACCCCTCTACTTCTCCTCTTCAGCTTCTTCCGTTCACGATCCCGCCCTGCTGAATTGATTGGATCCGGGGCACTCATTGCTTTTGCCCCACTTCCAACTCCATCGACCGAGGTACTGTAGTTGTTTCTATTGTTCAGTTTCGCCTTCTTACCAGAAGCCTTCGTTTCAGCAACCGACTTAGCCCCGAGGGAAGCTCCAAAAGATCGTGAGGCCTTTGCCTTGCGTGAAGTTTTTTTGGCCATCGTAGAGTTTGGTAAAGTGCGTTTAATACTCTCGAGAAGCTCAACAGTAGATTTACTGGATTTTATCGATCTTAAAACCAGCGAATTCACTAATCTGACCCCTTTGATTCTATTTTTTCTTTTTCTCTTTTTTCTGTCGTGTGGGGAGAGTTTGCTGAACGATAGAGCCGTTCTTCTGTTCATTTCCTTCTTTATTCCTCTTCTGCACTTCTGCAGAAAACCTTGATTTCAAGCCACGATTTTGTCTCCGAGTTGATATCTGAACAAATTCTCCCTCCCCCCCCCCTCGAGGTTTTTTGTTCCTATGTCCTGCTCAACTCCTATCCCCCCTACAGTGGTCGATTACAAGCGACGCCTCTTATCAGCAAGCACAAACACCGACCTTTCAGCCCTCATTGACGATTGCTTACTTTCATTTTCTGTGGTATCAGCACCTGTACAAAAGCTCATCTGTCAAATAATCCTCCAAAATTCTCTCCTCTTCCCTGATAAACAGACGGAATTGACAGCAGCGATTCTCACTAGATTAGAATACCGATACAGACTATCTTCAAAAGTTCTCGATTACCCGACGTCAGTGAACCATGTATACGCCAACCTTGAGACCAACCCTCTCCACAAATCATACGTTCGGTGCTTTGATGAGGCTCTCCCATCTATTTCGTACAATTTTTTCGCTCAGAATTTCAACGCACAGAGCCGATATTGGAGCGATCACAATTATAATGACGGAAGAGACCCGGAACTGCCTGCGACTCCTTACTTTTCGTACGTTATTCCTGTCTCTGATTTGAAAAAAGACAGCTTTACGTCCGCTTTAGCAGAAATTTTTGAGCTATGCAAATCTCAGATTCCCTCTCTGTCTTCTTGCAGCAAGGTCGAATTCTGGGCACATAAGCGGCCACATTCATCTGGTCACCAGCTCCACTTTGACAGTGACAATGAAGGCGACGATCTGGTTGTAAAGCACCCCACCGCATCGGCTGTTCTTTATTTGACAGATGATGTTGGAGGCCCAACGTTGGTGACCCCTCAAAGGACTACCAGTAGGAAGGTGGCAAAAGAGGGTTGGTTGGTATTTCCCAAGCAGAATCGCCTGTGCGTATTCAACGGGAGTGTCTTGCATGGGGTTGTACCCGGAAAGGGAGTTTGTGGCGGTGGGGAGCGTATTACTTTGATGTTCGCCTTTTGGGATGATGTGAGGGTGAGGGAAAAGAAAGGAATTCCCTGCGCCGCGATGAGCTATCCCGAGGATGGCTTGGTGGACGAAAATGGTAAAACCTCGAAGATAATCCAGCAGCAACATTCCGAGGAGGTGGTTCCAATAGAGGTGGTTCCAATAGAGATAGATGAAATTTTCTGTGACGTTGACTCTGCACTGAATAAGAAGGAAGGACGAGCATTGCGACGGGAGAAGAGTGTGCCGTGCTACGAAGAAGTTTTTCAGTTCTAGAATTAATTTGCGAAAGTAAAGTAAAGTAAAGTAGCTTTATTTTTCTCCTAAAATCAAATCTCATTTCACCGAAGCGAACAGATCAGTCCTCAAGCAAGACTTCAAATTTCCTTCGCATGGCACCTCCCCCCTCGCCTCCTGCGATTGTTTGCGACTTTTCACCTTGTTTCTTTTTAGTTTTCTTGGCGGCAGCAAGGCGGGTCGTGGCTGCACTGACAGCCCGCACAGATTCCTTCTTCGCCTTCTTCGGCACCGCCATCTTCCTGGATTGGCTCTTTTTTGGTTTTCTATTCTCATCCCCGCCCCCAGATCCCGAAACAGCAAACCCTTTCTGCTTTCTTAATTCGTCGTGATCAACCTCCATCGCACTTTTCGTGCGATTCTTCAAGAATTTATTCTGGATGTTGAGTTTGGGCTGGAAGGTGCACGCGGCATTAAGCCGCAAAGCGTCGTTCTCTTCCAGCTCTTTTAGCTTATGCTTCTTATCCTGGGTATCCTTTTTCATCCTTATCAAAAAATTACCCCCCTCCTTCCCGATTTTGTCCATGAGCTCGCGTTGCTTTTGTGTACATTTTTGTCTGGAACTCTCCCGACCATCCTCAGCCTCCTTGCGGAGCTTTTCTAGAATACTTTCCGCCTTTTTTTGGCTGGTTTGCATCCTGCGCTCGAAGCGGCCCATCAAAAATTCTTTCTCATTGACATAATTGAACTTTCGACCGCAGAAGTCGTTCACGCACATCATGCGCTTCTCGACGAACTCATCGTATGACTGGGGATTACCGCAATTGGGACACCTCAATTTGTCGATTTTGTCATCATAACAGGCTTCAGCGTAGTCTTTCACCAGTTTTTTGCGTCTGGTCCTCTCTTTGTTGTCCATCCGCTTCAAGAACATGTCGGTTTTACCGAAGGTCGGAATGGCAGTTTCTTCAGGATTGGGCTCTGTCAAAAAGTCGTACCCGCAGTCCTTGTTATTCATGGCATTTATCGCTGCTTTAGATTTCGCTGGCTTGAATGTGCAATTGATGCGCTCACTCTCCTTCCCGAAAACGTTTTTTTGGCTTCTTTCTTCATATCTCCTCACCGGACAAGCGATGGCCTCCATATTTTCGCTCAACACGACCTCCTTTTTCTTCTTTCTGTTTTGGCTAGGTTTCTTAATGCCATAGAGTTTCGCCTGATACTTACTCACAACCATTTGACCAACCCTGAGGAATTCACAATCATCCGAGTCATCGCTGTAGGCATCGTTTTCGTACTCGCTAGTATGGGTGGATGTAGGAAGAGTGCCCGTCTTCGACTTTATCGCGGAAAGGTTGTTCTTGATAGGTGATGATTTCTGTTCGGGTAAAGAGTGGGTCGTTTTCTCCCTCTCATCGGCCGTCTTGTCTGCAAAGTCATCCTCGTAGCCTCCGTAGCCATCGTACCCGTCGTCGTTACTGTTGTTTTCAGTATCGTGTTCGTTGCCATCGTCGTCACTTGAGATTTCTTTGTCGCCGTCGTCATTGTTGTCACTCCCAACCTCCTCCACCACCGCATCATCATCAACCTCTGTCCTACCCCTTTCCCTTAAAAATTCCCCAAACTTATCAATTGTATCCTGCACATCTCCATCCCCATTGCTGCTTTCCCCTCCGATATCACTAATTGCCTTGTTACTGACGCTGCGCGCGAATTCACCATAAATATCGCTCTCGGGGGAGTTTGGCACGTCAGCCGCTTCCGAATAAGTCACGGAGGTGGTTTTGGTCTTGTCAGGCTCTGGGGAAGGGCCCCAGTTGATCAAAAGCTTGCACTTCCCATTTTCTTCTCCCGTGTCAGTGTTCCTCAAGGAGTACACTTTCCCGCCGGAGTTGCTTTGGACGCTGCCACTTTCGCTCCCCCCGCTGCTCGCTGAGGTATCGTTATCGACCACACAGCGTCCAAAGACTTCCTTCCGGGAGTTCATCAGAGTCACCACAACTGAAGTAACAGGCGCACCAAGCTTGTAGAAGGGCAGTTCGTAAGGAAGCTCCTTGAAATTCATCGAGCAAATCGTCATTCCTCGGAGCGGGACGAAGTTAACCTCCCTTGGGAGCCCCCTTTCCTTCATCACAGGATCATCATCTCGAGAACCTGCGAAAGCATGCGCATGGGCCACATAATCTTTAGACTCTGTCCTCGGATTGGTGAGTGTGATCTTTAGCAGCTGAACGCTGAACTTTGTTGCCATTGTGAAACAGTTCAGGTTGTTTAATTTTTGAAAAAAATTCCAAAAAATATGTCAACTTAAAAAAGAATTGTTTTCGATCCATCGAAAAGAAATAAAGTCAAACGTCGTTCGATCAGCGAGTGTCAGGCTGAAAGTAGTAGACAAGAACAGCAGAACTGATACGTCCATCTTGGAAGTGATTTTGCGTGGTGGGTTGTTTGAAGGTGTGACCCGTTCCTGCGTGTCGAAAGCTGAGCTGGTAGCACTCTCGTTGCAACCCAATTTGGCAACCCTAGAGCAGCTCTCCTCTACGGAAAGTAGCCGTAAAGAGAAGATGTCATCTTCTGATCCCCCCCTAAACCCTGCAGATGTCCCTGAGGCAACGAACATCTCTGTTTTTATACGAGTCCGTCCTCTCCTTTTCCACGAGAGCGATGAGACGGACCGAAACGCAACAAGTATAATCAGCTCCCATGCGGATAAGAAGACTATTGCGGTGACGCACCCATCAAAATCTTTACAATGCGCATACGATCGGGTATTTGGGGAAAATGACGATCAGAATGCAATATATGACCACATTCAGCCCGCCACAACAGCGCTAGTTAACGGCTTCAACTCCACAATTTTTGCCTACGGACAGACGGGAAGTGGGAAAACTCACACGATGTTCGGACCACAGGATAGCTACGCCGTAACTCAGAGCAGTTACGGGGGAGCAAATCACGCTAGCTTGAGCAATTCCGCTGGTGTCATTCCCAGGAGCATCGTACAAATCTTCAAGGAGTTGGGAAGGAAGGATTTGAATATCACAGAGGTGACTGTATACGTCTCATTCGTGCAAGTTTACAACGAGCAGTTGTACGACATGCTACGGGATCCCAGGCGCAGCGCGAGTTTAGAGATTCATGAGGAACCAGGAGTTGGGATTTACGTCAGCGGTCTTTCTGAGTATGCCGTCCGCAATGCGGGAGACTGTTTGAAGCTGGTGAAAATGGGAGAAGAGAATCGTGCAATTCGCGAGACTCACATGAATACGGCCTCTTCTAGATCTCACTCTCTATTTCAGATTATGGTCGAGCAGAAGCGGATATCTGCAGGGGCTGAGGGTGAACGCGTATTGAAGTCAAAGTTCAATTTGGTTGACCTTGCTGGTAGCGAGAAATGGGATACAAAGAAGGAGTCAAATATGCAGAACGACCACCTGAGTGAGCTAACCAACATTAATCTTTCGCTCTACACGCTGGGGAGGTGCATCGCTGCACTCGCTAAGAATGCAAAATCGAGCAAGGAGGACTATGCTCTCGACCATGTCCCATTCCGAGAGTCGAAACTTACGAGGCTACTCCAGGACTCTTTAGGAGGTAACAGTAAAACCATGCTTATTGCTACGTTGTCGCCTGCCAGTGACTGCTTAGAAGAAACTATCAGCACTCTGAGGTTCGCAGATAGGGCCCACCAGGTCATGACATTTGTGAGGTTGAACGAAAAGCGGCCTGTGGACCACGCGCTTGTGCAACGCTTACAGAGCGAAGTCTCTCGTCTACGAGCTCTATTAGCGGAGAAGGGAATCGAAGGAGGGGGATTAGAGAGGGCACTTTCGAATATAGTCGAAAGCTCAGAAAGGAAAATTGGAGAAGGGGGGGAAGAGGGGGGGAAATTGAGTGCCGCAAATGAGCGAATTCGCTTCTTAGAGACCGAGAACAATACTCTCAGAAAGCGGCTCGGAATGCCCGAAATGCCGGTTTCTACTCCCGCACCCTTGGGTAATAGTAATCTCGGTCTGTTGGTGAATGAAGGCAACAGGCAGGAGAGGGCAATCGAAGCGAACGAAACTCTCAGGTACGACTCCAACACACCCCAGAGACACACACCGAAGAATTTCGCAATAGCAGGCGGTGGAAATAGTGATCAGGCGGAAAAGATCAGGGCTATTTATGCTAATGGCGGTGGCAGCGGTGGTGGCGGTGGCACGGATGCTGCCTTGCTTGAGCGCTTTGAAATGATTAAGTCGAGCCATGACCGCCTCACAAAAATCATGAGCGATTTAGAAGGCGTCACTGGCCGGTTTTTCACGTTTGACATAGAAGAAGAAGAGCTGAAAACGAAGGTCACATCAATTATGAAAGTCTTCAAGAAGGAGAAAAAATCTTTTTCAGCCTTTGAAGTTGACCTGCCTGCTGCCACTTTGAAGGAGATGTCCTCAGCTTCTTCACATTCCAGTAGGAAGGAGAACAAGCCGCTGATCAACAGTAACAGCACGCCGGGTCAATCGGGGATGTCGTTATCAGGACCGTCTGTCAATGTACACAGGAATAACTCGCTTCATGACCAGAAGCTGAACAGCCCTGGGTTTTCGAGCTCCCCGAATTTGAAGAAGAGCAGCCCGCAGCCGATCCTTGGAGGAATCGGAGGTGGTGGTGCAGCAGTTAAATATAGGATTCGTGGCAAGACCAAAGCTAGCGGGATGAAAAACAACGAAGGCGGGGCCCTTTCCCCTGTTCCCGGGAAGGTTGAATCGAAAAAGTCGAGTACTACAAGTTGGATCGAAGAGGAGGAAGAAGAAGAGGCAGCCCTTCGGAATGAGCTGAAAGCAGCAAAGGCCAGGATGGCAAAGCAGGAGAAAATGCAAGAGTGGCTCGAAAAAAAGGAACAGAATGCATTGAAAGCGCTTCAGGAAGAGGAAGAGAGCAGGAAAAGCTTCGAGGCGGAGAGGAAAGAAAAAGACCGAAAATTCCGCCAGAGGGCCAAGAAGCAAAAGAAGAAGTTGGAGAAATACTATCAAAAGCTTAGGGAGGAAGTGGAAGCAATGGATGAAGGAGAAGGGGGCATAGGGGGGGGGATAGGGGAGGAGTTAGGTGATGAGGGGGCGATGGGGGATGACGATGATGTTATGGACCCCACCAGGTATGATACTATGACACTCGAGGAATTGAAAGCGCTCGGTAATAGTTATGAAGACGAAGAATGATTTTCGAGGATAATCAGCACCATTCTCAGCACAATTAAGGGCTATCTTGGAAACAAGTTCAAAAACAATCTTCCTGGAAACATTTACATTTCTCGCTTTCCTTCAATCTTCTGAGGATATTGTCTACTTTGCTTGCTGCGCCCAAGTGCCAAGCTCATAAGATGTGTACGTCGGCAAAGATTGAAAAGCTTGCGACTCATCAACCACAGCGACTGCCATGGGAACGCTCCAATCATAAGAGGGCGGAGGGGGCATATTTGGTTGTTGGACCAGCACAGCACTGGTGGCATCGACATACAGAGCATTCTGCATGACTGACGGCTCATGGATAGTTTGCGTAGGTTGTTGCATAGATTGAACCGAAATGCCATGGTTCATGGCATGGTTCTGTTGCACGTAATGTTGTGAAGTGTATGAAAAGGGGACAACTCTTGTCGGAGCTTGTCTTAAGCCGGAAGTCAGCGCCACACGAATTGCCTCTCTGCAAGATACGAAAGATCGCTCCTGGAGGTATAGCCCCAATAAGCCTCCGATACAACAATTCAACAAGAGGTGCGCCTCAGTCTTTCCTAGCTCGAAGCACACAGAATTGTCAGCAGCACACCAAAGCTTCAGGTACCACCGATTAAACGGACAGCAAAGCATCGATGGAAGAGGGCAACAGAAGGCAACCAAACACTGCCCGCGCTCACACAAAACCACCAACCTTCCCCCATCAGAAGACAATTCAACAATTCTTGTTGTGTAGTTGTGAGACAATAATGATTCAGAGATCCTTGCGTACGCCTCCTGCACTTTGGAATTGAGAGACATCACGATTCGCAGATCGCATCTGTGAAGGAAAAGTTGAGCTTAAGGCATCAGCGGTGGGAGTTACTGATTTTTTAGAGTGGAGCTGCTGCCATGAAACCCTAATTCTCTTGGAAATGCGATTACAAGGAATTTAAAGTCACTTAACTGCTACTTGCCCCCCACACTGACTTCAAGATGGCGTGTTACCGAGAAAAATTTGAATCAGAGGGCTACGTGGTCCTCGATGGTATACTTGCAGAGGAAACGAGTTCAGTCATTGAGCAGCTTAATGAGATCATGAAAAATCGCACCGCTAACGATGAAAGTGATTGGAATTCAACAGGATTTGTTATGTCCCCGACAGAACCAGATTCAGTCCAGAAGATACAATCTCTTGGGCTCTACTATCCGGGGGTCTGTGACCTTGTTTTCAAGAATGAGAAGATTCAGTCAGTTCTACGCACCCTAACGGATATCGGGGAGCAAGATTTTTTCGGAACGAAATTCTTTCCTATGCGTCCAGGCGGGACAAGCGTCAATTGGCACCAAGACAATCACTTTTTTGGCACCGCATCGCCTCAAATCACCTCATGTGCTGTTTACTTGGAAGCAACAGATCGGGAGAACGGTAGTCTCAAGGTAATACCAAAAAGTCATCTAGATGGCGAAGTAAAACATGGTCCTGGAGAAGGAATTTGGGCAAACGGAGAGTGGGCACTCGATGTTGACGAGAGTAAGGCTATAGACATCAAATGCAGTCCTGGCACAGTTGTCCTTTTCAATGCACTGCTCCTGCATGCAGCTCATGTGAATACATCGAAGAACAGAACACGGTATTCGATATTTGCTCACTTTGTCCCGCATGATTTGGATTTTAAATGGCGCGACGTTGATTTTAGTTATGGCGTGTATAGAGATAGGTATCGAGCAGCAAAATTAGCAAACAATTGAGAATTGAGAGAAGCAAGTGGTAAAAAACAAAAGGTTGTTGCTTTGGCAAAAATATTTTTTCATCCTGCCCAAAGCGTTTTACCACAAGAATATCCGCTGTTTTCCCTCTCTCTTTGCTTGACGCCATCCAAACGTCATTAGGATCAATCCAAGCGGAATGATCACCCCGAAAAGAATTGCGATAAACTTACGGGAGGAGGAGAGGTTAGATTAGGTTGGAAATAAATTGGGGGGAGTCAAAGATTACAAACACTCCCTTACCTTGCTTTCCTCAGCCGCAATGTAAACGATGAGCACATAGAAGGCTAGGCAGACACAAAAGCAGCCGCCCAAAACACAAAAATCGTCTTCTGGATTGGTCTTCCCCCCTCCCTGCCCTTTTTTGTGCACCACATGATGTTCATCGCTATTCCGGGGCCCACTTTCCCTACCCCCGCTGTCTCTACTGTCACTCTCATCTCCCTTTTCCAAATCTGCTATCTCTTTATCTAAATCAACCAAGTACTGATCACCCTTACTGGGGCCCGTTCTTTGTTGTTGTTGTTGTTGTTGTTGTTGTTGTGCTTGAGATGGTCGCCGTTGCTCGTGGTGAAAATTTGGCCGAGCATTTTTGCGTGGCTCTGTCCCGTCCGCAATGCCTTTTTGAATTGCCGAGGCTTCTACCTGACTCATACGATGCCCACCAACGCTTTTCTTTCGCTTATTCCGAACCTGTTCGTCGTAATGAAGACTGCTCTTGGCCCTCAGCTCGGCCAGTTTCCTCCCAGAATTTCCCCTAGCTATCTTCTGTAAAGTGATAGCCCCTGCATGGTGTGTTTTTGATAGCCGATTTACGTCTGTGAATTCTATGCGCTTCACTCCTTTCCGGTTTTGGGAGGCACTCTTCGGCCGCTGAAAAGTGGATATCAGTCAGAAAATGTATGGGCTTTCACTGTACAGTTCGTAACCTTTTGCACCGAGATTTGTCATTCTCTCATTCAGAAAAGTAGGAGCATTCTCGTGCTGTGTCTCTTGACCCCTCCAGTGACCGCATGCAAAAACTTACCTTGCTCCTCTTACTTTCCACGAGTTTCTTGGCAGAGTGTTGTCGAGCAATAGTCTGTACTTTGATGATGTGATGTTCATTTCCCTTGTAGTGGTGATGGCTTTTGTGCTTACTCTTGTGGTGGTTTGAGCGCTCGCCGTAGTCTCGTTCGTCTGGCATAGCAAGATTCCCTTTGAGACGTTCTGTTGAGGGCGAGGGGAAAACAGAAACTGCCTGTCTACTGTTACTGTGTCTGTGATCTGTTTATTTTGCCAGTGATTCTCAGCTGAATATTAATTCTTCAAAAGGTGCGTGATTAATCATGCCACCGCGTTCGTTATGGTATTAGAACAGGGAATGGGATGGGCTATAAAATAACAAAAAGGTGCGAAAACAACAACAACAAAAAGTTCACTTCACTCTCCTTTTCTTTTTCAACTCCTCCCTTTCTTTGCTCTTTGCTCTTGTGTCTCTCAAAAACCTCTGAACTCACTTTTTGACTCAACCCGCACCAAGAAGGGGCAAAAGGCAAAAGTTGAGGTTGATAAGAAGCCGAAGAAAAAGAGGATCAAACACGAAACGCGTTCAACCTCAACCTCTCAACTTACAAGCAAGCATAACATTTCTGTGCTAACACAATTTTTTTCTGAGGCAAGCTGGAACTGCGTGAGAAGAGGTTACCACAAAAAAAGAAAGGACCATTGGAGTTAAGATGGGCGGCGATGAATTTTCGTACAGTACTTCCTACTCCCGCACATGCAACGAGCTACAGAACATTGCTCCGGAAGATAGAACTGAGAAGCAGGTATGTTGGCTACAAAAAACTGGTAAACTACAAGTGGAGGCGTATGGTGGTTAAAATTGCGCATTGCAGCTTATTTAAGAGGGCGAACACTAACCAACCATTACACTCGCTCTTAAAAATACGACGTAGCACGAGGAAGTCGCTAACTGGTTTCGAGTACACTGCACAAAATTTGTTTACTCTCTCTCCAACAACCCACAGGAGCGAGACAAACATTTGCTTAACATTGTCAGAGTTGCGCGTCTCTTTGATGCTAAGCCGGGGCAGTTAATCTGCATGCAAAACGAGACTTGTGACAACTTATTTATTGTATACAGTGGGAGTGTAGACATTTACTTCAATGCCTCTGGGAGGGTGCGGGGTAGGCAGATTATTGCAGGAAGAGGTGAACAAGTGGGTGACAGTGAAACAATTGTCCCGTTGCATAAGACTACTACCACTACAGCCAGAAAAAGTAGCACGATGCTCGACGAGACTTATGATCAGGAACACGGCTCTTTATTTACTCAGTTTCACGTTGGCGACTTTTTTGGTGAGCCTGATGTTGGTTCTAACAACACCAATTATCCTTTCACCGCAAAAGCTGAGCTGAACCACCAGGTTGAGGCGGATGTACTTATGAAACAGGCGACGATGAACAAAGGCAGCCAAAGAAGAACCGTGAGAGAGCCGAGCAGCGAGAAAGACACATCCTTTGTTGAGAAGTTTAAGCATTCCATAGAAGAATTTGGCATCCCTCGTATAATTGCCATCCCAGTGTCCGCGTGCACTTACCTAAATGAGTCCTCTCGTGATATTCACTTGTGGCAGTGCGCGAAGCTATTGCGCCAGAGTCACTACTTCTGCAAGTGGTCTTTGAATTCTCTTTACCTCATGGCAATGAAATCGGAGGAGAAGATTTACAGCAACAACGCCGTTATCTGTGAGGGGAATAGTCGGATTAACGAAAGGTGGGTGAGGGTGATGGGAAACAAACAACTCGACGACCCGACAGCGAGCAATCGAGAAATCTTCCACTAACTTGCACTATCTGTACTTACTCGCACTTGTTTGCCACAGTTTCAACTTCATTTTGGACGGGAAAGCTGAATTCTGTATTAAGAATGACAGCTCCAAACAACCCAGTTCGGGCCAGCAACCCGACAGTAGTCAATCAAATATTCGGACGATTGTCATGCAACTAGGGGTTCTGAGTATATTTGGCGACTTTCGTGCCTGTTTAAGGGAGTGCGAGAAGGCCATAGTGCGGCAGGGCACGGGGACGGGGTCATTCTCATCCTCGGGGAAAGTCTCATTATCGCCTATGAGCTCTAGGAGGACTATTATACCCCCTATGAATTCCTCCGGAAATACGTCAGAACTTGACCCTGATGCGTTGAACAGTGCCCTTAGGGATGTGTCTGAGGACACTGCTTCAAATGGCGAACCCAACCACAATAGCATTGTCGGAACCAAGAGAGGAACATTCAAGAAAAAGCAAAGCAGCAGGAGGGTGACGGGGCTAATTTCCAAATCACCCGTACAGAGCAGAAGAAACGTTTTTGCTCGAGCCAACAGCAGTCGAAGGGACATGGGAGAGGACAGCGGGCATTGCTATTCAAAATCCAATTCAGTTTCTCCAGTGATGGGAGGAGGTTCCAGTCTAGAGAGAAGCGATGACGGGAGCATATCTCCCAAGACGTCTTCCAGGAACTTGCTAAGCAACTTCCGCACCATGCAGCAAGGCAAGCTGAACTGGCTGAGCGAAGTTATTGAGAAGGAGAATGCACTCATAAAGGTGCGGAATAGGGGCGGGGACGGAGGGAGATCTGGGGGAGAGGACTTAGAGAAACGTGTGGTCTTCTCCAATTACCACGTTGTGAGTCACGGAATGACAAAAATTCTAAGCATCCCAAAAGATGTGATTGCAAATGTCTGCACCTACAACTCGCCCACAACTGTAGGGCTTACTTTCTCAGAAATGGCAGCTAGAGTGCGACAGCACTCTAGCTGGTGCGGCACTCAAGAGCACCTCTTGCTGCAGCAAAATGCCCAGGTCGCTACTGGCAGGAATTTGCTCTTACAGCAGAGCTCGTTTATAGCCTGCGACCGATGCAATCAAATCAGATGTTACACCGAAAAAGATTCATGCAAAAGGCAGCAGAAAAATTCGGAGTCCCAGCTCGAGTCCATCAAGAGCTCGCTTCTGTGTAATCAGGGTTCGGGCAATGATCGCGTCTTACAGCTGACCCCATCTGCTGGCGAAGACGTGAAGGCTTTGCGGAAAAGTATGGTGGGGAGGAAAACCCTCAACGAGGCCATCTTGGAACAGGCCGAAGAGAAAAATGACGAGAAGAGAAAAGCCGCTCAGGCCGAAGAACGACAAAAAAAGATCGTAGAACAAAATAAGAGAGTAAGGCGGAACTCGATTGAAAATCTATTGAGTATGTTTAAACGAGGAAATAAAAAGAGAAACCAGGGCGAAAACAACAAGGGCAACATGTTACAGAAAGAGCCTTCCGCAACTAAAATTCTTGCCGAGGTGAAAAGACACGCGAGAGAGAAAGGCGAAGGTCGGAGAAAGAAAGAAGAGGATGAGAGGAACGCAGGAAAAGATGAGAAGAACGGACAAGTGCTCAGAAATAGCAATGGAGGAGATGGGGAAGGGGAAAAAAGTAAAAGAAGGAGGAGGAACAGTATAAGTGACCTTGGAAACAAACTCTTTGCGATGCTTAAGTAGGTTCATGGGGAGTGATATTTCTTACCAAAAGACACTCTAATACTTATTATTCTACTCATTTTTTTCTCCATCAGCATCAACAATCTTCCGCTTCTTACTCTTCTCAGCCACGCTTTTTGCAAAAGGAGGAGATGAAACAATTTTCTTTGTGGCCTTTTCCTTTTCCATTTCAATTTCCCTTAGGTCAGTGAGCATCTCTTCCGTCCACTTCCCCACCACGTTCTCTGCCGCCCCCTCTCCTCCGTGGTTTAGTCCCACGTAATCTCCATACTGCATATGCATGCATTTGACGCAACCTCCCTCCACGTTTTGAGTAGGCATGCCCCCAATCCCACGATCAGGAAATAAGCTTTTCCAGTTGCGCCTGGTGACCTCTTCCTTATGTGCCTCTGAGAGCATCGACCACCTATCTTCGCCAGTCGATTTATTCGCTTCGACAAATCGCCTTGAATCGGCAGCATTGTCAGGTCGCGACAAGCGCTTCTCCATGGCCGTCACGGACGTTTCTGGGTTTGATTCAAGTTTGGAGATCAGGGCTTTCAGAGAGGGGCAAATAAGCCAATACGTTGTTGGAAATGGTTCGACGATATATTGCTCTCCTGCCGTCTCATCTATCGTCGTTATCGTATCTTTTGTCGCTACAACCTCTCCATT
>Ga0115554_1001267_pt1 | contig 17818 bp, 18 predicted proteins | sample COGITO_mtgs_1104_3_FD_87283 | JGI IMG/M metagenome (GOLD analysis project Ga0115554, IMG submission 87283) | Pelagic marine microbial communities from North Sea - COGITO_mtgs_110404 | ecosystem: Environmental > Aquatic > Marine > Epipelagic | place: Germany:Helgoland, sampling site Kabeltonne... | reverse complement strand
CCTCGTCAATGACGATTTCTTTGGCTCCTGGATCAACAGACATGGGAGGGGGCAAAAGGAGTTCGTGTGATAAGATGCAATTGACGTCTGTAGGTTTTGGGGTGAAGATTACTGATTGAGGATAAATTGTGGTTATTTTCGACGATGAGGAAGAAAGACAAGAGCACGGATTGCGTTTTGAAGGGCGTTTACACAAATTGGTGTCAGGGAGGAACAAAACTTTTCTCTCGTCATCACGTGGTCATGTCGCCTGCTTTGCTGCTAAAAGTGTTACCTTTCATAGTGTTTTTGTTTGTTCGTGATTTTTTTTTCTCCAGCGGCGGCAAAATACTCTTTGATTCGTAAAACCGTGCCAAATTATTCTCCAAAACCCGTAATTCTTTAAGAGTTGGTCAACTTCTTCAACAACTCCTCTCTTGCTCTTTTGACAAGTCATTCAATCAAAAAACTAAATTGAGGCAATCTTGTGTATCTTCCACAAGAAGAGGACCATCATCCTACTGATCCGTGCCTCAGAATAAATCCCCTTTTCAAGATGGATGAGATGTGGACAAACTCAATTATGCAGAAGATTTTAGATGAGCAAAAGAGCAAGCGCCTAGCCCTCTCATCCCAACTGGATGAAGCTCGGGAGACAAATTTGCGTCGTGAGTTTGAAGAATTTAAGGCAAAGGGGGGGAAACTGCCAAGATTCACTGAGCGTGATAGCCCGGGAAAGCGCTTCTCGACGACGAGTGATGAGTATACCACAATGGATCAATTTAAAGACATGCCGCCACCCTCAGATCTTAGAAAAGCTGCGCACGACCGGAAGATGGCGAACTGGACAGCTCAGATTGACTTTGGCTCAGACAAGATTGAGTACATTACTGATGCTCGACAAGGTACCAATGTTAATGGTTTTAAAGAATCCATGAGAGAAACGCAGAGGTCGCGAGTCAGGGCCAAGGAGCTCAAGCGGGATTTGTCCCGAACACAGTGGGAATTGGGTCCAGATAGAGACAGGTAAGAAGAAGAGGTTTTTGGGGATGTATGAAGCCAGCACCCTAGTTATGAAATCTACTCGCAAGCGCTTGAAAGCGCTTGCCATCATCAGATGACTGACTAACAATCAATCGAAATTATTCTGTTGTGTTGGGTGCCATGCAACCATTTCATTCTGTCGACGCGATTCTCGATTCATTCACGGTCGCTTCCGACGCAGTTTGGAGAATTCTAAATCCACATCAATTCAGCCTGACCCAACAGGCAAGGATTTTAGCAGTTACCGCGGAGTACTGAATAAGGAAGTGGAGAAGAAAATACGGCGCTCTGTGGCATTTGAGGGGTGTCTCGACCCTGCTTTCGCAAAACCGAATTATAAAACTGTTATGCAAGAGGGAAGTGAGCATCACGGTAATCCGAATGACTTTGCGGCGATAAATAAGCTGAGGAAAAAATTGAAGAAGTCTGGCTGTAGTCAGATTAGTTTTGGTGATGGAGAGTTTCGTGGCCTCACCACCGATTATCGAGAAGGCTTTAAGTCGTACGATAGAAAAGAAATGGAAAAGAGCAAGGGGAGAATGGCCCCTGACCTACTTAAGCAGCTGCGAGGGAGCACAATCAAGTTCGGAATTGGTGATGAGCGGCACATGGTTACCGACAGTCAGGTTAGCAATGGTATAGTTTTGGCGGCCCTGAAGAAAAGGTTGAGAGACGGCGGCGTGGACAGTGGCTTAGAAAGCGTCAATGCTGATAACAAAAAAATCAAGGAACGACTAAGTAGGACGACTTACAGAATCGGCAACGATCCTCAATACATGTACTGAGGATGTTTGAGGAACCATGCGTCCATGCGTTAGGTGTATAATTTAAGCTGTAAAAATTGATGATCGATATTTCGCTGCAACGAATGCTATCATCTTGTCATTCATTACGTACCCCAAATTTTATTTTCGTCCATTGGATTCCCCCAAGCTTTGAGATTTCATTGTTATTTTCTTTGTTGCGTCCTTATTTGCATCATCTTTGCGAGCCTGAGCATATCTTGTCAGACGCAAATTTTGTTTTCATCCATGGGATAACCCCACGCTTCGCGTAGAGATTTCATTGTTATTTTCTTTGTAGCGTCCTCCTCCCCCTTTTTTGCATCATCAGTGTGAGCCTCATCAGCATACATTCCGGCCTCGGGTACCCCCTTTAGCCACTCTCTTATACGATCTTTTCCCATGTACCGCGCGTCGATCTCATCGCTTGCGGGCTGAAATCGGACGTCAGCACTCAGACGAGCAATATTTGTGACATTTGTGGTGCTCATGTGAAGTGTGTGCATTGTGAAAATTAGGGCGTCGCCTGCCAAAAAGTCGGCGCTCCGCCACTGCCCCCCAAAAAGCTGTGTAATTTCTTTTGGATCAATGCTAAACCAACCACTCCCGTCGAGTTTGTCTTTTTCGTGGTCTAGTTTTCCGTAAGTCGACCGCAATTTGCGGAAGTTTTCGTCAGAGTGGGATGACTCGCACATGCACAATCCGCCCATTTCAAGAGGTGTGTCGCCCAATGGGATCCAACATGTCAGCAAATTTTTACTCCCACGGCTCATATAGACAGCGTCGCAATGTATCCCTGTATACTTTGCATTTGGTACAGCTCTTAGCCACTTGAAATCGAATGTTTTTACATCGGGCACATTCAGGATATTTTTGAATGCATTCACTAGTTCGTCTCCTTCAAAGATGTCAAGCAATTCATTTGAATGAGTCAGATCATTCACGCCCTCCATGAATGGCACGCAATGGATCCCACAGTTTGCCTTCAGAATTCCGCCCTCCCGTTCCTCTAGAATCCCCCGAGAATTCAGATCATCCAAGAGGAAAGATTTCGCTCGGAGAACCTTTTCTCTTGATATTAGCTCGCGGAAGAAGATGTACCCGTCAGAATTTAGGTTCCTTCGAACTTTCTCCCAGTCATTCGATTTCGCGAGGTGGGTTGACGATCTTAGAGGCTTCAAAAATGAGTCTTTATCACTGCCAAAGTGCTCGTTACAATGCTCGCCGATCTGAATTTGCCGTGGTGTTATGGGAACATATTCATCGACGGGTTCATTTATTTTGCTATTCGTCGCCTCTGCTCTCATTCGTAGTAGCTAGAACAGTCAGTTCGATGTCACGGCACTCTAAGAAATGAGGCAGAGTTGCAGGGAAGTTCTGGGGGAGAGGGAAGCCAGAATTCAGAATTCATCAGGAATAAATTAGTAAGTATATGAATAATAGTGACTCTGCACCCCAATAGTTATCAAAGAATAACGCTTGTGACTGGACTAGGCACTAAATATCTTCAGTCGGACCTCATCATACATATCCCGGGACCCTAACGTAATACAAATCAACAGCCATGTTATGCAATATCAAAATAAATGTCGTCGCTAAATTATTACATATATCGTGTCACCAAAAATCTTATACACGGCACACTCAATCACAATATTGTTATCGGCGAATTTCTATTGCCGTATCCTAGTTTCCCATCATTGTGCTTGCCATGGAAACCTCGAGCGACCCGGCGGGCATAAAATGGCTTTTCGCGGTCACCAATGCTCTTCCAATTGTGCTTTTTGTTGTTTTCCCCAATGGCCTGCTTTTTGTCCCGGCCCTCGACCAAGGCCGCCTCTTGGTAGTGTCCTCTGTATGGCCCGTCAGCCACAACACCATGCTTGTTGGGTAACTTCCATTCGCTAGCTCGCCCACTGTACAAATTAAAGCGGTTGAGTGGGTCCATGATTTTGTCGGGTTCTCCCCGGTCCCTAACTCTCTCCTCCTCGCTTTTGTCAACGTAGGGTGAGCCATCGTTGAAGACGTACCAATCTTTCCCTTTGTGCATCTTTGCCAATTTCTCGAATTTCTCGTAGTTTGTGAATGGCTTCTTTTTCGGAGGGTTCTTCTTCTTTGCCGGTTTCTTTATAGGACTGAATGGTGTCGTCAAGCTCGCTTGTACTATTGGTATTGCGTCAACTTCTTCTCGTGTGGTTGAGAAGTCGATCACGTCTGTGATACAAGGTGAGTTCATTTGAACTATAGAATGCAGCAGCTTGTCACCATCGGGGGGAGGGTCACTCTCTGGCGTTTCGGCGCCTTCTCTTGCTCCCATCATCGTGCTATATCCTCTCTCCGACATTGATTGTTGTTGATCAACTATCGCGATGTTTAGCTCGATCTGGTGTTTATTTGCCAGAGTTTGGATCCTGAGAAGCTGAGAGGAGGAGGAAAGGGGCGGCTCCGATCTGCTCGTTAGCGTGGTTGTATTTTGTATTTGTAAAGTGTCGTCGTTATTCTTCGCTGTACTGTGAGTTCCGCTCTGCTGCTGCAACTTGTACAAACGCTGACGTGGTGAAGGGTTGGAATGCTTGAAATTGAAGCGCAACTTTGGGACAACAGCAACAGCAGAAACTGCTGTTGCATCCTTGGCCTTTTTCTCATTTTGACGGAAATCCTCTGTCTCTTCAATGCCATTGATACCGTCCTCCTCATCGTCAGAGGAATATATTATCTGCTCCATGCCCTCGGGTATATTGATGTGGTTTGAAATGTTGAACTGCACCGAAAAAAAAAAGTTGTAGAGTAGTGTGAGAATGGAAAGAAAAAAAGTGGGGAAGGCAGAAACACACACAGGCCTTGCGCTTTGCCTCGAAGTCGAACTTCAATATTAATGGAACTCACTTTGTCTTCCGCCCTCTTTACTCCCTTTTTCAGTGTCCCGAGATTCTTCTTATTGCTGTCATGCGGATGCGGTTTCAACCCCAAATTCTTGTCATTATTTGCTTTAGGGTCCTCCAAAAACGCAGTTGATTCAATCTCCAATGATGTTTTATCTTCGTTTACGCCTGCTCCGTCGCCCTCTTCACTATCGCTGTCACTATCATCAAAAATAGAATCAACGTTGTTCAATCCTGTGATCTTGTAATCTTGCAGTGAAAGGACTTGACTAGCAAGCAGGCCAGCAATTTCTGTATTAGCTTGTCGAGGGGGCTTGAACTCTGCAGGAATAAAGGCACTGCTACTGCTGGCTTTTTCTTTGATGAAGGAAGTTGATTTTTCGAGCTGTGTTGCTGGGTTTGGTTGTGTCTTTGAAGAGATTGTTGCAAATGTTGCTAGAGTCGCTGATGAGTCTGCTGTAGTTTGTGAGTTGCCAGAATAGAATGTACCCATTGTACGAGCCATGCCTTTCTGCATCTTTTTTTTCAAGGTTTTGCCCAGAAGAAGGGTGGTTTCTGTTGTGCTCAGAGCTGTGTGCCCGGAATGTTTGTAAGAAGTAGCAATGAGAGTGATGCCAGTGCCACAATTTTTGTCTTTTCGGCCACAACGCAATCTGTGTTTTGTTAGTTCCGCAGGGATAATAAATTAAATTGTCAATTGATGTTTAGGGCATGAAATCAGTATAACTGTTCTGGTGTGCCCGAAATCTCACTTTCTTCTACATACTACATAACTCCGAAACACACTGAAACAACTCACATAATATCACTGAGCCCCTCCCCCCGCACAAACTGCCGCAAAAACTCCCATACACCGTCCTTTGTTAGAATCCTTTGTCATGGCTGATCGTCGAGCGCAGCTTGCCGACAGTCTTGCTCTCCTGCAAAACGATGTTGCCAAATTGAAGACGAAAATCAACAGTGGACGGTCCACAACCGCGCCCTCACCTTCTCTACCTTTTCCCACACATGATATCGTCGACAAGATATTAAACAGTGAGACCAGCACTGGTACGATGCCTCCAAGCCCGCCACTGCCAAGCCAGAAGGCTTTCAATCCTCCCAGCCCCCCGCCATCCTCGCCTTTTTTAGTAGATGGTCAGAGCACAATTATTATAGAGAGTGGACATATGAGCGAAACGGTTGCGACGATTGTAGAAGAGGGTGATGAAATGGATACCAGGAACCGAATGATGTGTAATGACAGCTCTTTTCTTGATTCGCCTTTGCCTTTAGGGGGAGGGGGAGGAGGAGGAGCACAACAATTCGGAGGAGGAGGAGGAGGAGCACAACAATTCGGAGGAGGAGGAGGAGGAGCACAACAATTCGGAGCACAACAAGGAGCACAACAATTCGGAGCACAACAAGCACAACAATTCAACACACACACTTTTTTGAATTCAAGTGCTGTTGCAGCGTCGGGGTCCCCAAAAATCAGCAGACTACTACAAGAAGTCGCAGCACAAAGAGATGCCTCGATCGAAAAGATCAAGCGCCTTCAGAATATCAACATTGAGCTCAGGAGCAAGCTGAGCGAAAGCAAGAGACAAGAGGAGAAGGTAATCATTCTGGAGCGTGAAGTGGAGAGCTTGCAGGTTGCACTGGAGTCGAGCGAACGCATTCGCAGACAGCAGAAGGACCTCATCAAAATGCTGCAAGAAAGCGCCAACAAGTCGCGTGTTGGCATCGGTATCGAGGGTAGCACCGGAAGAGACCTAAATTTAAGCAGCATGAGCTTACTCCATGCAAGCAATGATTCGCACCCCCTCATAGATCAGGTCACAGAGCGGATGAAAGTGCAGTCGAATCTATCGCCTACTAGCAAAAAGCCGAGCTCTCCTACTGCGCGGCGAAAGAGTGTAAAGAAGCTTTCCCCAGCAAGCACACAACCAACATCTAGTATATCTCAAACTTCACCGCTTGGCAATGCAACCATGGTGATGAGCAAAGCACGCAGAGCGACTGCTGTCAGTAGTGATGTAGTAAGCGGTAGAAGAAAAACGTTAAGCGGCTCTCCGGCGGGTGTGAGAACAGGACCAAAGACGGGGGTGAAGGCAAAAACACACCCCGAAAACAGACGAGTCAGCATACTCAAAACCAGCACCCCAACAACAACAACAAAAAGCAAGCGTAAAAGTAGCGTTATGAAAAAACCTTCTGTGACTGTGAAAGTGCCAGAGAGTGAAAAGTCAGCGCCGAAAACGGCAATAGCTGTACGAAGGACGACGAGACGGCAGACAGTATATTAAGTTTTGTTGCTGACTTTGAACGTGTGAAGATGATGGAGGAGAGGTTGCCCTTTTGCCTGTAGTAGTAAAAAAATCGATGCAAAAAATCGATGCAATAGATGAAATGAGAACTTTTAGCTGCTGCAACACCGACGGTATTTATTCTTTTACATAATGCTACCGGCATTACTCGAGATACGCGGCCACAAGTCAGCGCACTCCTTCGCGACAGGTCCGGACACGGCACTGCCCTTCATCTCTCCCTTATTGTTGCAGATCACCCCAGCGTTGTCCTCGAAGTAAACGAAGACTCCCTCTTTCCGCCGGAAGCTCTTGCGCTGCCTGACGACAATGGCGGGCATGACTTTCTTCCTCAGCTCGGGCTTTCCCTTCTTGACACTAGCCATGACCATGTCTCCACTTCCGGCCTTGGGGTACCTGTTCAATCGTCCTCCAATGTTGCAAACGGCAATGATGTGGAGGTTTTTGGCGCCAGTGTTATCGGCGCAGTTGATAACAGCGGCAGTGGGGAGTCCAGCAGTGACACGGTGCTTGATTCCAGCGGCAAGGGCCCTTCCACGCTTTCCTTTTCCATCAGCCATAATTACAAGTGGGGTGTTCTTGGGGGGGTTAGGATTTGGTCTGGTTTGCGCACGACGCGAGAGGAGAGAGGAGAAATGTGTGGACGGGGAGTATTTTTGTGGGGAAAGAGAGAAAATGTGTTAGCCTACAAGGGGTTCACAGAAGAGGGGTGTGGTGGTGAAATTTGGGCAGGGTGCGTTCAGAGGCTTACGGCGGTTTAAGGAACTGAAAACAGGTCAAGAGCAGAACAAAGGACGTGAAATCCCCCAAACCTGGTTTATAATAACATTCAGTTACCACAAGAGGACACTGGGGCCTCACTATCCCCGTTCGCGTAATTGTGGGCAGATAAACAGGGTCCATATGCTGGTTCCACACTGATTCATTGCAATTAAAAACGCGATTACAAGTAGAAAAGGCTATGAAAGTGGCTAATACGCGGAATAAATCTCGCTGGAGCAATACTGGTGCAGCTACGCCCACCCAAACAAAGGCTCGTGGCCAGAAGTAGTCGAGGTCAAACAAAGCCAAGGCATTTCACTTTGGAAATTCATCGTTCCGTCAAACCCGACAAAACAACAAATATCTCGCCACGAATGATTTAAATTAGCGATCCAATCTATTACTTACCGAGATCACAAGAATGAGCTTTTCGCCTTTCTCGAGGCCATGGATAAGGAAGAAGGCACCTGAACGCAGCATCAGCGTAAAATTTGGCACAAATAACCGCACTCTGAGCACAATTACAAAAAATAACGCCCATCCATACGATCGATAGGTTCCGAAACTCGTTTGAACAGCTACAATTATGGCCGCCTTCAACACTGGCCTCAAGGTCGATGAGGTGCACATCCAGGGGCTTGCTGGTGCGTATCCTGTATTAAAGCGTTAGGGTTATGGGGTGTTGTGTTTTGTGTCTGCTTGCTCCAATTGGTTGGATGATTTGGTTATCGCTCGGCTGATGAGTTAGTTCATTGACATTTTGATGAATTGATTGTTAATGATCTTGAGAGTGGTGTCTTGGTGTCAGCTGTATGCATCGTCTCTAGTAAAGCGTTCGGCGCAGTACTGCTGCGCCCATATTGGTCTTACTCCTGCCGCTAACCCGTTCTTCTTCTTCTCTTGTCCCCCCCTCCCCTCCCCTCAGTCTTGAAAATTGTCAAGCACTGCAATGAATCCCCAAACAACGCCTGCACAGGTTCTCTACTCGGACTCTCTTCTCCCACCTCAAAAACTCTTGAAATCACCTCATCTTTTCCTTTTCCGAACCAAGCTGTTCCTGGTGACGGTCGTTCCGGCCTGGATGCTGATGGAAATCCTATCATCATTGGTCGTGGAGGGGGAGAGGTGATCCAGCAGGCTGTTATCGATGAAGATGGCAACGTAATTGATCCAAGCGGCGAGGGGGAGGAAGGTGGTAATGAAGCTGCTGCTGACGCTCAGGGTGAGTAAAGACTATCGCAGAGCATGTGTGTTATTGTGAGCATGCTGCAGTGTGAGCATGCGAATTGCATTGTTGGTGTGGCTTGCTTGCTGGCCTGTTCAGATGCAACACTGCAAACTAATACTCATTCACTCACACACACACACACACACACACACTTACGTATTTATGCGACAAACAAACAAACAAACAAACAAACAAACCTCCAAACAAAACACAGCCGCCCACACAAAATTGCTTACTTCCGACCAATTCCAGATTGAGATGATGAAGATGCTGCGCGAACTGAATGTTGATAATAACTGTGTCGGCTGGTACCAGTCTTCCCATCTGGGTAGTTACCACGCACAGACGCTGATTGACACGCAGATTGCCTACCAGAACGACCTGGGAGAGAATTCTGTAGTGATTGTGTACGATGCTGTGTCCACCAGGAGTGGCTCTTTAGGTCTGAAGGCTTACCGCTTGACGTCGAATTTTGTCAAGGCGAAAGAGGCGAGACGCAACGAGTTTGTCGCCGTTGATGACATGTTTGAGGAGATTCCGGTTGTGATCAAGAACGGGGGTCTTGTAAGAGGGCTGCTCTACGATTTGGGGGAGGAAGAGGGTGGCAAATTCGATTTTGGTGCGGAGCGTCTCAAGATGGAGTCGAGTGGGTTCTTGGAGAAGAGCCTACAAAATATTACACATTATGTTGAGGACCTTAATGCTGAGCACTCTTCCATGAGCAAATACTCGCGCTCCCTCATGCGGATGGAGGGAGGCAGGTGGGACAAAAATACCAGAGAGAAGACCGAGAAGAAGACTGTGGACAAACACTCAAAGTGGGTGGGGAACGAAGAAGCTCCGACTCGTCTGAATGCGCTCATTTATAACAAACAGATTGGTACCTTCTGCGATAATGTCGACCGCTTTGCTGACACCCAGATGGAGAAGCTCTTTCTCACGGGGGCAGCCCAGAAAGGGAATTAAGCCAAGTTTTAAGGGAAAGAAAAAAGAAGTTGACATGTGTTGCCGCCACAAACTCGTCCCTAGAGTGTTACATCTTATGTCTCGCGTGTATACGTTACCGCGTTCCTTGGTTATTCCTATTCTTTGGACAACCAAAGTCACACAAACGTCCGTTCATTACACATCCATTCGTTTTTCTCTACAGACCACAGCTCGGGAAGCAAAAATTTCCTAACTCGGAAGCGCCCCCCCTCCCCCCTCGCCCCCAGCCCCCCCCACGGGTAAGCCCAGCTCCTGGTACAGCACCATCATTTTTTTTGCGCTGATTTCAGTCCCCTTTGCATGAGCATCAATCAAAGCCTCACTCACTGCCTTAGATACTGCCTCTGCTCCACCCTCCAAGACACCGTCTCCAAACTCGACACGAAGCGGTTTGTTTTGACCGGTGACTACACACTTCACACCCCCGCCGCTATCCATTCCCACAACTTCCATGGCCTCAAGCTCCTTCTGCATTTCCTGAGTGCGCTTGCCAATTTCCTGAGCCTTTTTAAATTGCTCCATCATGTTTCCCATGCCGCCACCTGGCCCGGACGAGCTTTCCTTCGAGCCCTCCTTCTTGCCACCGAAAAGGTTGAGGCTTGAGGTGGAAGGAGTGGCACGACGGTGGGCTGACGAATGCAGTGGGTGCACCACTGACATAGGGGTAAATGCTACTGCCCACGCACTTAAGCAACTAAAAACAACAAATAGTGAGAGATTCTGCATTTTTGGCGCTTTTTTCCGGAAATTGTTTGCTGGGCATTTTACTCATATCTCTATCACTCCCCACACTCTTTTGGGAGCGCATCTCAAGACCTCAATGGCAAGCTTCACCATTAACGACTCGTCATCGCCTCCTCCTCCTATATAGCTATAGTATGTCCTTCCTGCGCGCGACTTAAACGAGTAAGGGATACACTCTGGTTTCCTCTGCATCGTTTCTTTCTTCCCCTCTTCCTCAAGCCAAATTCTTATTCCCTTTCGCCCCGAAATACACTATGGACACCCTACGGGCACAGTTTCTTTCTCCCCCTTTGATTGCGGCTGCGAAGGGGAAGAAGCTACCGAAGAAAAAGTTGCAACAAGGGCTATCTCGGGCACCTGAGGTGGGAATTCAGGGAAATTGCATCCACATTTGCCAACTACCCCTCCCTTTGCTTCCCCCTTCCAGCCCGAGGTTTTTAGTAATTGCGACGCTGGTTCCTTCATCTAATGGGCTGTCTGATGGGGAACCTAAAAATGGTGCTTGGTGTGTGAAATTTGAGGTGGCAAGCCACAGTGCTGGGGGAGGATCCAGTTCTCTTGTCATTGGGGGAATTTCCGGGGACAGGGGACGGGGGTTAGTATTTGAAAAGTTTAGCGTACCACTCCCCACTCCCCCACCGTCCTCTGAGAAGAAACCACGTGGCGACAAATCGATGGGAGCGGGTCTTACGTCAATCAACCTCCTCTCTACTACTCAAACTCAAACAAAAATATCATCATCGGAAGTAATAGTGTTCCGTTATCTCGCGTGCACATGCGGGGTTGCTTGCGTCGTGGGATTGGAGATAGATTTAGGTATCTTGGGGAAGGTTTTGCGAAGAGATTTGGCGGAAGTTGATGTCACGAAGAAGGGGAGCCTTCGGTGGACGAAGAGGAAAAAAGTCAAGGTTCACTGTCGTATGAGGATTAAAACTGCCGAAAATAATGGCTGTGACAATGGTAGTAGCGATTACGGTAGCGTTGTTATCGATGCCACCAACAGTGCCACTTCATCCTCTTGGTTGACAAATGGTGCCAGACTCATCTCCCTTTCACCCTTTGCCCCTCAATCTGCTGTCCGTGCCATCCCTCCCTGGAAGATCTCAAAGACGGCTCCCTCGTGGAAAAGCTACCTCGATAACCGCGGCAACAACGAAAGTGACAGCGACGGACATGAAAAAGGAAAAGAAAAAGAAGTCGACAACAACAACAATTATAGCCTTCGTGACCTTGTCTTCTTGGCAGAGTTTGAAAAGAATGTGAAGGTTTTGAAGTGGTGCGTCGTGGCAGGGGAGGTTTTAGGGATAGAGGTTGGAAAGGGGGATGTTGTAGTTGCTGCAGCGACGAGGGCTGCAACGACAACAAATGCAATGACGGCGGTGGCGGCAACGATGACGGGTGGAGATAGCGATAGCAATAGCGATAGCGATAGCGATGAGTGCGATGAGGAGGAAGGAGGACACCCTTATGATGGGTTGTTTTCACTTGTTTCGCGTTCATATAGCGAGTTCTCTTCCGCTTTCGAGTCTGGTCCGGGCTCAGATTCCACGACAAAAATGACAATGACAACGACATCGACAACGACAACGACAACGACAGCAGCTAGAGGGACGGATACTGTCGGTCTCTATCACAACCCGCCCGACTCGACTCCCTTCCTCCTCCATAATTTCCGTTCCCCGGTCCTGATAAATAGCCTCGCCCACTCTTTCAATCCCCTCACCCTGCTCCTAGGGCACGATAGCGGGCTCGTCAGCTCTCTTTCTTTCAATCCCAAACCTCTGTCTAGCCCTGTTTTCTCCCCTTCTTTCGCCCTTGGCTCAGCCCCTCAAACTGTAGGCCCTTGCACCCTCGCCGCTGCTTACCTTCACGAAAACAGAAAATCTGGTAGCCCAGACAAGGAAACACACGCGAAGACTGTTTATGTATACAATCCAAAGCCGCAGCCTGTGGTGCAAGCAATCTCTTTAACGAATCCCGCTAATGTCGTAGGAAGGTGGAGGTTGGCGGGAAGCGTTGTTGAGGAAGGGTATGGAATACCTGTAACAACTGACAAGAGGGTGGGGAGTAGCAGTAATTTTGCTGGTGGTGCTGGTGGTGCTGGTGGTGCTGGTGGTGCTGGTGGTACTGGTGGTGCTGGTGATGCTGGTTCTGATGGGGCTTCTGCAAAACGCTGTTTGATGCACGTATCGAATATCGGTGAAAGGGCTGGCGGTGACCCCCGTGACTCATTGGTGGTTGTGTCCAACACAAATCCTCGCGCCTCTACAGAGCAAATGTACATATCAGTCCACAGGACTTTGGGAGCTTCGGAGAGGAAAAATAACAATAATAGAGAGAGGAATGGAAGATGGTTCACTGGATGCGGTGGGGGCTGGTTTGAGACTTTGCTGCCCGAAGGGACTTTGTTGCCCGAGGGCGCCTCGCTGCTAGAAAAGCCCTCGTCTTCAAACATCCCTACCTCAATCACCACTGTAATACCTGTGCCACCACAAAATCAGCGGAGGTTCGATACGCTGGAGCCATTGCCGCAAAGAGTTACTGGTATCTATGCTATGACCCCCCTATCCCTATTGTTTGTGTCAATTTCTGTAGGTCTTGGAGTGTTTGAGAGATGTGCCATCAGGGTATTTAATCTTGGTGCGGTTGAGCGGGGGAAGGGCATTGGCGAGGAGGTCCTTGTGACGAGGATTTACGCTGATGAGGAGCCTAATGAATTGAACGCTGTCGTGCAAGGTGTCAGCGAGCTTTTCGTCCCGGTCAAGAGGGGGGACTGGGAGGTGGAGACGGAGACGGAGACGGAGGAGGAAGTAGAAGAAAAAGAAAAAGAAATAGAAGTAGAAGAAGATGATGATGATGATGATGACGATGATGACGATGATGACGATGATGACGAAGGAGAAAAGGAAGCTCCATCGGTGGAAGAACGGGTCAACTCCCCACTGTATGAGCTCCGCTTTCCTCCGCCGCCTGACAATGCAAAAGCAGATTATAAATAGATTTATGAAGCCGGCAACTTAAACCCAAAAAAATATAACAAAGAGCCGCCGTGTCGTACAAAAAATGCGCTTCAATAATTGACACTTCTACTTTTTTTCACTTCCTTCTCCTTCCACTGTCGGTAAAACTCCCCTGCCTTGTAAGAACTCCTCACCATCCTCCCACTCACGACGTACTCGAAGCCCATGTCTTCGCCCTTCCGTTTCAGCTCCTGAAAAAAATCTTCCTCGACCCACTCCACGACCCCCAAGTGTTTCTCGCTTGGCCTGAGGTATTGTCCCAGTGTCAAGATATCTACCCCAACATTCCTCAAGTCCCTCATGGTTTCGAGCACCTCCTCCATTTCTTCTCCGAGACCCAGCATTATGCTGCTTTTCGTCATCAATTTCCCCTCTCGTTCGGTCTTTCCCAGTCTCTTGGCCTCTCTCAGCGCCTCAAGGCTCTGGTCATAGCCAGCCCTGGGGTCGCGGACATGAGGAGTCAAACGACGGACAGTCTCGATGTTGTGAGCGTAGACGTCAAGACCGGAGTCAACTATCGTCTTTACTGAGGATAAGCTGCCACCATAATCACTTACAAGGCACTGCAGCGACGCGACGGTGTCATACAATTGGGTTGTGAGTTTGGCTTTTCACTTCAAGTCTTTGGCATTAATGTAGGTGAGTGGATATTAACACAGGTGGGTCTCACCTCGACAAGCAGCTCCGGGTCATTTTCCTTCAGTATCTCAACCGTCTGAGCAAAGTGAGCAGCTCCGCCGTCTGGAACATCGTCTCTGTCCACCGAGGTTATAACGATGTAGTTTACGCCCCAGTCCAGGACTGCCTTTGCAGCACGCATTGGCTATGGGCAGGAGAGAAAGGTTAAAAAAAAGAGGGGGGGAGATGGGGACGGGAAAATAACAGCTAAACAGTGACTCACCTCAAAGGGATCAATATCAATGGGCTTGGGGTGCGTTTTTACATCGCAGAACATGCATCCCCTAGTGCAAGTATCTCCCATGAGCATGATTGTCCCCGTCCCCCCCTGCCAACACTCCCCCACATTGGGACAACTGGCCTCCTCGCACACTGTCTTCAGGTCGAGACTGCGGAGCTTAGAGCGTACGTCGTCAAATTTGCTGCCGGGACGGGTGTCAGTGAAGGGGACTTTCAGCAGCCCTGGGGGCCGAGGGGGAGGGGGGGTCTTCGGATTAATTGAGGGGTATCGGTGGGAGGGGGAACTCAGCGGAGAGCAAATGAGGGGGAGACTGAAGGTAAGAAACATCGAAATCATTGTCGCCTGCATCGGAAACTGATAAGAACCTCCAGATTCTTGGGGGGAGCGACTCCAGCGAGGGGGGGTGTCGTAATGAAACTGTGAGCGTATTTATCGTTTTTGCGTTTTCTTGCTCGTTTCTTTGATAGAATTGATCGAATCGCGTAGAAATTACGGCCCTAAGGTGCGGTGTGAGTTCTGGAAAAACTAGTTGGAGAAATTAACCCCGCAAAATGAAAAACCAAGCTACTACACCTGTTCGTGCTTGAAATTAGGCTTCGAGCTTCCTGAACAGCAGTTCAAGGCTTGAAATTGCTCTGACCTGACTGCCTTCGTCCTAGCTTCTATTTTATCCATCCAATTTCTGCTTCGCTTTTTGAACGCAACTTGTTGAACGATGGTGTCTTTCAGCTCCCCCCCCGCTCCCTCGCGAAAGTTTGGTACTGATATAAGCCGATCCCCCCGTGCTAACTCCTCCCGTGCAGGCAAAGTTTCCTTCGGATCTGTCCGGGATATGCCGGGCTCCAAGAAGACGATGAAGATTCACACCTCTGGGATTGAGTCCCCGAGGCGGGCTGTCGGGAGCGGGACGACGACCCCGCAGGACGGTACGAGAAGTTCGACGTCGTCGATCATGACGCCGACTAGTACGCCGCAGAATCTCATCCGATCTTTTTCACTTTCTGCCACCCCTAAGGGAGCCCAAAAAAGGGGGAGCACTCCAAAGGGCCTGAAGCCTCGGCCTGCCAGCACCCCGTTCGCGCGCGCGCCCTCTGCCGCTTTCGGCACACCGTCGACGCCCCAGGGTCTCCTTCCTCGGCCTTCCCTGCCCAGTCCCATGGTGGATTCTCCTTCTGTGGCTGCCAATGCAACTGTCGAAAAAATCCTCACTTCAACTCCGACAGACTCAATCTCTAAATCGAACAACCTCATGGCGACGAATCACTCAATGACGGCGGCGTACGATTACAGCGTATCGTTTCCCCCTGGTCCTTTGGGGATGGAGCTGGAGCCAGTGCTGACATCTCCACCTCTCTACCGGATCCATCCCTCTTCCTCCCCTTCCTCGTTGAACACGGCCACCGCTGCGACTGCTGTCACGCGCACGGGCTGTAGGGTCGTGCAGTTCATTGGGGAAAACTCGTTCGGACGAAACTGCGGGAAGGTGAGGGCAGGAGACGTGGTGATTTCGGTGAGGGGGGTTGATGTGGTCGGAGAGGAGTACGGAATCATTGTCAACAAGTTAAAAGAGAAGGGGGGCAAAATCGTGGAGTTTAGGAGGTTTGGGGGTAGAGATGAGATCATTGAGAATGAGAATGCTGAAGACGTTGAGAACGTTAAGGATGCCGCGATTGGATATAATGAGACGACTGAAAACAATGCAGCACCTTCAACCAGAGGCAAAACTGCTCCCAAGACTGCAGCAGAAGTATTTTCTCCAAGTGCCGTGCAACGTCGTTCGTCTTCCCTTCCCCCGCCTCGCGGGGCTGACTCTCCACCCCCACAAAGTTTTTTCTCGAACTTACTCAACCCCCTGAAGACGACCCTCTCTTCGACCCTCCTGACCCACACGGAGTCTGAGTTCTCATCCCTGGTAACGAAGAAAGATACGCTCATGAGGCAGTTGACCCACCTCAGGTCGGAGATGATGTCTTCCGATGAGCATAGGAAGGAGATGGAAGGGAAGTTGTGCGTAATGTCAAACGTCAATAACCTCAAGTCCCGCCACCTTGCTTCCCTCGAGGGGGAGAACCAGAAACTCAAGAGGTACATCGAGGAGCTTGAAGCCAGGGGCGACCAGCTCGCATCTACCAATGAAGATCTCATGACGTCGAACGAACGGCTCACGACGTCGAATGAACAACTCACAATTATCAACAGCCAAGTCTCAGCTAAGAACGGTGACCTCCTCACAAAGAGCGATGAACTCGTGAAAAATAATGATGAACTCACGGCAAAGAACGAAGAACTCGCAGAAAAGAACGATGAACTGGTAATAAAGAGCAAAAACCTCTCGACGTCGTATGGTGATCTCGTAACAACCAACCAGCAGCTCGATATGACGAACCAGCGACTGACATCGACAAATGATAATCTCACAAAAGCCAATGAAAATATGACGAAGGTGAACGAGAACCTCACGAAATCGAACCAACACCTGACCAAGGAAAATGAAGCCTTCTCTCAGCAATCGGAACAAGTTACAAACTTGCACCAGAGGGCCCTTGAGCACCAGTCTTCCTCTTTGCACCAGATTTCGCTTCACAAGGCAGAATTGTCTCGTCTGACTGCGGAGAATTCAGATCTCACCACGCAGCTCGAGCAGACTCGGGAGGACCTAAATGAGACCATGGATGAGGTGGTGAACTTAAGGAATGTCATTGCGGATCAGGAGGAAGCTGAGGAGACAATGAAAGAAGAGATGGCTACACTTCAGTCTGACCTCCTCTCCCTCTCCCAAACCCTTGAGAGCTCTTCCACAACATCTTCAACGCAGTCGGAGACTGTCTCGAAGCTTAAGTCACTCTGCACTGGCCTCGACTTTGAGAACCGGAACCTCACTCGCCGGATCGAGGTAATGACTGCAGAGCATGATGAACACAAGAACGTTATCCTGCAAAGTGAAAAGACAATCTCAGACTACAAGGCCATCGTGCACCAGCAGGACGTGGAAATGAGAAACCGGGCTGAGGCTTTGGCAGCAGAAATTGATGCCAAAGAAACTGCCCAGAATGTAGCGAGCAATCTTCAAAACGATGTGGATGCAATGAAAAATACCAAGGCTGAGCTTGCCAACGCTATTTCGCAGAGTGAAAGGACAATCGCAGAATTGAAGGCCGCCGT
>Ga0115554_1001244_pt1 | contig 17999 bp, 7 predicted proteins | sample COGITO_mtgs_1104_3_FD_87283 | JGI IMG/M metagenome (GOLD analysis project Ga0115554, IMG submission 87283) | Pelagic marine microbial communities from North Sea - COGITO_mtgs_110404 | ecosystem: Environmental > Aquatic > Marine > Epipelagic | place: Germany:Helgoland, sampling site Kabeltonne... | reverse complement strand
CCGTGTCTACAGGCGCCGATTTTGAAGTAAAACGGGCAGTTCACGCGGTCCTTTTCCGTGCCGAAGATTGAGGCTAAGTGTTCCGCCATGATTTATTGCGTTTGTATCTCTCTTTTGCGTGTGGTATCGCGCGTACACGTGTCGAGAAGTGCGCATCGAATGGCGCAAACGAGTCCGCATTTTCCCCATTGATGCGTCAAACGCTCATCGCATCAAACGCGCACCATGAAGCGGAAAAAGAAGACAAAGAACTCTCCCGAGACGACAAAAGCGAACAACAACAACACCACTCTCGAGCACAAATTGCGCGAATTAGGCGTGGAACTGAACACGGACGCGACGAAACTGAACAACCTTTCCCGTTTGCTTTCCGCGTTGATTTCATCTTCGCCGCCGCCAGGTGTACGACGGAAAGGAGGAGAGGACGACGACGACACCTTCAAAGTCGATGATCGCGAAAACGAGAAAGACGAAAAGGAAAAGAAAAAGCAAACGTTGCATCAAAAAGGAAAAACAGAGTGCATTCTCGCCCTGGAGAAATTCTTCTGCAAGAGACTCGCGCGAGGCGACGTGGAACAGGCGAAACGAGATTTAATTAGTCGAAAAGGAGGAGGCAAAGGAGGCAAAGGCGAGAACGCGACGTTCGCGAACACGAACAAAGAGGAAGAGCTCAAGATAAAATACCGCGCGTGGTTGTTGAAAAACTACAAACTGTTCGTATCGAGAATGATTTACGTCTGCGCGAAGGACCGAGCGGCAGACGAGCGGACGAGGGTGGTGGCGTTTTCGGGGTTGATGGAAGTCGCTCGGGCGGCGGCGGCGAACGAGAAGTCTTCGAGTAAGAGCAGTGGTAGTCATTTCGAGAACGAGATTTTCGAGAGAGCTTTGGAGGAGTGCGTGAGAAGTAAGCTGTGGTCGGACGCGACGCTCGGGACGTTGAAGAAACGGTACTTGGGGAGGGTGGACGTGCAGTATTACGCGTATAAAGCGGTGGCGAGGATTGCGGGGAGGCTGGCGAGTGATAACAAAAACAGTAGTGGTCGTTCGAAGAAGACGAAAGAAGAAGAAGAAGAAGGAGGAGAAGAAGAGGAAGGCGTGGAAGCGACGAGCGCGGAAGTAGCGAGAAACTTGTACGACGTCATCTCGAACGTGTCCGTCGATTTCGAGGATTACGATCCCGAGAGTAATGATAATAATACCAACAACGCGACGACGACGACGACGACGACGACTGGAACAAATTTGACGAGCAAAGAAGTTGATTTTGCCGCCATGCTCGGATTGTCGAGCGAAGATTTAGCTAAAGCTGCCGCCGCGTCGAAGGACGACGACGAGGAAGCGGAAACGACGCCGTGGTGCAGAATGCCCTCGCAAGCGCTCGATTTGGACGAACAAAACGAAGCGAAACGAAGGAAGAAAAGCAACGAGAAAGACATAAAAAAGAAGAAGAAAGAGAACGAGAAAGCGACGACGACGACGACGACGACGAATGCTGTTTCGAAAATAAGCTGGATGGACGGCGTGAAGCGACGAAGAGCATTTAGCGACGCCTGGATTGCGTTTTTACGTCTTCCAAATTTCCCGGAAGACGTCTACCGGAAAATTCTCGCTCGACTTCACCTCGACGTCATACCGCACCACGTCAATCCAGTTTTGTTGTGCGATTTCTGCGTCTCCTCCGTAAACGTCGGCGGTTTAATCGGCATGTTAGCGTTACACGCGTTGTTTGTCCTCGTCACGAGACACAACCTCGAATACCCAAAATTCTACGACCGATTGTACAATTTAATCAACGAAGATTCGTTTTATGCCAACGGCAGGAGGACGTTCTTCGAGTTAGCGGACGTGTTTCTGAAATCGCCGGCGTTGCCTGGATATTGTGCGGCGGCGTTTTGCAAAAAGTTTGGACGATTAAGTTTAAGCGCGCCGCCGGCTGGGGCGATGTTGTGCGTGTCGTTTATTCACAACTTGATGCGACGACATCCAAAATCGTGTTTACCGTTAATTCACAGAGACAGAGATGTGGTTGGCGGCGGCGGCGGTGTCAATATTGACAACGCAGAGGAGGATAATACTGCTGCTGAAAGAGATGAAAACGTGATGAAACGAAAGTCCTCCAATAATACTACACATCGAAGATCTTTCGACGAGGACCCGTACGATTTCTCGACCAAAGACCCGGCGAAATCTCGCGCGTTGGAATCCTCCCTGTGGGAAATGACCGCCTTGGAAAACCACTACTTTCCTCAAGTCACGAAACTGGTCCAAATGCTCCGCATGGACCTCGGCGACCGGGTGAAAACGAAAGAAATTGATATTTCCGGCGGCGGCGCCGAAGCGCAACACTCGTTGTGTTCCGCGAATTACTATTCCCTCTTGAAAGAAGAGTTGGACGTTCGCTTGAAATCGGTGGCGTTGAAACACGGCACCATCGGTGATCTCGGTTTATTTCACTCGGACGAGTTCGTCTCCGCCGCGGGGTTTGGAGAACTCATTCAGTGGAAAGAAGAAGAAGAAGAAGATTTTGGACGATGATGATGTTTTCACCGCCAGAGGAAAGTGCTTTTAGTCATCTATTATCTGCGCATGTAGGAGAACCACGCTACCACTACTACTACCATTACTACTACTCTACTACTATTGCTTGCATGCTTTTTTTTGTTTTTATTTGTTACTACTAATAACATATCGAATCATAATCAAACTATAACTCAATCTTCGGCGAAAACGCCTCGAATACCACCGTCACCGGCTCGCCCCCGCTCCAAAAGATGTAATGCCTCGCCCAAATCGCCTCGTCCAAATCTTCGCATCCGAACGCTTTCGCCAACCTCCTGTTCTTCCCTAAATACACTCTCCTCACCTCTCTATACAGCTCCACGTTTTCCTTCCGTAAGTTCGACCACATCGTTTCCTCTCTCTTTTTCATAAACTTCTCCAGCGCGTTCGCGTTCCACCACGAGCACGCGTACACGAGAGGAGGATTCGGATTCTTATTCTTCTTCGGCTCTCCGTCGTTTCCATCGTAATCGTCTTCGTATCTCAAATATACCTCTCGCTGTACTAAAGGTCCTTTAATCTTCACCACATCTTCCGGTTGAGACTTGTCTCGCGCGCACGGTTTCATCGACGTCACTTCCACTTTCACGTTGCTTTCACTTAATGCGCTGCTCGTTGCACCATCTTTGTCGTCATCATCATCATTAACAAAACCTTTCCCTCCTAAAACGCTCAAGTGTCTGGTCACCGACCCGTCCGAGAGTAATAAAACGCGCCACGCGGGTGAGAGTTTTTGCCACAATAAAGAGTTTTTTCTGTCCATCGCTTCGCGTTCCGTCGCGGTGTATTCGAGTGGATTGGCGACGGTTTGGTAACTTTCAACGTCATTTTCATCTCGAAAAGACTTTACTCTCGTCGTCGTCTTTCTCGAAGAAACGATCGAGAAAATCCTCCTTTTCGAAGAAACGAGAGAACTACTTTGAGCGTTTCGAGCGTTTCTGGGAGAAGAAAGACGCGCGGTCGGATGCTGCGATGTCATCAATGTCATCACGAAATCCTCATTTTTAAAGTGCGGACATTTCCCCTAAAACGTATTCGTTACAGAAAGAGCATCTCTTCTCTCTTTCTTTACGCGAGAGTTTCTTCATCGACTGCTCCGCGAAAAGAGGCAGATATACATAACACACACATTTATTAAAGCTGTTTTCGATTAAACAAAGTCCTTCGATACGACGCTTCTCTAAAGCGGCTTTGACGGCGACGGGGAAACGACAGCCCCGGGGAAAGAGCTTACGATTACGAATGACGTTTACGAGCGAAAGAGAAGGAGAAAAGGAGAAGAACACGAACAACGGCGAAGAAGAGGAGGAAATTCCAAGCGTGGTAACCATTCACGTCCCGCAACAACAACAGTACGCATCCGTGAGAGAAGAAATCGAAGCGAAAGTTCCATTCGTGACACGGAGAAGTCGGTCAATTCGAATCAACTTCAAATTCGACGGTTTGATCAAAGACAAACGCGAGTGTAATATTAATACCGATGGGGCTTTGATATCGAGTTTGTATGCAAATGTGGACGTTTTACCGATACTCGAGATGATTTATGATTCCATCGCGAGGGAGGAAGCGACGTGCGCGAAAGACGCGATTGTGGTGTTGAGAGATTCGCCGTATTGGGACGGCGAGAGGAGAGATGATGATGATGATGATGATGATGATGATGATATTTCTGGTGCAAAAAGAGGAGAAGAGAAAACGCAGAGAAATGCTTTTACAAAACGATTCGACAACGTTTGCGTCGGCGGCACGTTCGACCACGCGCACGCCGGTCACCGATGGCTCTTAGCCGCCGCGGTCGCGGTGACCGAGAAACGCTTAGACGTCGGCATCACCGGCGAAGCGTTGCTGGAGAACAAAAAATACAAAGAGTATCTCCAACCGTACGAACGGCGAGAACAGTTTTGTAAAGACTTCGTCAAAGCCGCCGCGCCGGTTGGTTTACAAGTAAACTTTGGCCCTCTGGATGAAAATTGGCCTATAGCCGCCACTCGAGAGGACGTAAACGCTTTAGTCGTCTCCGAGGAAACCGTCCAAGGCGCGGAAAAGATCAACGAAGAAAGGAAAAAGCGAGGGTTTAAACCGTTGGAATTGATCGTACTCGACGTGCTCGGGAAGGAAACATCATCGGAAAATGGAGATTTTGAGAGTAAACTGAGCAGCACGCGCTTGAGAGAACTCGAACATATCGAGAAGAGGACGAGAGAGAAAGATGAGTAGCGCAGGTGCGCACATTTTAGAGCAGCAATGTTTTGCCTGTAGCAGCACGTAATACGAATAATAAGAACTAGTTGTATTAGAGAAGACTTTATCATCCGGACTTTGTCTTCGAATACTCCGCTCGATGCCTCACTTTTAGGTGTTGTTGTCCCACACAGAATTCCTTTTCCCTGTTCCTCTTGTTCTCACCTTCCTCAAAGTCTCCTCAAAGTTATTTTCATCATCGATCGTTCGTGCGGCATTGCTATCATCATCGTACTACTATGCTCGCATCGTCGTCTGAATCGTCCCTCTCGCGCAGTTGTGGCAGCCTCAGACGTAGGGGAAAACACCAACACAAACGCAAGTTCGCCGTCAAAAGCGAACACCAACGCGCAGCTTCATCATCATCAAACAATCCTCACGTACTCCCTCGCGGGGACACGGCCGGCGCAGTTATGAGCATAAAAAACATCCGCTTATCGCGCGGCGCGGAGGATTTATTGCACATGACTTCCTCGGATGAAACCATCAGATGTGAACCTGGGGACTGTTGTGGATTAATTGGTCCAAATGGCTGCGGGAAAAGCTCCTTGTTAAAAGCTCTCGGAGGATTGATGGAACACGATTCCGGGGAGTGTGCGATTGCGCCGAACGTACAGCTCGGGTACTTAGAACAAACCGGGACGAGTGGATCGACGCTGACGATATACGAGGAGGCGACGTCGAAGATGGAGACTTTGAATCGATTGAAGAAGACGTTGTTTGGCGACGGCGGCGAGGATGAAGAATACGCGTTACACGCGAGCGCGGCGGAGGAAGCGGAGGCGCGAGCCGAGTGGGAAAGAGTCGACGGAGATAACGCGGAGAAAAGAATCAGTAGCGTTTTGTCCGGTTTGGGTTTCGATAAGAAGACGTGGGCGACGCAATCGTGCGCGTCGTTATCGGGAGGGTGGCAGATGCGCGTGAGTTTGGCCAAGTTGTTGTTGAGCGAGGCGGGGGAGTGCGAGAAGACGGGCGTGAACGGAGGTTTTTTGTTGCTGGACGAACCTACGAATCATTTGGATTCAAACGCGAAGAAATGGTTGCAAAATTGGATAAAAAAGTACAAAGGTACTATTCTTTTGGTCTCGCACGACGAGGAGATGTTGCGAGACGTGTGCACGAGGATCGTCGAGGTGAAGAATAAAAAATTGGTCTCGTATCCCGGTTCGTACGCGCAGTATTTGCGAGCGAAATCCGCGAAAGCGAAAGAGGCAACGAAGATCCTCGAAAGAACTGGGAGGGAGACGAAAAAGTTAGAGACGTTTATAAACACGTACGGCGCGAAAGCGACGAAAGCAAAGCAGGCAAAGGATAAGGAGAAAAAGTTGGAAAAAGCGCTGGAGATTTTGAAAGACGCGAAAATCGACGCCGAGACGGCTGGGGCGATGAACGTGGACGAAGCCGAAGAAATGAATAGTAATAGTAGCACTAGTAGTAGCAGCAGTAGCGGCAGTAGTGGTAGCAAGAACAAGAACAACAACAACATTTCGTTGAGATTGGCGGATCCGCCAAACACGACGAGGATGTACATTCAGACGAAAGGTTTGTGCGTGGGATACGAAGGTAAAGACGAACCAATCGCGACCAACGCGACGTTTGAAATCGAAAGAGAGAGCCGGATCTTAATTTGTGGACGGAACGGCGCCGGGAAATCTACGCTTTTGAAAACGTTAGCCAAAGTCATACCGCCGAAATCGGGCGAGTTGCGAGTGTCTGAAGACTGCGAATTGGGATACTTTGATCAAGATTTGGCGCAGAAATTGCCTTTGGATAAAACGGGATTAGAGTACGTTCTCGATGTTGCCAGAGTTGGGTCTGGCATCGGGTCTAAGAGAGCGACGATCACTGATCAAATGGCTCGGTCTGCGCTAGGCTCTTTAGGCATAACCGGTACCGCGGCCATTGACCGATCCATTGGTGAGCTCTCTGGAGGTGAAAAAGCGCGCGTCGCGTTGGCTGGATTCATGTTGAAACCAGTCGATTGCCTATTATTGGACGAACCGACGAATCATTTGGATGTGAACAGCATCGACGCCATCACGAGCGCTTTGAGAGATTGGAAAGGTGGCGTGATTTGCGTCACGCATAACCCGCGATTCGCATCTCGATTAAAGCCGACGACCGTGGTAAGGTGCAAAGGCGGCGAAGACATGCGAGAGGACGAAACGAGAGCGATTGAGGTCGAGTTGTGGCCGGAAGGAAAAGCAATCACGGCTCAAGATTTGTACGCTCGCGATTGCGAGGTGGAAGAGTGCTCGCTCGACGACGATAAAAATGAAAACGACGAAGCCGCCCAAGCTGTCGCACAAGCGAAAGAACTCGAAGCTGCGGAAAGAAAAGCGAAAGAGAAACGAAGAAAAGAAGCCGCGAACGCTCCAAAAATTATCGACAAGATTGAAAGAGCTATGGAAGTTTTGGACAAAGACATCGAAGCGCTTTCCGAGAAAACGCTCGCGTGCGGCTCGGACGTCGGCGAAGCGATGAAATTGCAAAAGCAGATTGACGAGAAGACAGAGAAGCGAGACGCGTATTTTGCCGAATGGGAAAGGTTGGAGGAGTTGATGATGGAAGTCGAGGAAGAAACGGCGGGGGCTGCTGCGGCGTGAGAGAGTTTTTGTTTATTTTATAGCAGTACAGTGTATTCATTATTTCCCAAATAGTAGTGTTCTCGTCCATCGCTTTCGCGAGGAGGAGGAGGAGGAGGAGGAGGAGGAGTTCAATCCTCTTTTAAGTGTATCGTTTTCTAAGTTATTGTAGTAGCTTTTGTTTTAGGGCGCGTCGACGACGCTCTCAAAATCAAAATCTTCTTTTATTTGCACCGCGCAATCTTCCGCGCAACTGATGGCGTCGCGGAAATTTTCCGAAGAGCAGACGATGATCATCTGCAAATCACCTTTTTTGCACGAATTTTGGCGAATGGAGATTGCACACCGTCCGTTTGAGCGATTTAAAGGATTAGATTGGAAGCTCTCTGGATCAGTGCCCGCGCGTTTCATTCTTTGCTTGGCGATTTTTTCGCGCGCGTTCGATGCGATGCGTTTCAATCCGGCGACCAATTTGTCCCGAGAGATGGAAACGTTCGGGCCCCTCAGTTGAATTGGTCCGTCGGAAGCGGCTTTGGTCGTCAGCGAGGCGACTTCTAAAGAAGTGTTTCTAGATCGGGCGGCGTTGATGCATCGATTGGTATCCAACGGCCACTCCGTGACTTCGATAAAATCTTCAATCGCGGTGCGTTTTTTGGGCGCCGCTCTTGGTCCGGCGTGCGGTTGCTCTCGCTTGGCCGGGGTGACGACGGTCGTTCCTTTTTGCTCTTTGTTTTCAATCGAACTTAATTGTGGGTCAACTGTCGTCATTTCAGTCGTCGTTGCTGCTATTGTTGTCGCCTCGCCTTGCGCCGCGTACGGCGTAGTGACGTCGTTGTTGGATTTTTCCGCCGCAGCGGCGGTGACGACGGTAGTAGTCGCCGACGTTGTCGGCAACGCAAGTACTTCGGTCGTCGCCGGCGGCGTCACCGATTCCGGCTCATCAATATCGTCCAGTCGTAAAGAAACCGACGATGCCAATAAACTTAGCGGGTTTCGCACGGTACCGCCAGATTTTTGCATGACATCCATGTACTCTGGAACGTCTTCGCCGGAGACGGTGTCAATCGCGGTTAACGTGCCGTTCTCGTTCATCCGAGCGTCTCTGCGCTTTTTGATCGGAAGATAGAAGAGATAGTTGTTGCTCTGATCGGCACGCGTACCTCGCTGCTGTTGTAGTTGAAGCATTGCGGCCGCCTCCGCAACGTCGTCGTCGTCGTTGTTTACAATCTCGTCGAGCGTAATAACGCGCTTCCTGTAGTTGATCATCGTGCGCTTCTTCGTCGGCACTCTCGATGCAATCGGCGCTTGGAAGTTTTTTCGCGGTTGCGCTTTCACTTTGTGAACCTTCATTTTCGCCGGCAAGTCGATCCCGATCGTTTCTAGATTAGTCGTTAGCACTAATTGTAACTTCGGATACTTGCTCAAAGCAAATCTCTCGAGGTCTTGCTGATCGGTCTTACACCTCCCCGGGAGTCTCCTGTTCACCGTGCGGACAGCTTCTTGCTTGCTTTTTGCAGCACCTAAGCCTTGAGCAAGTTCCAAGAGCGCGGTAGCCTCCTCCTTCTCTACCGCGTAATCGCGGTAAATGCGAATACCGCACGCGTTGCACAACTTCAAATTTCCGACGCTTCTCCAGCACGGCGTGAGTCTCGTACCGCAAAGCATGCACGGTCCTTGATATTCCGCGTTGGTCACTTTGAACTTTTTCTCGGAACCAGGACCCGGTTTTTTGACCCCCTCACCCTTTCTCGTATACTTTCTCTTCTGTTTCAGTTGTTGGTCTCCGACAAAATCCTGTTGAAACGCAGCCGCTTCGGCGGGCGCTAACTTTGTTCTCTTGGCATCGCCAAAGATCTGTTGTTCGAGCCATTTCGCTCGACGCCGCTCGAGCACGACGGGATCAGTTTCCTCGTCAATTTCTGGCTCCTCGTAGTCGAGATCCGCTTCCCTCGTGAACTCTTCTTCCGATGTTTCCATGCTCGCTCCTCCATCCATCTCTTCCGCGGCGGCTAAAATCAAATCGAGTTCTTGTTCGTGTCTTCTCATGTCCTCGGCGTCTTCAAACGATGCCTCCGGTTTAAACGATGCCTTCGGTTTATCGTGCGTGTGCTCCGCGTAGGTGTACACAGTCATGCCCCTTTCAATGGTTTTCTTCGCAGGACAGTCGAGACGCGCGCACCTATAATACGATTTGGTGCTGGAGCCCGATTTGAGTTCTTTTTCTCCGTATTTGCGCCAAGAGTATCCATCCGAATCGGATTCTTTAATCGTACCTTTCTTCATCTTCTCCTCCTTCCTCTTCTTTTCGTTGTCTTTATACTTTTGAGCCCTCCGTCCTTTTGACTTGGGATTCAAAGAAGACGGCTCCGGTTGTTTCCACGTCGATTTGATGTATCCGCCAATTTTCGGCAACGGGAGTTCCGGAACTTTCACTTTCGGCAACGGGAGTTCCTGAACTTTCACTTTCGGCATCTGAGGGGCTGGGCCTAGCGCCATCATTACCGGGGAAATACTCTTTGCCGCGTGTTCTTCTTCATTCTCGTCGTCGGGCGCGTTGCCGGGAAGGCCTTTGAGAAGGCCTTCCGCCGCCTCCGTCGCCACCGCTTGGCTGTCCAATTCGCTCTTTACCGCGTTCACCAACGCGTTCGTTTCCATTTTGGCGTCCACTTCTTTTATCGCACCTGAAAGAGACTTGGCTTTGCGAGAATTAGCTCTGGTTTTCTTCGGCATCAGTTTGCGTTGTTGTTCGACCAAGAGCTTCTGGCGCTCTTGTTTTTCGCGCTTTTCTTTTTCTTGATGCTCCTTGAGCAGTTTCGCCAGTCTTTTCTTCTCCCTGAGCGCCTCCGCCTCCGATGAATCTAATTTTTCGTCCTCTACCTCTTCTTCTTCTTCTTCCTCCTCCTCGGTGTCGTCGTCTACCGGGTCGTAGTCTCTCACTTGCTTCTTCGACGCCAACTTCGCCAACCTTTTTTCGAACGTCTTTTGTTCAGTCTCGTTCTCGAAAGATTCCTTCGGTGTTTCGACCGGTCCGTCTGGCGGATACTCATCGCCGAGCTTCTCTTTCGCCTCTTTCAAACTCTCCTCTGAGGGTGGTTCAATTATCGTATTCAATTCCATCAACTGGTATCGATACAGCGGTCGCAACAACGCTTTCGCTTCAAATTTCGTCCTTCTGCACGCGTGCCAGTGATTTTTCACCGCGTTTTCCGGTCTCCCGGGCACAACCTTTGCTAGCGCGGCCCATCTCGTCCCTAACACGCGATGACCTTGGACCACCATGTACTCTTCCTCCACGGTCCATTCACCTCTTTTGATGCTCGGCGCGAGGTGATTAATATACCGATCGCGACACTGTTTCCCTTTGCGATCCACCATAAGTTGCGCGAGAAACGACCACTTCTTCGACCCGAATCGCTCGACCAAAGCGCATAAGCGCTCATCTTCCTCCGTCGTCCACGTTTGGTGCCTAGAATTACCTACTCCGGCTGCGAGCGAATCTTCTCTCGCTTGAACTCTCAACTCTTGGACGGTCAAGCCGGTAACGTCCTTCGCCGGCCTGCCTTTCCTCTTTCCGTTTTTCGTCAAGCCGTTCTCGTCCACATCCGTGTATTTTCGTTGCCTTTTCAAGCCTCGTTTCGTAAATACGGCCAAGTTCACATCCTCTTCTTCATTTAAGCCTCCTTCTGACGTCGTTGCCGCCGACGTGGTGACGCCGTTCTCGCCGCCCGTATTATTATCGGTCGTCGTCGTTGTCGTGGCAGCACTCGCGATTAACACGGGAAAGGGGAGTTTCGGAACGACGGACTCCTCCTCCACAGCAGCCCCCCCCTTTGACGACGGCGACGGCGACGAAATCGGTAGTTTCGTCGGAACTTCTTTTTCGCCGACGACGATTACGTCCACGGGCTCTGCAATCTCCTCCTCCGTCGTCGTCATCGTCGTCATCGTCTTCCCTTCTTCGCCCGCTAAAGTCGTCGTTTCTCTCGAACCCTGCAAAAAAAGCTGATCTTCTTCTGGAGGCGGAGGACTCTTCTTCACCTCCTTCGCGTCATCAACCGCATCCGCCAGCCGCGTTTCCTCCTCCTCCTCTTCTCCCGCGTCTTTTTCGGTATTCGTATTATTACTCTTCGTAGTAGTATTCGTCGTATTCTCTCCAGACGGCGTCGTCCCCGCGTTTACGCGTCGCGCGAAATACGGTTCCATTTTGTTCTGTGACTTTATTTATAAACGACGTATACGAGAGACGAATATAATACGAGAGACGAATGCTGCGACTTTTGCCGCTGCTCTGTTGTCGCGGTGTTGTCTTTCTTCTCGTATAAGGCGATTATTTCTTTTTCTCTTTCTTTCCTCTTTTTTCGCTTCGAGCGTCTTTTTCTCAAAAAAAAACCTCCTTGACCGACGAACCCCCCGCCAAGAAAACACAGAAAGAAGCGGCGAAAGAGATTTGAAGATGCGATTGATCTCTCTCTTAAAACCCCGCGCTTTTCTCTCGAACGTCTCCCTTTTTTTCTTGCTTTGTTGTTGTTGTTGTTGTTCTCTCGTTGAGCAAAAAGAAAGTCGCGCGCTTCCCGATCGGCTGAAGTCTCCGAACGAACGAATGATTTCAAAGCGTCTCTCTGATCTTCGTCTTCTTCTCTGATCCGATGTGCGTTCGTCTAAAACGCCTCTCAGTTTTGACGACGACACGAATGAAATTCTTTCGCACTCTCTCTCGCTCTGTTGTCTCTCTCAAAAAGTTTTCTTAATAAAACGCTTCTTCCAAACGCGAGGACGACGTCAACACAAAGAGAATCTCTCGCGCTCTCGTGGAACACTTTTTCGTTCGCTTTTGTTCTCGAAACGCGCTTAAAGAAGTGTTTTAGTACGCGCGAGAATTTTCGCGCGTTCAATGATGATGATCTTCTCTTTTTTTTGGGGCAAAAACAGCCGGTGTGGGTTGAAAAAGACGCTCGAAACTCGAGGGCTTTTGCGTTCAAGTCGCAAAAAAGGTCTATAAGAATGAGTGTTGTGATCTCTTTCTCTCTCTCTCTCTCTCTGGAAAGAGCGCGAGAGCGAGGAGGAACGCTCGTAAAAACACTCGCGTCTAAAAGGAGAAAAGCTTTGTTGTGGTCGAGTGTACTACGTCGCGCGTCGTCGGAAGCTTTAGCGGTGGAAAGAGGGTGTAAAAACAACGCGTCGAAGGGGCAAAATGAGATGCGAGAATTCCTTCAAAACCCCAACAAACAACACCGAGAGCAAAAAAAAGAAAGAAAGCAAACGCAAGAGCAAAAGAGAGTACTTTTGAGAGGAAAAAAATGTGAGTATAAAGAGTATTGCAGACGCTAAGGAGGAGGAGGAGGAGCGTCGGTCATCTCCCGATCATCGTCTCCTCCTTTTTGTTCTTCTTCTTCCTCTTTCGCCTTTTCCTCCGCCGCTTTTTCGCGTTCGTCTTCTACTTCCGGTTGTTTTTCTTCTTGGTCTTCTTTGTCTTCCGCTTTCGCCGCTCCCGGCGTAGTTTCGGTTTCCATTTCAGTTCCTCCTTTACTACCACCATCACCGTCTCCGCCATCCTCTCCTCCTCCTCCGTCCATCATCTCGTTGATCTTCTTCTCGACTTCTCTCTCCACTTCCTCCAACAGCCGTTGTACCTCCTCTTTGCTCACCTCGTCGTCTTCGGCAACCGCGGGTAAATACGTCGCTCTTTTCCTCGTTTCGTTTTCTTTCTTATCTAAAGTAGGATCATCTCTGTAGTTTTCTTTCGGCGCAATCATCGTAAACCGAGGTCGTTGAATGTTCAACTCCGGTCTCGCCGCTTCGCGATTCACGATGACGTACAAGGAAGCGAGCTCCCAAAAGAGAGACTCCACGTCCACCTTGTCCGAGTTGACGTTCTCGACGCATTGCTTTTGAATGTGGAGCATGCGATCGAGCTTTTGCTTCAACGGTTTTTCCGGAAATACCTGTTAATTTTGTTGTCATCGAAAGCGTTTTGTGTTTACGTTTCGCGAGGAGAAGAATTTAGAGAGAGAGAGAGAGAATAAGAAAATGTCAGCGAGCGCGCTCCTCGCGTTCCTCTCGCACGTGCGTTCCACCCAAAAGCATCCGGATCTCCAATCAAACAAGAAACCTGCCGCGTATCGCTCTTAAACGAGGTCGTACCTTTGAATTATCCGTGAGCCACAGTTCCAACCCTAACGCGAGGTCGTACACGCTTCCAATTTCAAAAGCTTCGTCGTCCTCCGCGTCTCTTTTCTCTTTCAACTGTTTCAAAGTTTCTCGCATCGCGTTTCTTTGCGCTTCCAATTGCGCTTTCGTCGGTCCTCCTGATGTTCCTCCTGTTGGTTGTTGTTTCGATGCTTTCGTTTTCCGCTCCGTGCCGTCTTTGTTCAGTTTCGGTGGTGCCATTTTTGTTCTTATTCGTGACAGTATCTCTGTCTGCAATCGTCCTTTACACGTCGTCGTTTGTATTCGATTGAGAAACGCGCAAAGTTTTTGTGCCGCTCTTTGGGAAAATTCAAAATCTCTTCATTGTTTTATTCACGCGGAAGATTTGTTTACCAAACTCTGCTCGTTTAAGTACCGCAGAATACAAATAATGCGCTCCAAAAGAAGGAGCGAGAAGCCGTCGGTGTTGGACGACGACGACTTGAGCACGAATACGACGACGAATAAGGCCAACACTACCATCAAGAAGGCGAAAGTGATGATGATTTCGCACAGGGATGGAGGAGGAAAAGGAGGAGGTACGAACGCGAAAACAACGGAGAGCAACGTCAACGCGTTGACCACGGACGCGTTAAACGCGTCTTGCTTCACCCTCCGGAAAGCCAGGAATAAAAAAACGAGAGAAAAAGCGCTCACCTTGTCCGCGCAGAAGAGTTTCCGGAAAGTTGGTTTAGACGAGGACACGAGTTCCGTGGAAGAGAGGAAACAAGCCATGGGCGAGTGCTGGAGGAAAATCAACCGGAAGTTTGAAAGCGTGTTAAGAGAAGCAAACTTAGAAGCGTTCTCGAAAATCCAAGAGTACGTGGAAGAGACGTTTCGGAAACGCTTGGAGGATTCGGAAACGTTCGGGATGATGAATGAGGATGATGACGATTCAGACGAGGAGGAGGACGAGGACGAGGACGACGGCAACGAGAACAACATTATTCGACGAAACAAAGAAGATGATAAGAAGAATAAAGGTAGAAGAAGAAGTAGGTTACCGCCTCACTTTGCGGAATCTCTGCCGACGGGTTTAGTCCTAGCCGGGGGCGTAAACGCGGACGATCACGAGGAGACGTTTGCGTCGCTGGCAAAATTTTTAGCCAAGAGCGATTTTCACTGCGCGTTGTTGCAATCGAAAGACGTCAAGACGAGGAAGAGCGGGTTTGGCGGTGGTATTGGTGGCGGTGGGATGAACAACTCGAGCGGTGGGTCGACGACGTTCGCGTCGTCGGCGGCGTCGAGAGGGATTTTAGGGGATTGCGTGTCGCTCGTGGCGAGACAGTTAGAGAGTAGAAACGCGGCGCCGGGCGGCGTTTCCTTGGAGGATTTTTTGAATCCGCGGGAACATCATCTCGGCGGCGGAGGTTCGACGCAAACGGCGGCGAGTAGTGGTGGTAGTGGAGTAAAAACAGTTAGGCACATAGCGAGGTGGTACGAGTCCACCTTAGTCGGCGGCCCGGAGCAGCAGCAGCAGCAGCAGGAGCATAACAACAACAACGAAACAACAAACGAGAACAATAACAACGCCAACGGCATGAACACGAGAGATAAAAACACTGAAAAACCGTCGTACAGTTTACGTCGCGAACGCGTGGAAACGCTGCCAAAAATTCTCGGTCGCCCGCGTCCGGTGGTCGTTTTAGTCTCGGACGTCGAAGGCTTTCAAGGGTCGTCCGCTTTGAGCGATTTACTCGCCTCTTTCTCCTCCTTCCACCGCGACGTGCCGTTTATCTTATTGTTGGGTATTGCCACCAACACGAGCGCTTTGCAGCGGTCGATACCGTCCGAAACCGCTTCCAAACTGCGACCGAAAGTCTTCAAACTCTTTGCGCCAACTGACGCCTCGCGAGAAATTCGAGAAAAAATCTTCCTCGATCCAACCTTGTACCCGGCTTTAGGTAACGACGCGTTGACGTACTTGCACACGAGATTCATGGAGCACGATTTCTCGTTGACCACCATGCGGAGGTCGGTAAAAGTTTTATACTTGAATCACTTCGCCACGGAGCGGTTGTCCTACGTGAACAAGATTTTGAACGAGAGAGACTACAGCGCGGATACGACGAAGCATATATCGAATGGAGAAGGACCAAGAGAGACCCGCGAATTACTGCGTGAAAGCGAAAAATTGTATTCCAACGGTAGCGAAGAGGCGTTGAAGTGGTACTTGGAACGGTTTTGCGGGTTGATATTGAGCAGAAAAGATCAAAAGAGCGTCGAGATGTTGAAAGAACTGTTCTTAAACTCCGGAATTCGAGGGCACGGCGAGGAAGAAGGAAAAGAAGAAGAACAAGAGAAGGAAGATAAAGGCGGCGCTAAAGGCAAAACGAACGATGATATCTTCAACGCGTTCACGGAAAATATGTTACAGGTTGGAGAAAATCGAAAGAAATTCGCGATTGGTCTGGACGTTTTGTCGTTGATTTCGAGACGCGTCGGGTACCAGCGGTGGTCGAGAACGGCGGATGTTTTACTAGACTGCGCGTTTCCGAGTTTTTTCTTCGTTTCAAAGAAAAAGCAGCAGCAGAAGAACAGCGCGATGACGGCGGCGAATGCGCGCGAACACCAACAACAGGAACAACAAGAACAACAAGAAAAATCGACGACGACGAAAAAAGCGTTTGTGACTGAAGGCGAGAAGATTCTTCGGCTTTTATCTTCCAGAGTGGAACGCGCGGTGAGAGCAGCGGTGAGCGATGTAAAGAATAATAACGAGATAACGACGGCAGCGCCGATGGTGGCGACGGCGGCATCATCATCATCTGCTATAACAACGCTATCGTTGAAGGATTTGTGCCGAGACTGCGCGAAAGTGTGCGAGGGACACGAGGAAATACGCGCCAACGAAGGCGCTCAATTTTCGAAGCTCTTAGCGCGTTTGGAGAAAGAAGAGAATGTGACAACGACGACGAATGTGACAACGGCGACGACATCATCATCATTAACACCGGTGCAAACTTTCGAGCAAATTGTTCGCTCGGTAGTCAAAAACTACGCGAGTAAACCTCCAGAATCATTACCGGGCAAGAAAATATTCTGCGTCACCTCCGCCGACGCCGCTCGAGAAACCTTTTCGGCGGCGCCGAGAATGGCTCTCGAAACTGCCTTATCCAACCCATCCGAAGCGTTGGAGTGTCAGTGCTGTCCGAAATCGGGAGAGATTTCCGCCTCCTTACCGGACCCGTGTTTATGTTACAAATTGTTGGAAAATTTTGGCGGCGAAAGCGCCAACGCGTTTGAGCTCTTTCGTCGGTTCATCATGGAGCACCGAGACACGAGCGACGAAGAGTTGGGACTGTTGTTGAAAGAAGACCAAGACAAGATGAAGAAAAAGAAGAGGACGAAACGAGGAGAGAAGGAAGAAGAAGAGGATGTTGAAGCACCTCCTCCCCCTCCGACGAATTCTAAGAAAAAGCAGAAACACACGTTCGGTTTGGACAAGCGTAAAGTCTGGGCGTTGCAAGCGCGTTTCACGCGAGCCTGCTCAGAATTGGAATTTTTAGGCATGGCCAGCGCGAGGAGGCACAAGAAAGTAGAGTTTCTAGTCCGAACGGCGTTCCCGTTAGACTTTGCGAGTAAATAATGTGTAATAATAATAATAATAGAGATCTTATCAATCAGAGAGTATCGTGGTTGGTGAAGATATTCACCAGAGTTTTTTTTTGTTTTTCCCGTATTCCGCGCGCGCGTTTCGAATATTAAATTTAATATTCTTGGGACACGGAGCCAGACTTCTTGCCTTTCTTCGGCAACAAGACCGAGTGGATGTTCGGTAAGACCCCACCGGAGGCGATCGTGACCGTCCCTAACAACTTGGACAATTCCTCGTCGTTTCGGATGGCCAGTTGGATGTGTCTCGGTACGATTCTGGACTTTTTGTTGTCTCTGGAAGCGTTCCCGGCGAGTTCGAGAACTTCCGCCGCTAAGTATTCCAACACCGCGGCTAAGTAGACCGGGGCGCCGGCGCCGACGCGGGTGGCGAATTTGCCAACCTTGAGGTATCTTTATCAGAGAGAGAAGAGTTTAAAGGTCAGCGCTTGTAATTTCAAATTCTTATTCGAGGAACGGACGATTCCAACATTTCCAATTCATCCACATCGCGCTCTCGTCATCATCATCATCGAATAATGTAATAAAATGTAAACGATACACATGAATTACCTCGCGATACGGCCAACCGGGAATTGCAAACCAGCCTTCGCGGATCGCGAGACGGCTTTCTTGGAGGATTTTCCTTTACCACGTCCAGACATTTTGTAGTGTGTTGTTTGTTTAAAATGAGGAAAATGTTCGTCTCCAATGGGAAATGAAAAAGAGTCACACCACTCGATGCATCTTTCGAACCCCTATTTAGAGTTAAATCCAGTATTCTTCGTTTTTAGTAATCAATACCGCATTAAAAGGTATTAAAAGCTTATAATT
>Ga0115554_1001241_pt1 | contig 18016 bp, 10 predicted proteins | sample COGITO_mtgs_1104_3_FD_87283 | JGI IMG/M metagenome (GOLD analysis project Ga0115554, IMG submission 87283) | Pelagic marine microbial communities from North Sea - COGITO_mtgs_110404 | ecosystem: Environmental > Aquatic > Marine > Epipelagic | place: Germany:Helgoland, sampling site Kabeltonne... | reverse complement strand
TTTCTAAAACTATTCACTTCCTACCAAACCCTTTTAGAGTTTACCACATTACTTGTGAAAAACAAAAAAAATGATTTATAATAATAGCCCCTCGAGGGCAATCGAACGGACAATAGATGATGATTAGGTATGGGCTTCGACATGCTCAGCCTGACAAAAGTAGGGCTTTACACTACCTTCTTAATCACTCGCAATTTATGCGTATGTTTCTTTTGATGTACGTTGTAAATACCTGAGTGATCGAGGCGGTCAAGGCGCACTTCGCCGTGGGCGTGTATGATATAGTTATCTTCCATGATGATGCCTACGTGTACAATGTTGCCTTCTTCATTGTCAAAAAACGCTAAATCCCCAGGTTCGCTTTCTTCAATAAAACTGAGGGCTTCACCTTGGGTGGCTTGCTCTGAGGCATCGCGTAAGAGTCGGTAGCCGTTTAAGCGATACACCATTTGTGTGAATCCAGAACAGTCGATGCCAAACGGCGTTCTGCCTCCCCATAAATAAGGCGTATTTAGGTATTGTAAAGCAGTTTTAATGAGATGGCTTTTTTCTTTTTTACCGGACACACTTGAACCTTCGTAGGTATAATTCAGCAGGGAACAGGTGTGTACCGATCCACCGAGAAGGACGGTGTGTAATTGCCCGTGAGCGTCAGACACGAACTGTACGGGGTCGGAGATGAGTGCGGGTGTTTGCGCTTTCGCAAAAGCGTATTCCTCCTCACTAATCTCCCGATATTGTTTATTATCAATCCAACCTACATAATTGTCATGGGCTAAGCGAATCCGACTCCAAGATTTCCGTTTTTCAGGCACCTTAAAGACTTCTCCAAAAAGAAGCTGATTCACCATCTCACTGCGATCAGTGGTTTCTAATCGCATGGGGATGCTACTCAAATGACAAATTCCGTATTTCATATAGGAAGGGAGGGCGTACTATAGGTTTTCGATCACGATGGCAGAAGCACCACCACCGCCGTTGCATATCGCAGCAGCCCCTAGCTTTCCATTGTTTTGTTTTAATACGTTCAATAAGGTAATCAGGATTCGCACCCCACTACATCCCAACGGATGTCCTAGCGATACAGCACCACCGTTTACATTTACATTTTTATCTGTGAGCCCTAAAATCTTCATATTCGCTAGACCAACCACAGCAAAGGCTTCATTAAACTCGAAGAAGTCAATCTCATCTTGTGTGACACCTGCTTTGGCTAGTGCTTTTGGTAAGGCTTTAGATGGGGCTGTGGTGAACCATTCTGGCTCGTGTGCCGCATCTGCAAATCCTTTAATCACACATAATGGCGTTAGATTCAGTTCTTTTGCTTTTTCTTCACTCATTAAAATCACCGCACCTGCACCGTCATTAATCGTAGACGCATTAGCAGCCGTTACCGTTCCGTCTTTTGTAAAGGCAGGGCGTAGGGTAGGAATTTTGTCCATACGCACGTTGGTAAACTCTTCATCTTTACTTACAATCACATCGTCTCCACGACGTTGTGGTACAGCAACAGGTACGACTTCTTCATCATATTTTCCTGCTTCCCAGGCGGCAGCACTACGCTCGTATGATTGAATCGCAAACGCATCCTGATCTTCTCTTGAGAATTTATATTCGGTGGCGCATTGGTCTGCACAAACACCCATCGCATTGCCATCATAAGCGTCGACAAGACCGTCTTTTTGCATTCCGTCCACCATAGTTTGTGGTCCAAATTTATGTCCGTTACGTAAGTGTACGTAATGGGGGATCTGGCTCATGTTTTCCATACCACCAGCAACAACTACATCGTTATCACCTAGCATAATGGATTGTGCACCTAGCATTACGGCTTTCATTCCTGAAGCACATACTTTGTTGATCGTGGTACAAGGAACGGTATCTGGAATCCCAGCGCCAATAGCGGCTTGTCTTGCGGGTGCTTGACCTACGCCAGCTTGTACTACATTTCCCATAAAAACTTCGTTTATAGAAGCGGGATCTAATTGTATTTTATCCATAGCGCCTTTAATCGCAATGGTTCCTAATTTACTGGCAGATACAGAGGAAAGGCTTCCTAAAAAACTTCCTATGGGCGTACGTGCAGCAGCAACAATAACTACATTTTTACTCATAACTTATGGTATTTATGATATGATAAAATCACTACGCGAAAGTACTAAAATTTAGGATATGTGTTCTTGATAGTTATGCACGTTTTTTGAACAATATTTTTTGTCTTTTTGGCTCATCCTAATCTTCTTCCAGCGGTAGAAGGAATTACTTGTTTGCAGTGTTTGCAAATAGAGTACTACTCTAAAATAGAACAATACTCTATTTGTGCAGTGAAACCTTTAGGAGATTTTATGTAAAATTTCGTGTGCTTTCCCTTCTGTCTATATCTCGTTACTCGATATAGCTACCTTTCCTCGCTGAGGGAAGGTGCTATTTTGGTTTGCGTATAAGTTATTTCGCTTTCGCGAAAGCGTATAAGGATATCACATATTTTAATTCCTCCTTTGAGGATAAGGGGGGCTTTTTTTAGTACTTTAGCTTTGTTAGAAAATATGATAACAACTGTGGTAAAAACATTTTATAAAAATCAAGACCTACTCTATAAGCTTTTACTGATTGCTACTTGTGCGGTGTTGATTGTTTATTTCCTTCCCAAGAGTGGAAAATTTCAATATGATTTTCAAAAAGGATTTCCTTGGGCAAACGAAAATTTGTACGCCGATGAGGATTTTGCCATTCTAAAAAGCGAAGAGACACTGGAACAAGAGCGCGAAGAGATTCGTTCTCAGGCGTTTTTATATTTTGAATATGACGAAAATGTGGTGGATGATGCCATCGCTCGTTATGATGCGGCATTTCCAAATGTATTTAAAGATTCTTTGATTGTTAATGTATCTAAATCAAGACTTAAAAAATTTGGTCGTGATCTTTTAACGGAGATCTATACAACTGGAATCGCCAAACAAAAACCAGCTTTAGATACGAGTCGCTTGGCATATCTTAAAAATGGAAGTGAAGTCACACAGGTAAATTTAGGACAGATTTATGAAGCAAGTGAGGTACCGTCGGTATTGCAAGAACGCTTGGATGATAGTAATTATGCAACGTACAAAAATCTCTTTTTGCAAGTATTTTATGACAGTATTTTACCCAATGCGGTATATAACGCGACACTTACACAAAATACGATTTCTGATGAGTTATCACAGCTTTCTCCTACAAGAGGAGTTGTGACAAAAGGGAGTCGGATTATTGCGAGAGGAGAACTTGTAGAAGGGGAGGCATTGCAGAAAATGATTTCGCTTAAAGCGAAATATGAAACACAAAACTTTAGCGACTCTCGATATAATTGGATTTTGGTGGGGTATATCGTTTTAGTCGTTTTGGCATTGGTAATGCTATTACTTTTTATACGGAATTATCGCCCAAAAGTATACGAGAATAATACACAGATTACCTTTATTCTTTTTAATGTTTTATTAATGGTATTGCTGACTACAGCAGTTGTGAAGTTCAATCCTGCGTATGTGTATGCCGTTCCTTTGTGTATCCTCCCGCTGATTATTAAGGCGTTTTTTGATGCGCGATTAGGATTGTTTACACACGTGATTACGATTCTGCTTCTTGGGTTTATCGTACCTGATAGTTTTGAGTATTTCTTTTTGCAAGTCATCGCTGGGATTGTAACAATACTAAGTACACAGGAATTGTATAAAAGAGCGAATCTCTTTATTTCTGTGGGTCAGATCACGTTGATTTATATCATTGCCTATTTTGCATTTAATAGCATCCATCAAGGTGGTGTCGAAAACCTAGAATGGGAAAATCTAGGACTTTTTGTACTCGCTGGACTTGCTACCTTATTTGTACAACCATTGATCTATATTTATGAAAAGATTTTTGGATTAATGAGTGATGTGTCATTATTGGAATTATCAGACACCAATTCTAAACTCCTTAAACTACTCGCCGATAAAGCACCCGGAACATTTCACCATAGTCTAAATGTTGCCAACTTATGCGAAGCTGCAGCAAACGAAATAGGGGCTAACGCAATGCTCGTGCGCGTAGGGGCTTTATATCATGACATTGGGAAAATGAATAATCCTACTGATTTCACCGAAAATCAGTCGACAGGTATTAATGTGCATGATGAGCTTTCTCCTAAAGAAAGTGCTCGTATTATCATTGATCACGTCATTGATGGGATTGAGATCGCACGAAAAAATAATTTACCAGATCGTGTGATTGATTTTATCCGTACGCATCACGGTACGAGTACCGTACATTACTTCTATATGAAAGAAAAAGAGGTCAATGAGGATGCTGTAATCACTGATTTTCAATATCCAGGACCGCTTCCTTTTAGCAAAGAGACGGCTATTCTGATGATGTCTGATAGTGTGGAGGCAGCTAGCAAGAGTCTAAAAAATCCTACGTCTATACTTATTGATTCTTTTGTGGAAAAGATCATTAAAAAACAAATGGACGATGGTCAGTATCTAAATGCGGATATTACGTTTAAAGAAATCCAACAGGTCAAAAAGGTGCTTAAGAAAAAGTTGGTTAATATTTATCACTTGCGTATTGAGTATCCGGAGTAGGGTTTTGGTCTTTAGTCTTTATTCGGTGGTCGTTGGCAGTTAGTCTTTAGCTGTTGGTAGGTGGTCGTTAGTTTATGTTTTTTTGTCCAAATTACCAAAATACTAAATCATATAAATAGAGTAATACTCTATTTGTGATCTGAGATCCCTTAAAAGTTCCTGGACAAGATCTCATGTTTCTCTCCCTTCCGTCTATATCTCGTCCCTTGATATAGCCACCTTCCCTCGCTGAGGAAAGGGGCTTTAATTTGAGTTGATTTGATTTTCGCGAAAGCGAAAATTGTATCAAAGGAATGAATTTGCTATGTTTCTCCTTTCGGGTTAGGAGGCTTATCGAATAGGAGGATACGTATCAGGATCTGCTTCGTGCATCATCTCGTATACTTTTTCAAAAATATCTTCGGCAGATGGTTTTGAGAAGTAGTCTCCGTCGGTTCCGTAGGCAGGTCTATGTGCTTTCGACGTTAGTGTTTGTGGTTTACTGTCTAGGTATTGATAGGCATCTTGATCGTCAAGGATGTGTTGTAATAAATACGCACTCGCACCTCCAGGCATATCTTCATCGATCACGAGGATTCGATTGGTTTTTTGTACACTTTTTACCACATCATGGTTGATATCAAAAGGTAATAAGGATTGTGCGTCAATGACTTCAGCATTAATATCAACAGTGAGTAATTGTTGTGCAACTTCTTGCACAATGCGTAACGTACTTCCGTAAGAAAGTAGAGTAATATCAGTTCCTTCTTTGACGGTTTCTACCACACCAATAGGGGTTCTTAGTTCACCTAAGTTTTCTGGCATTTGTTCTTTAAGACGGTATCCATTCAAACATTCTACGATCAAGGCAGGTTCATCACTTTCTAATAGTGTGTTGTAAAAACCAGCAGCTTTGGTCATATTACGAGGGGTTAAAATATACATTCCTCTTAGTAAATGAATGGCTGCTGCCATTTGTGATCCGCTATGCCAAATTCCTTCTAGTCGATGACCTCTGGTACGTACAATAAGCGGTGCTTTTTGTTTTCCATGGGAACGGTAACGCAAGGTGGCTAAGTCATCGCTTAGTATTTGGATGGCATAGAGTAGGTAATCTAAGTATTGTATTTCGGCAATAGGACGTAGGCCTCTCATCGCCATTCCAATCCCTTGTCCTATAATAGTGGCTTCACGGATTCCTGTATCAGCTACACGTAATTCGCCATATTTTTCTTGTAGTCCTTCTAGTCCTTGATTTACATCACCTATGGCTCCTGCATCTTCTCCAAAAATAAGGCTGTTAGGATGTGTGTTGAAGATGTGATCAAAATTTTCACGTAAAATCACACGTCCGTCTACCGTGGTACTATCGTCTGTGTATATAGGTGCTACTTCTTCAATTTGAGTGGCATTACTAGAAGACTCGCTATATAAGTGCGCACTATAATCTGGTTGTGTTTTTTCTATATAGGAAGTGATCCACTCCTGGAGTGTTTTTTTGGCAGGAGAATTTTCTCCTATCACATAGTGCAAAGCTCTACGAGAAATCCGTAAAAGATCGCTTTTAAGCGGTTCTTTATTGGAGGCGAGTTCTGTATGTAGGGGTTGTATAAAACTCCCGTTAGCGGACCCTTGAATCAGGTCTTTAAGTATAGAAAGTACTTTTTGTTGTTCGGTTTGAGTAGGGTAAGAGAACGCATTCCAAGAGGCTTTTTTACCATCTCGTACTTCTTTTTTGATTCCTTTGTCAATCAGGTCAAGTTCTTCTTGTGTGGCAAGACCTTGCGCAATGATCCACTCTTTAAATTTTACATTACAATCGTGTGCTCTTTCCCAAGCAAGACGCTCTTCATTTTTGTAACGTTCGTGTGATCCAGAGGTAGAGTGTCCTTGTGGTTGGGTTAATTCTAATACGTGTACAAGTACAGGAATGTGTTCTTCACGAGCAATTTTTCCAGCACGTTCATAGGCTTCAATAAGCGCAGGATAATCCCAACCGTTTACGCGTATAATTTCGTATCCGTTTGCATCTTCCGTACGTTGGAAACCACTTAGGATTTCTGATATATTTTCTTTGGTAGTTTGATGTTTTGCGTGTACTGAGATTCCGTACTCATCATCCCAAACACTAATGACCATTGGGACTTGTAACACGCCAGCGGCATTAATGGTTTCAAAAAAGAGTCCTTCACTAGTACTGGCATTTCCAATCGTTCCCCAAGCGACTTCATTTCCGTTTTCGGAGAAGTTTTCTTTTTGGGTCGTTTGTACGTGGCGATATACTTTTGATGCTTGTGCAAGTCCTAATAATCTAGGCATTTGTCCCGCCGTAGGGGAGATATCTGCACTTGAATTTTTTTGTGCTAGTAAGTTTTTCCAGTTTCCATCTGCATCCAAACTGTGTGTTGCAAAGTGACCTCCCATTTGCTTTCCGGCACTCATAGGATCAAAATCTATGTCTGTATGTGCGTAGAGTCCTGCAAAAAACTGTTCTATATTGAGATGGTTGATCGCCATCATAAAAGTTTGATCTCTGTAATATCCAGATCTGAAATCTCCATTTTTAAAAGCACGTGCCCACGCAAGTTGTGGTAGTTCTTTCCCATCTCCAAAGATACCAAATTTTGCTTTTCCTGTGAGTACTTCTCGTCTTCCTAAAAGGCTACATTCCCGACTCGTTACCGCTATTTTATAGTCTGCAAGTACAGATACTTTAAAATCTTCAAAAGATAACTTTGCAGTTTGAGTCTTTGTTGTTGCCATAGAGATGTGGTATAAAAAGTTGTGCGAAATTACAAAAAACAACCCTCAAAAGCAAGGAGATTTTGCGTTAACAAATTCGATATAATTTAGTATAACTATGTTTTTAATGAGAATAATCCAATAAAACAGAAATAATTAGATTTCTATTAAGAAATTGACAACTATAAAAGCGGTGGTATACGCTTTCGCGAAAGCGTACACAGGACAACTACAACGTTTTCTATATTAAAGTGAGTTCTACGTAAACAATTAGTGAGTCTTTTAGTGTAATTACGTTAAAGTTTAATGTAATTTACTTATAATCAAGTTATTTGTTCATTTTCTTTGCTCGTCCAAAGAAAACCGAACCAAAAGAAAAGACGCTTTTTATGCATGTGATTTCTATTTCAGTTATAGGAACTTATGAATCTTCGATTTCTTAGGTATTTTTTCGCTTGAAGCGAAAAACCACAAGAAGTTTCTGCCATCGCTTCTTCTCGCCCAAAGCTAACACTTTGTCGTTTCCAAGGCTTCAAAAATTTTTAACGGAAATCCAGCGCTCCATCTCGCCTAGAATTCATATTCTGTCGTATGCTAGAGAAAAAGAAGAAAAGCTTATATCGAACTCACGTTATATTAATACCATCTTCGTTGAAAAAGACGTATCAAGGTATCTATATCTAGGGAAACAATAAAGCGTATTTTTTGATCATAATTGGGTTGCGCAATTTCCCAACCTAGATTAGAATATACGGGGAAGAAGACTTCAAAGTAGTCATCCAAAAGGCTCACTTGGATTCCCGCATCATACACAGGATTGAGGTCTCGCGATCTGTTTTTTACAAGACCAACATCGCCGTAGGCGTAGATATACTTCCAGATGGTGGTACTCGCATTAATAGTGGTAATCCACTCATTTGCAAAAGCGGGTTCTAGTCTGGATTTAAAACCACCTTCAGCAAAAATAAATTGCTGACTAAAGATACCGCTATCTTCCGATCTGCCATAGTAATTAAAATCAAAGAGATAATCGGTAGGTCTGTCTAACGCAAAGCTGAAAAAGTCGCCACTATCTCTTATCTTATTTCTCAAAAAACCACCAGCATAAAAACGTAAATTCAACTGCCGATTGCTTAGGTATAAGTGTCTGTAAAAGAAGGTGGCAGAGAGTTTGCTAAAGTTTCTGGCTATTTGTAAATCTGTGTTATAACTTACGGTATTAATGATCGCACGGTCAAAATGTGAGAAGCGTAAATTAAATACGGAATAATCCGGATCTTGTGATTCTTGCCTAAAATCATCATCTCTCTTTACGCTTACAAATCTAGCTGATAGATTAGAACCTCTATTTGCTCTAAAATCTCTTGGTTTAAAATTAAAGTTCAAGAAAGGTATAAATCGTTCAAAGAAAAGGTCTGGACCAAAAGAAGATCTGTTTCCAGAAAGTCCGTAGCGAATGCTAAAGAGTTTGCTATCTTCTAAGAAATGTGTATAGGATAAGGAGGCTTTACCAATAAGGGCTTTGGATCGCAATCCGTATTGTGGTTCTAGTTTGAATCTAAAATTCTTTCGAAGAATGGTATTATTATACAATTTAAGTCCTGGGCTTACTCCATCATAAATATTAAACTCTACGGTAGGTATAATAAAGGCTTGATTTTTTGAAGGGTTTTCAAAATCTTGTAAAAACTTGAATTGGATAGGTTTGTTTAGTCCTAAAAAGCCATTAGGATTGTGATAACTGTCTCTAAGATTATATTCTGGAATGATCTGCTCATAGTTTAATACGACCTTATCAATACTATCTGCAGCAAGGGTTACTGTTTTTATTTTTTGTATATCTTCTACCCATGTTTTTGAAACGACTTCTCCATCTTTTATACCGTATACAGAAACGGGAGCTGTATTATCTCTCTTGTTTTTAATCGTTACAATGAGTGAATCTCCTACTCTTTCAGATTTTTTTATTTTAAAATCTAACTTACGTCTGGTGGTTACATATTCATCAAAAAACCAGTCAACCTCTTTTTCTGTGTTTTTGCGAATGAGTGTTTCAAAGTCTTTAGAGGTGGTACCATGCTGTAAGTTATAGTTGGCATAAAACTCTTTAATGGTATTTTCTACCACATCATTTCCTAAGAAGTCTCCAAGGTAGGTGAGTCCAACCCCACTCTTATAGGCATTGGCAATTTGTACATTATATTTAATAAGTGAGTCATAAGGCTTCGATAAGGGCTGATCAAGGTTAAGCCTCGCAATATTCATATACATCAGATTGTACTGATCGTTGAATTCGAGCTTAGAAAGATAGAATTGTCGTACGAGCCAATACTTATCCAAACTTCCTACTATTTTTAAATCTGGGTAAAAAGTATCAATGTATCGTTGCATGAGATGTACTTTAATTCCATCGATGATCCATCTATCTTTTCTAGGGTTTACTAGTAATGTATTATCTACGTATTTGTTAATGATCGTTTTTACGAGTTTAATTTCATATTGAAAACCATCAGGAAACGGACGTATAAAATTAGGTAATTGATTCAGACCATATACTTGATTCTCTTTATAGTCAATTTGTGTAATCAGTAAAGTTTCGTGTGGATATTCTCCTAAATTTTCTTTCATAAACCCTGCAATACGATCTATAATCAATGCGCGGATAGGGTCGCCTATTTGTCGGTCGTCTATATTTGAATGTAGGGTTAAAAAATCAGTTTCTATTTTTTCAAAATCTGAATTTTGAGTAAGATAGACTCTTGGATTGATACGATCTTTACCCTTAAGGATGGCTATTTTTTCTTGTGTATTATACGAGGTGTTTTCTATGCGAGTTTCAAAATCGGATATAATCTCGTATTCTTTTGGTAGTGAAAATGTAATTTGAATATCACTATTCGGATAATAGCGATCTACTAGATTTTTGTTACTGTAATATTGCCACTCTCCATCATATATAGCAGGAGTGATGTACCAATATCTTAAATTATAATCTTTAGTTTTGGTGACTCCATAGTTTGTGAATCGGGCATACGGCAGTTTGACTTTGTAGACTAATTTAAGGCTGTAAGAAGCTTTTGGGAGTAGCGCTTCTTTAAGAGGTATTTCTAAAATGTCTTGTGCTTCCTTTAATCTTTTATATTGTAAATACGAAGTACCGTCATAAATAGATTTAATAGTAGTAAATCCTCTTTCTTCATCTTTTGCTAAGTGAAATTTTTTCTCAAAGTCTTCAGCAAATCTAACGGCTAGTGGTGTTTCTTTAGAAGAAAAACTATGCGCCCAATCATTAAGATAAATCGTAGTTAATGTGTCCTGAGTTGTGTTTTGATACGTAATCGTTTGTGTAATTTCGATTGTATCTTCATCAGGTAATAAACGTGCGTTTACTCCAATAGTGTTTTGTGCTATAGCAGGTGAGCATAGCAAACAGATAACAGAAAAGGCATTTAGGATTTTTTTCAATATGTAGTTAAAGAATTATTGGATTTGTGTGCAACATATTTAATGCCAACTTTTATTAATCCATTTTAAGATTGCTATTTAAAGTTTGCTAATTAACAAACTTCCTTTGACATAGAATAGTATCTGATGGTTAATATAATTAGTGATTGTTTATTAGTTTTTTTGTGATGTTAGAAATTAGGGCTTAATTCATATTTATCATAGAAATTATTTAGCACTTCGATAACTTCATCAGGGGTATCTACCACGTGAATAAGATCTATATCTGTTGCGCTGATATTTTTAAAAGAATCTAAGAGGGTTGTTTTAACCCAATCTATCAAACCACTCCAAAAATCTGTTCCAACCAAGATGATAGGGAATTTTTGAATTTTGCGTGTTTGAATCAAGGTAATCGCTTCAAAAAGTTCGTCTAACGTTCCAAAACCTCCAGGCATAACGACAAATCCCTGAGAGTATTTTACAAACATCACTTTACGTACAAAGAAGTAATCAAAATCAAGACTCTTATCGCTATCTATATAAGGATTGTCGTGTTGCTCAAAAGGAAGGTCTATATTTAGCCCTACTGAAGTTCCACCAGCGAGATGCGCTCCTTTGTTTCCAGCTTCCATAATACCTGGACCACCTCCTGTAATTACACCATAGCCATTTTCTGCTATTTTTTGAGATATATCTACGGCAAGTTTGTAATACGGATTTTCTGGTTTGGTACGTGCACTTCCAAATATAGAGACACATGGACCTATCTGACTCATTTTTTCAAATCCATTGACAAATTCTCCTACAATTTTAAATATTGCCCAAGAGTCATTTGTTTTATTTTCATTCCAACCTTTTGGTCTTGTTTGACTATGTACTGTCATGGTGTTTCTTTATTTTTAAAAGTAAGCTTTATATAGTTACTTTGGGATTCATTTCTTTTTTTAAAAATTGAGCGGTATAACTTTTTTTATTCTTTATAAGTTGTTCAGGTGTGCCTTTGGCAACGACTTCACCACCACCTTTTCCACCTTCATATCCTATATCGATAATGTAATCTGCCATTTTTACAACGTCTAGATTGTGTTCTATAATCAAAACAGTATTGCCTTTGTTTACCAATTTATTTAAGACTTCCATTAAGACACGGATATCTTCAAAATGCAATCCTGTCGTTGGCTCATCTAGAATATAAAAGGTATTTCCTGTATCACGTTTACTTAATTCAGTTGCTAATTTGATACGTTGTGCTTCTCCCCCCGATAGGGTGGTAGATTGCTGTCCTAAAGTAATATATCCTAATCCTACATCTTTAATTGTTTTAAGTTTTCTGTAGATTTTTGGAATAGGCTCAAAAAAATCAGCTGCTTCACGGATGGTCATTTCTAGCACATCAGCAATAGATTTTCCTTTATACCGTATTTCTAAAGTTTCTCTATTAAACCGTTTTCCTTGGCAAGTTTCACACTCTACGTATACATCTGGGAGAAAATTCATTTCTATCACACGTAATCCTCCTCCTTTACAAGTCTCACAGCGTCCTCCAGTAACATTAAAGCTAAAACGCCCTGGTTTATACCCACGAATAAGTGCTTCAGGAGTTTTGGCAAATAGGGATCTGATCTCACTAAATGCTCCCGTATAGGTGGCTGGGTTAGAACGCGGTGTTCTCCCAATAGGCGATTGATTAATGTCAATAACTTTATCACAATGATCTAGTCCTTTAATGCTTTTGTACGGCATTGGTTTTTTGACGCCATTAAAATAATGGGCATTCATAATAGGGTAGAGGGTCTCATTAATAAGCGTAGATTTCCCACTTCCAGAAACACCTGTAACTGCGACCATCTTTCCTAAAGGAATAGAAATATTGACATTTTTCAGATTGTTTCCAGTAGCTCCTTTGAGTTCTATTGTTTTGCCGTTTCCTTCTCTGCGTTTTTCAGGAATAGGGATTTCTTTTTCTCCATTGAGATATTGAGCCGTGAGTGTATTATGCGTTAATAGTTCTTCTGGAGTTCCTTCACTTATGATTTCGCCTCCATATTTACCCGCTCTTGGACCAATATCAATCACATGATCTGCACGCTCAATCATATCTTTATCGTGCTCAACTACAATAACAGAGTTTCCGATATCTCTAAGAGAAATCAAAGAGTTGATTAATTTTTGATTATCTCGCTGGTGTAATCCGATACTAGGCTCATCAAGGATATAAAGTACGCCCACTAATTGCGATCCTATTTGTGTAGCAAGACGAATACGTTGTGCTTCTCCTCCAGATAAGGATTTAGAATTACGATGTAATGATAAATAAGTAAGTCCTACGTCTACCAGAAACTGAATTCGGGTTTTGATTTCTTTGACAACCTCAGACGCAATTTTGACTTGTTTTTCGGAGAGTTTGGCTTCTAAATGTTGAAACCATTTTTGCAACTCTAAAATGTCCATGTGGGCAAGATCTGAAATGCTTTGGTTTTCTACTTTAAAGAATAAAGATTCTTTGCGTAATCTAGAGCCTTCACATTCTGGGCATAAGATTTTATCCATATATCCTTTTGCCCATCGCTTTAAGGAGGTTGATTCACTAGAGTTAAAAGTGTTCTCTATAAAATTTGCAACGCCTTCAAAATCAATTTTATAATCTCGGGTCACTCCTAGTTCTTTCGATTGGATCGAAAACTTTTCATTGCCTCCATAAAATATAAAGTCAAGGGCTTCTTGTGGAATTTGCTCTATAGGATCGGTAAGTTTAAATTCAAATCGATCTGCAATGAGTTGTAATTGTTTGAAAATCCAGTTGTTTTTATGAGGGCCATGTGGTTCTAAGCCTCCGTTTTTAATGGATTTCTTTTTGTCTGGAATGATTTTGTTTACGTTTACTTCGTAGAGTTCTCCAATACCATTACACTTTGGGCAGGCGCCTTTGGGGGAATTAAAAGAGAAATTATTCGGTTCTGGGTTTGGATAGGATATGCCAGTAGACGGACACATTAAGTTTCGGCTAAAATAGCGAACTTCGTCTGTATCTTGCTCTAAAACCATGAGTACATCATCGCCGTGGTACATGGCTGTGTTGATGCTTTCGCGCAAGCGTTTATCATCATCCGTATTGGATTGAATAGCAAGTCGGTCAATAACGATCTCTATATCATGAGTTTTATAGCGATCTATTTTCATGCCTTTTACAATATCCTTTACTTCTCCGTCTACGCGCACTTTGACAAAGCCTTGTTTTGCAATTTGTTCAAAGAGTTCTCGGTAATGTCCTTTACGGGAACGTACGATAGGTGCTAGGATACTGATGCGTTTTTCTTCAAAACTCTCAATGATTAAATCTTTGATCTGATCGTCAGTATAACTGACCATTTTTTCCCCTGTGTTGTAGCTATACGCATCACTTGCTCTCGCATAAAGTAGTCGTAAAAAATCATAAATTTCAGTTATGGTTCCTACGGTTGATCTTGGACTTTTACTGGTTGTTTTTTGTTCTATGGCAATGACAGGAGAAAGCCCTTGGATTTTATCGACATCAGGACGTTCTAGTCCTCCTAAAAACTGTCGCGCATAGGCAGAGAAGGTCTCTATATAGCGTCGCTGTCCTTCGGCATAAATGGTGTCAAAAGCGAGTGAGCTTTTACCACTTCCCGATAGTCCCGTAATTACTACAAGTTTCTCTCTAGGAATGACAACATCAATATTCTTAAGATTATGTACCCTAGCTCCGTAAACTTCAATATTGTCTTCTATTTGTGCCATAAATTTACCAAAAGTTGCAAAGTTACTTATTTGACAGCAGACTAGAAAGGGCGAGACGTTTATGTATTGTTAATCTTGTAGGTTTGTTTGACTCTAAAAAAAATTATCGGCCTGTATTGATTTCTTTTATCACAAATGGGTAGATGGAGAGCATCATAAATAATAAAATACCACATACAAACCCTATGGAAAGAAAACTAAAAAATAAGGATAATTGAAATAGTAAGACCCCTATAGGTAAAAAGATTCCCATCACTGTCAATAGTGCGAGTAAGGTAAACGCAAAATTAATAATCATCGGAATGCGTTGCTGTGACTGCATGGTAATACTAAATAATCTTGGAATCACCTCTTCAGACATTTGCTCTCCTAATTTAGAGAGTAAATCTTCACTAAATCCCATGTCTTGATAGCGGTGGGTGTCTAATTGAACGGCATAACTTAGTATCTTTTCTTGATGACGTTCATAAATGCGATTTACATCTAACTCATCCTTATAAGATGCATATTTGTATCCGAAGTAATACCAAATCCCAGAGCCACACTTATGTTCTATCCATTTTTTAAGAATACGTGGTGAGTAGGTGCGAGGGTTTGAAAAGGAGTCTACTTTACTTTTTGAAGGATCATCCAATAGTAATGATTTAGCTTCTAGGTATAGGCTTTCAGAGTCTCCGTATCTATTATTTTCTTCAATGTATTCTAATGCCAGTTTGGATCTTCCTTTGTAGAACTCTTTCATCGTAAAGTAGTTGAGATCGCCAAACTCTTTGTCGATATATTCTTTAAGTCCTGTATTCCATACTTCAGAACGAACTAAGATGTCTATGATATTCCTAAAATGGTGCATTTTCTGGGTGAGAGCATTCAGTTCTGTACTCAGCGTATTACTGCTAAAACGGATTTGATTGGTTTTGTTGAGTATGAATACAAAAAGGACAATTACCAAAAGAATACTTGTCATACAAAGTATGAGTAAAATCGTATCTATTTTATCTATAGAAAGCGCTTCTTTAGGCACCCAATTATCAAGACCATATACAATGAGAATACATCCCAAAATGCTAGTAAAAGCGGGGATGTAAGGCACAACGTATTTGATAAAACTTCTTAATTTCATCTAGATAATTTACAGTCAATAAGTTGGGCCTATTGTTCTAAAAATTAGAATAAGGAAGTAAATAAACGACTATAAAATAGAATCACAAAATAAAACGGCATGATTTGTAAGAAAATTGATGCTTTATACTGCGGATTTGATACAAAATTCTTTTAAATTATTTATCTAGAATTTTACTGATGTAAAAAAGCAATACTATGACAAGCTACAATCCCAGCAGTTTCTGTGCGAAGTCTGCTGCTTCCTAACGTAATTTCTTTATAACCAGCACTCACTGCGTGTTTTATTTCTTCTGAAGAAAAATCTCCTTCGGGACCTATAAGGATTAAAATATCTTTTGTAGCTGTTAATTCTTTAGTAAGTGGTAATTTTTCTGCTTCTTCGCAATGTGCGATACATGAGAAAGAAGCTTGTGATTGTGATGTCATAAAGTCCTTAAAGGTAGTTATGGGATGTAACATAGGGAGATGTGTCTGAAGTGATTGCTTCATTGCGCTTTGTACTATTTTTTTAAAACGCTCTTCTTTTATGAGTTTACGTTCACTATGATCACAAATTATAGGAGTAATCTCAGTAATACCAATCTCTGTCGCTTTTTCCAAAAACCATTCAAAGCGATCATTCAGTTTTGTAGGAGCAATAGCTATATGAAGTTTATAGGGTAATGGCTTTTGAAAAGAAGTACTGTGTAATTGAATTGTACATTTATTGGGATTATCATCTATAATCTCTCCTCTAAAAAGAAATCCCTTTCCATTTGTGATATCAACAGACTCTCCTACCTGTTTACGTAATACACGTATAACATGTTTACTCTCTTCTCTCGAGAATGTATACTGATCTGAATCTTCTGAGATGGACGCACTATAGAATAATTGCATATTTATATTTTAAGGCGTGATTGCGCATGAGCACCTGTATCTGTATATGTATTCTTTTCTTTTAGCTCTTGCGAAAATTTCAAATACCCTACAATTCCAATCATAGCCGCATTGTCTGTAGTGTATTCAAATTTTGGGAGGTATGTTTTCCATCCTAAATTTTCTTTGGCTTGCGTAAGTGCGTTTCGGATTCCGCTATTTGCAGAGACACCACCACCTATCGCTATTTGGGTAATTCCTGTTTGCTTTACAGCTTTCTTAAGTTTATCCATAAGAATCCCAACGATCGTATATTGAATAGAGGCACAGATATCGGCCATATTTTGTTCAATAAAATCAGGATTTTGTTTTACTTGTTTTTGAATAAAGTATAGGATTTGTGTTTTGAGTCCGCTGAAGCTAAAGTTAAGCCCTGCTACTTTCGGTTTTGTAAATGGAAAGGCTTTTGGGTTTCCTTTTGCTGCCCATTTGTCAACTAGAGGGCCGCCTGGGTAGGGGAGACCTAATAGTTTTGCACTTTTATCAAAGGCTTCTCCTACCGCATCATCTATCGTTTCTCCTATGACTGACATTTCAAAGTAATCGTCTACACGTACAATCTGAGTGTGTCCTCCAGAAATGGTCATCGCTAGGAAAGGGAATGTAGGTTTCTCATAACCTTCCTCATCAATAAAATGGGCTAAAATATGTGCTTTCATGTGGTTAACATCAATAAGTGGGATGTCTAAACCTAGCGCCATTGACTTCGCAAATGAAGTCCCTACAAGCAAGGAACCCAATAGTCCAGGTCCGCTAGTAAAAGCTATGGCACTTAGTTCTTTTTTGTCGATATTTGCTTTGCGTAAAGCAGCCGTTACTACAGGTACAATATTTTGTTGATGTGCTCTAGAAGCAAGTTCGGGAACAACACCACCATATTGTTGGTGTATTTCTTGAGTAGCTACAACATTAGAGAGTACTTTATCGTTGTGCAGTATAGCAGCCGCTGTATCATCACAAGAAGATTCAATAGCAAGTAAATAACAATTTGTCGAGTTTGTAGTCATAAATTTAGGCACACAAGTTGTAAATGGAGAACAAAGTTAAAACAATAAGCCGTATCAAGAAATTTAAAAAAATAGTATTACGCACTATCGTGTACCTATTGCTATTTTTTGGGCTTTTACTTTTGCTGTTTTCAATACCAGCCGTACAGACTAAAGTGGCTTCGATCGTGACAAGCAAGATCAATAAAAAGTACGGAACGTCTATACACGTAGATCGAGTGGGGCTCAAATGGAATGGCGATCTCAGCCTTAAAAGTATTTATATAGAAGACCACCATCTGGACACCCTTATTTATTCTAGAACACTATATACCAGTGTATTAAGTGTAAAAAAAATAATAGATGGGAATCTTGAACTAGGAAGTATTGATTTGGAAGGAACTCAATTTCATCTTAAAATTTATAAAGGCGAAGACAGTGATAATATTTCTATTTTTTCAAAGA
>Ga0115554_1001230_pt1 | contig 18091 bp, 16 predicted proteins | sample COGITO_mtgs_1104_3_FD_87283 | JGI IMG/M metagenome (GOLD analysis project Ga0115554, IMG submission 87283) | Pelagic marine microbial communities from North Sea - COGITO_mtgs_110404 | ecosystem: Environmental > Aquatic > Marine > Epipelagic | place: Germany:Helgoland, sampling site Kabeltonne... | reverse complement strand
TGCCTGATGACAATAGCAACTTGGAACCACCTGATCCCATCTCGAACTCAGAAGTGAAACGGGTTAACGCCAATGGTAGTGCAGGGTCTCCCTGTGTGAGAGTAGGAAATCGTCAGGCTTTTTCTTTAAGGCTTCCAGTTTACTGGGAGCCTTTTTTTTTATCTTAAGTATAATACTTATATGATAATAGGATTAACAGGTGGAATAGGTTCGGGTAAATCAGCCGCAGGAAATTTTTTTACTGAACTTGGTATTTCTGTTCTGGATGCTGATACTGAAGCAAAAAAAGCTTTAGATATAAATACTCCTGGTTATTTAGATTTTATTTCTAAATTTGGAAATCAATGTCTCAATGATGATAAAGAAATAGATAGACTTAAATTACGAGATTTAATTTTTAATAATCCATCCAAAAAAACTGATCTTGAAAAGATTGTTCATCCAATAGTACGAAATTCTATAATAACTTTTATAAATAATTCTCCTTCACCTTACACTATCATTATGGTGCCTTTAATTTTTGAAACGAAATCTCAGAGTAATTACGATAAAATAATTACCATAGATTGTGATGTTGAATTACAAGTTGAACGTGCTTCTACCCGTGACATGCAAAATAAAGAGCAAATTCTTTTAATTATTGATAAACAAGCTACAAGAGAGGAAAGGATAAGCATCTCTGATGATATCATCTTGAATAATAGCTCACTTGCTCATCTTAAAGAACAGGTATTAAATTTACATTTAAAATATATGGAGTTATTAAATGAGTAATTGTCCTAGATGTGAAAAGCAAACTAATCTTTCAGTAAGTAATACATTCAGGCCTTTTTGTTCTGAAAAATGTAAATTAATTGATTTTGGTGATTGGGCAAATGAAGGCAATAAGATCTCTAGGCCAATTCAAGATGAAGATTTCTATGAGGACTAAATACTAATTTATAATATTCTCCATTCTCCACTATCAAGAAAAGGTTCTGCTTTTTTGTACTTCATTTCTTTTGTTTCTTTGCCGTTAGTTATTTTGACTTGATCATTTCTACCCAGTTTTGGCTCATCTCTTGTTATCGGGCTTACTATTTTTTTTGTTTTATCTTGGCTAGTATCATTAAGTTCTGATTCTGATGAGTTTGTTATCATTTCCATTTCTTCAGGACTTTTTCTTGGGCTAAGATTTTTTATTTCTTCTTCAGTTGATATCTGCAATGAAAATAAGATCCTTACAGTCTCACTATCAATTTCAGATAGCATTGATTCAAACATTGAGTAGGCTTCTCTCTTAAATTCATTTTTAGGATTTTTTTGTGCATAAGCTCTTAGACCAACACTATTCCTCAGATGATCGATTTCAGCTAAATGTTCTTTCCAGTGAACATCTAAAACCTGAAGCATTACTTGTTTTTCAAGTAACAATTTATTATCTCCAAGATTACTATACTTAATTAAATATCTATCTTTTGCACTATCTACAATGGTTTTTGCAATTGTTTGTGGAATAAGCTTCTTATCATTAGTTATTTTTCTAGATATTCCTATATTTAAATCATATTTTTCTTTGAGATGATCATCAAGCTCATTACTTTTCCATTGAGATTCTATAGATTCTTGAGGTATGAATGAATAAGCTACATTCTCAAATTGCTGTTCAATAAGTGCTTCAATAGTTTCACTAATATCATCCTCTTCTAGTAATTGATTTCTAAGAGAATAAATAGCCTGTCTTTGATCATTGGAAACGTCGTCATACTCTAAAAGATTTTTTCTTGCATCAAAATTTCTACTTTCAATTCTTTTCTGTGCATTTTCTATACCTCTAGATAACATTTTTGCTTCGATATGATCATCTCCCATACCAAGTTTTTCAAAAGTTGCTCTTCTGCTATCAGAAATAAAAAGTCTTAATAGATCATCCTCTAAGGATAAAAAGAATTTAGAATAACCTGGATCACCTTGTCTGCCTGATCTCCCTCTTAATTGATTATCAATCCTTCTAGATTCATGTCTTTCTGTTCCAAGAATATGAAGACCTCCAGCTTGCAAAACTTTTAGGTTATTTGATTTCCATTCTTCCTCGCTTTGATCTTCTTTTTTTCCACCCAAAACAATATCAGTTCCTCTCCCCGCCATATTTGTTGCAATAGTAACCATTCCTGGCTTGCCAGCATTTGCTATCACCTCTGCTTCTTTTTCATGATGTTTGGCATTTAAAATTTGATGAGGTATTTTTTTATTTTTTAGATATTCAGATACTTCCTCAGATGATTCTACAGAGACTGTACCCACAAGGATTGGCGAAGATTTTTTTCTTAACTCTTCAATCTCATCAATTAAAGCTTTATATTTTGAATTTGTTGTAAGAAATACTAAATCATTATGATCTTTTCTTGCCATAGGAACATTTGTTGGAATAATGATGACGTTTAATCCATATATCTGGCTAAATTCTACAGCCTCAGTATCAGCAGTTCCTGTCATTCCGGAAAGTTTTTTAAATAGTCTAAAGAAATTTTGGAATGTTGTAGATGCTAGTGTTTGAGACTCCCTTTGGATTGGTACATTTTCTTTACACTCTAAAGCTTGATGAACACCTTCACTCATTCTTCTACCAGGCATTGTTCTTCCTGTATGCTCATCAATTAACAGTACTTGGTTATCTCGGACCAGATAGTCAATATTTTTTTTAAACAAATATTGCGCTCTAAGTGTTGCTTGAACAAACTTCATTATTTTTAAGTTTGATCGAGAATAGAGTCCTTCAGATGATACAAGCATATTTGCTTCTTCAAGAAGATTTTCTACTAATAAATATCCGTCATCAGTAAGTTCTACACTTCTATTTTTTTCATCAATTAAGTAGTGACCTCTCTCTTCATCTAAGAGGGGCTCTTCATCTGTCCCTTCTCTTTTTTGAAGTACAAGTTTTGGAATAAATTTTTTAATTTGTTTATACATTTCAGAACTTTCTGCCGACGGCCCTGAAATAATTAGTGGTGTTCTTGCTTCATCAATAAGTATAGAGTCCACCTCATCAACGATTGCATAATCAAGTGAGCATTGCACTCTTTGCTCTACTGAGTGCGCCATATTATCTCTGAGATAATCAAAGCCTAGCTCGTTATTTGTTGCATATATGATGTCGCATTTATAAGCAGCAATTTTTTCTTCTATATCTTGATTCGATGTAACAATACCAACACTAAGACCAAGAAATTCATATATAGGCCTCATCCATTCAGCATCTCTTCTTGCCAGATAATCATTAACTGTTTCCAGAATAGTTTTATTTCCTATGGAGGCATTTAGAAATGCGGGCAGGGTAGCAACGAGAGTTTTTCCTTCTCCAGTTTTCATTTCTGCTATATTGCCTTCTGCTAGAGAGATACCACCAAGCATTTGTGAATCAAAATGCCTTAAACCAAGTGTTCTTTTACTAGCTTCTCTAACTGCTGCAAAGGCAAGAGGCAATATATCGAAGGGATTTTTATGATCATAATCACCAGCCAGTTGCTCTTTAAGGGTTTTAAAATAAATATCAGGATGTTGTGACAATTCTTCTTCTAAATTATTTGCAATGTTTACATGACGCATCATGTCTTTAATTACTCTGTCATTACTAGAGCCAAAAATTTTAGAAAAAATATTTAACATAAGATTTTAATGTTTAAAAAAAGCTTTAATACTTAATTCAATTATTCAATATCTCCAAAAGGTGGTCTTACATATGAGATTGGAGCATTTTCAGAATTTTTAAATTCAACAACATCGTATGCATCAGGATCTTCAATTATTTTTCTTAACAATTGATTATTAAGAGCATGGCCGGATTTATACCCTGAGAATTCACCAATTAAATTACCACCTAAAAGGTATAGATCTCCAATAGCATCAAGCATTTTATGTTTAACAGTTTCATCTTTGAATCTAAGTCCTTCATCATTAAGGATTTGATTTTCTCCAACAATTATAGCGTTTGATGAGCTAGCACCAAGTGCTAAGTTTTTTGATTTTAGTAGAGCTGCCTCTGCCTCATAGCCAAAAGTTCTTGCTCTACACACCTCTTTAACAAATGATGTTGATGAAAAATCAATTATAGATTCTGTGGGTAACTTTTTATGAACTGGATGATCAAAATCAACCTTGAAAGATACCTTAAATCCATCAAAAGGTTTAATAGATGCATAGGCATCGTCTCTTGTTACGGTTATCTCTTTTTTAACTTTTATAAATTTCTTTAATGCATTTTGGTCTTTTAGGCCTGCAGATTGAATTAAAAAAACAAAAGGACTTGAACTTCCATCCATGATTGGAACTTCAGGCCCATCAACCTTTACAAGACAATTATCTACGCCAAGTCCAGCAATTGCAGATAAAAGGTGCTCGATTGTTGATATTTTAATATCTTCTTTGATTAGTGCAGTTGATAGACTAGTATCTCCAACATTTTCAGCTATGGCAGGAATAATTAAATTTTCATCTACATCTGTTCTTATAAAACTAATACCAGTATTAATTTCTGAGGGTAGGAGCTCCATGGTAATATTTTTACCAGTATGCAAGCCAATACCTACTGCCTTAATTGGATTTCTTAATGTTCTTTGTTTTAGCATCTATATAAATTTATATTTGACGTTGTCTGCTCGCCTCTGAAAGTATTATCCCAGTTGCAACAGAAACATTAAAGCTTTTAAATAATTTATTGTTACTTAGGTTTATTTTATGATCGCATTTTTCTAAAGTCTTTTCTCTAACTCCAGACTCTTCAGCTCCCATTATAATTGCAGAAGCCTCCTTAAAATTATAATCAGTATGATTTTTGGAAGCATGCTCACTTAGACCATAAATATTTATATTAATGCCTTTAAGATATTTCAAGCAATTTACTAAGTTAGTAACATGAAAAATTTTAATTACTTCAGCTCCACCAACAGAAACTTTATGAGCAACTGAGTTAATTGGAGCACAATGATGTTTATTAATTATCATTGCATCAACACCAATTACAGCAGCAGACCTTATGCAGGCTCCTAGATTTCTTGGGTCTATAATATTATCAAGTATTAAAATTAATGGGTCTCTAGCTTCATCTGAATCACAGAATAACTTAAGATCTTTAAAGCCCAACTCAAGATCGCTTGATATGAATGCCTCAGGTTCTTGTTTGATCTTGCTTGAATATTCAAACGGAATTTGATTTTCTTCTATTTTTTGTATTAGTTGAGTTATTCTCTTATCTTCTCTTTTAGCAGGAAGGGTAATTTTTTTTATTTTGTGTGGATTGTGCTCAAGTATGCTTTCAATACTATGAAATCCAACCCTTAAATCATTTTCTTTCTTATTCATTTGTTCTTTTTCTTTTCTTTAGGAACAAGTGTTATTTTACGTTCTTCTGGAGCTATATTAGCTATAGTAACTAAAATATTTTGACCTAATCTAAAAGATCTACCTGTTTTCTTTCCTTTCAAGATATTAGCTTCTTTATCATAAAAATATCTATCATTAGGAAGATCTGTAACATGAATTAATCCCGATACATAAAAATTATCTATCTCAGCAAACAGACCAAACTCTGCAATACCAGTCACCACGGCATTAAAATCACTACCAACATATTTTTTAAGATAGTAACAAATCATTTGTTGAGTTACCTGTCTAGATGCACGTTCTGCCATTCTTTCAAGGTCAGACATCTCAATGCATTCTTCTTCTATCTCTTCTTTATTAATTAATAAATCACCCTTATTTAGGATATTTTTTATTAGCCTATGAGTCATAAGATCAGGGTAACGTCTAATAGGAGAAGTAAAATGTGAGTATCTTTCTAGTTGAAGACCAAAATGCCCAACTTCCTTTGTAGAATACTCTGCTCTTTTTAAGCTCTGAAGAACAATAGTTTGTAGAATTTTATTTAACTTTTTTTCTTTAGCATAAGACAAACACTGATTAATAAGATCTAGCGGAGTTTTCTTGTATGAATCTGAAAAACCTTTGATAGAAAAGAAATTTTTCAAGCTTTCTAATTTAAGTTCTTCTGGCTCTTCATGAACTCTATATATCCCTAATTTATAATGCTTATTCATAAAGCTGGCTGCACAAACATTTGCAGCTAACATAGCTTCCTCAATCATTTGATGAGAAAACAGCCTCTTGGGCAGAGTTATTTCCTCAACCCTCCCTTCATTATCTATTCTTAACAGTGGTTCTTGCCCTTCAATCTCAAGAGCCCCTCGCTGACTCCTCTTTTTTAAAAGAATATTAGTAAGTTCTGAAAGAGAGCATATTGAATTTTCAATAGACTTTGAGAGATTAGAATTATTTTTGAGATATTTATCTACCTCAATGTAAGTCATTCTTTTATGAGATTTGATTCTCGCTTCAAGAAAATTATAAGAATGAAGATCGCCAGTTTTTGAGTAAACCATTTCACAAACCAAGACATTTCTAATCTGATCTGGGACTAGTGAGCAAAGATTATTTGAAATTTTTTCTGGAAGCATTGGAATAACTTTTGATGGAAAGTATATCGATGTCCCTCTTTCGATCGCTTCATTATTTAATGCAGTTCCAAGTTTAACTAATTCAGCTACATCAGCTATCGCAACACTAAGTGTAAAAGACGATTTATTTTCAACACAATGAACTGCATCATCAAAATCTTTAGCATCAGCCCCATCTATTGTTATAAATGGGACTCTGGTTAAGTCTTTTCTTGGTAAATTTTCATTAAGTTTAATATCAGTCAACTCATCATTAATTTTTTCATTCCATTCAAATGGAATATAGTTTTCTTCAATTACTTGGGATATTGTATTTTCTAGTTCATTCATTATGTGAGTTTAGTTTAAATTCTATGTAAAAGGTTTCTAAGAGCCTTTTAAGTTTGATATTTTTATTAATCTTAATTTCTGTATTCAAGGCTTATGCCTATGATTCTTCCTCTAGGATCATGAACTCTAGTATCAAAACTAAAATCAGGAGCATCATAAAGTCTTGGCGCTGCTTCATCAAAAATATTAATGATCGATAGCTTCATATCAATTTCACCACTATTTGTTATTAACAATTTTTTTAATGAAAGGTCGTGAACAAAAAAAGAATCTACAGAATTATTATATCCATATGACGTTCCGAGACTATTAATCGGTCGCTTATTGCTATATCCATCAATATATCGTGAATTAAAGTTAATATCGTAATCTTGATATTTCCAATTTAAGAAAGCATTGATTCTATTTTTAGGAAGAGAATGGGTGTTAGTATCGTAATTAAATTTGCCAACTCTATCTGTCATAATTTCACTACCTTCATTTACAAGGGCTGGTGTAAGAAATTCTATTAAAGTTGTTGAGTTTATTGATAGTGATAAATTCCCAAGCCTATCTGAGTTTGCTAAAAGTCTATTAAAACTTAAATCAACTCCTGAAACTTCAGTTGACTCTTCATTAAAATAAGTTGTGCTAACCCCAATCAAATCTCCACTAGAATTTCTTGTAATACTTGGACCATTTGGGTTTGTGTTAAGAATTACTTGCGCACTTTGAGCTTCAATTCTATTTTTGTAATTAATATTCCAATAATCAATACTTAGTCTTTGATTTTGATTTTCAAAAATAAGCCCAATATTTATATTTTTTGAGGTTGCAGGCTTAAGGTTCGGGTTGCCGATTTGTGCTTGCCTTACAAAAGGTGAATTACCATTAAAGTCCCTTACACTTCCTAGAATAATATCACTTGAAAACATTTGTGCCATGGAGGGCATAGAAAAAGATGAACTTTTAGAAGCTCTTAAAGTTATATTTTCAGAAACGATATATTTAAAAGAGATTTTAGGATCAAATGATGAGTCATTCTCAAGCTCTTCAAATCTACCGGCAATTTTGATATCAATATTTTCTATAGGTTTAGCCTGAATTTCAAAAAAACCAGCATATTTATTTCTATTTTTTGAGACATTTGTACCTCCACCCAAAAAGAATAAGTCTGCTGATTTAATAATTTTGCCATCTAAATCAAACTTAGCTCTGCTGATATCATCATATGAAATTTTAAGTTCTTCATCATTTAATTGAAGACCATATGCTATTTTATAGTTATCTATATTAGTTCTAAATATAAAATCAAGAGTTTTTAAAGATGCTTTTTTAGAAGAAACTTCAGCACCCATAACATAGTTAATTAGTTCTTGAGAATTTTGCGATGAATCAAAAATATTCCAATATGCAAGATTTCCATTTGATTGACCCATGGTTGTACCACTTAATGCTTCTAAGAACCTCGAATCAATAATATCTGGTCTGTAATGATTGTTAGAGTGACCACTAAAAGTTAAAGATGCCTCTAATTCAGTATTTTCATTAACATTAGTATTGATTGTCTGACTAAGATTATATTGTTTTATATCCTTGGGAGAATATGGAGATTCAAATTCGGATCCAAGAGGTCGCCCATACCAAGTTACTGGTACATTAAAAGGATTTCCTCCTTGATTGGGTTGAATTTGTCTTGATAAAAAAGGAAGAGCAGGGTATGAGGGTGATTGAGGATTATCGTTTACTTCAACCTCTGACCCCATAAAGCTAATCTCATAAACATAACTACTTCTCTCAAAAGTTAAATTGGCATATGCTTTTGAGTGATCTTCATCATTCACTATATTAAATCTGGCTCCATACAAGAATCTACAAAAAGATCCATCTAATACACCGCCATTTGTTTCACATTGCGGGTCAGGAACAAATTGATTTGCATTATAGTTTCCTGAATATAAACCACTACTAACTGTATCATCGGTAGAAATTTTGAATGTTTTACCTAAGCCACTAAGGCCAAGCTCTGCTATTCTGGGAATCTCGGAAGCAGAAAGAGCAGATCTTTCTAGGATATTAAGACCAAATACATAATTGCCATTTTTATAATTTGACCCTATCAATAAGCCTAAAGATTTATCACTCTGATTATAATTCGAAGTTTCAAAGTTATTAATTCTTAATTTAAATCCTTCAAAATCTTTTTGAGTTAAAACATTTATAACACCAGCAACTGCATCAGACCCGTATAGTGAGGTAGCTCCTTCTTTTAAAATTTCAATTTGTTTGATTGCTATTTCAGGAACTATATTTACATCAATATATCCCTGACCTTGATTAGATGGTGTTCCAGCAAAAGTATGTCTCTTTGAATTAAGTAAAAGCAGAGTAGAGGAGTGATCCAAACCTCTTAGTGTTATTGAGGCCATCCCTTGATCAACTCCCTCAAGTGCATTTGTTTGGAAATGTGAACCAGATGATGATGTTAGAAATTTACTAATTTCTGCAAAATTTGAAATATTAAAATTTTCAAAGTCCTCTTTAGTAACAACATTTACTGGCGATGCGTCTTTTTCTGAATTATTAATTAATGACCCAGTAGTAACTATCTCCTCAACGTTAGAGTTAGCTATGATAATTGGGCTTAATAATAATAAGTATATTAGTTTACTGTGTTTAATCATGTTAAGGCTCAAAAGAGCACATTCTCCGAAATATTTGCTATGAAAGTAATTAATTGAATTTTACAGAATATAAAATATTAAGCTTCTGAAGTTTCGTGACAGTCACAGTTTAATTTTTTACAGACATTATAGTTTCTATAATGACAAGTAATTACCATGAGCGAGCCTAGGATCGTTAAAATTAGTTCTGCATTTGCACCAATACTTTCTCCTATTAAAAGCGCTGAAATAAGAATAGTTAATCCAGCAATACCAGTATAAATAATAGAGTTGTTTGAATGATTTTTATATCCCAAACTAATCGCGAAGATGCTAACCGGAATTGTTAGAAGCAATATAGCTTTATGTATGAGCTCACTTTCCAGAGTTAAGGCCAAAGAGCTATATGACAGTACTATTAAGGATGGAGCAAATAAACAATGTATCATGCAAATTGCTGAAAACGATATTGCAAATTTATCTGATGTAAGTTGTGATTTCATAATTATAAAAAACCCCCAAACCTTATTTAAAGTTTTGGGGGCCTATATTAATTGAAAAAATTTAATTTAGTAAGTTAAATTAAATTTAATTCCATAATTTCTTCCAGGCAATGGAACCTCATTTTTTACAAATGAAGAGTGATTTCTTGCCACTTCATCAAGTAGGTTCTTACCAAATAATGTAACTTTAAGGTCGCTATTTCCTCTTAGATTAAATGTTTTAGTTAATCTTGTATCAACCATTTGGTATCCACTAGTTGCAGTTTCACCTTCACCAAAGTCATTTTGTTTTGCTACATCTTTAAGATTAAGCTTAAAGACTAAATCTTCTTGCTCATATGATAAGGAATATACATTTCTTGATGGGTTTATTCTCGGAACATTATGTCCATCTAAGAATTTAGCATTTACAACATCTCTACCAAAAGATAATTTAAGCTTTCCTGAGCCAAGATCAATAGTTCTTCCAAATTCTATTTCATATCCATCAAACTCTGCATCTTCTTGAATATAATTTGCATGTATTAAGTTTCCATGGTCATGCTCGTCTTCGTCCTCATGGTGCTCATCTCCATGCATTTCATGATCTTCATCTTCATCCATAAGAGTGATGTAGTTATCAACATCATTGATATAAAAACTTGCATAGCCAAAGTAGTCACCATTATCAAAGTTAAATGAAATATCAAAATTATTCGATGTTTCACTACTCAATGTTGGGTCGCCAACTTCAAATCGGCCTGTAGCCAAATGAGGACCATTCATAAATAACTCAATAACGGAAGGCATTCTTTCTACACTAGAAAAACCTAAATTTATATCCAAACTATCAGTAAGATCTCTGCCAATACTTACAGCAAAACTATTTGTGTTTTCATCAATATTGTAGCTATCTATATCACCATGATCTTCATCTGTAACAGTTCCAGATCTATCTACTTGATCTATTCTCATACCAAAATCAAGATGAAACGGGTCAAAGTCTTTACCTATAAAATAACCAAGCGTTAGCACTTCATTATTTGCAGGATTCATAAAGGCTTCTTCTCCAAAAATTGAGGTATTTTCATCAACAAAATTAAATGAGAATTTTTGAGTCATACTATCATTTGACATGTCAAAGATTGCGCCATACTCGGTAGCATCATTTAAAAAATTTGTTGGTGCATGTTCTTCGTGTTCTTCTTCACCTTCATGCTCTTCATGACCTTCCTCTTCAGCATGAGCTTCAGTAAGCCTGTAATCGCTATCCCTATATGTATAGTCTATTTTCTTAACTAAATTGCCATTAATATTATATGACCCTTTAATTGTAAAATTTTCTGAATCAGTGGTTGAAAATATTCTTTCCTCTTCATGCTCTTCCTCATCACCATGCTCATCACCATGATCATCACCATGCTCATCGCCATGATCATCACCGTGCTCGTCACCATGCTCATCACCATGGAAAGGAATTCCATAAACACTCTTAAGACTATCTACAGAAAGCCCAACGTAGCCCCAGTCTCCTACTTTTGAAACTCCAAATTTAGTTGCCTCAACCGCAAAATCAGAATTGTTAACATACCCAAGATTTTCTTCATGCTCTTCATGTTCCTCTTCATGATCCTCTTCATGCTCTTCTTCATGAAGAATAGCTCCATTTGGTATATCATAATTTCCGAATTCAGTATTTTTATATCCAAAATTTACATTAAAACCATTGATGTTTCTTTTGAGATTAATAAATTCAGAACTACCATCATTTACAGATTGAGTTTCATATCCTATTTTTACTTCTGGAATTTCAAAATTCATAGCAGCAATACAGTCATCAACTACATTAATTATTCCACCAATTGTTCCATTAGCATAAAGCAAAGAAGACGGACCTTTCACGATTTCTATTTGTTGAATATCATTTAAATCTACATCATTTAAATGGTCGACTCCTAGTCCGGATACATCTCTGTTAACCATTCCATTTTTAAGAATTTTTACTCTTGGACCTGACATCCCTCTAATTATTGGCTGTCCAACAGCAGAACCATAATCTGCCATTGATATTCCCAGGTATCCATCTATTGCATCACCTAGATTTGTTGTTGCATCATTAACTATTTCATCCCCATCAATAACATAAAGTGGGTTTGTAATTTCAGTGGTATCTATTAGAGCAGAAGTAACCACTATTTCTTCTACATCTTGGGCACTAACTGAGTTAGAAAACATCGACGATGTTAATAAAACAATAAGTACGTTATAAAATTTGTTCATATGAACTCCTTAAAAAAAATTAAAAATTAAAAATTTAAGTTTTTGGTGGAGCTCTTGATTGAAAGTTTTGAAAATCAGGGGAAAAGCATTCTTCTTCTATTTCGTCAGTTTTAACTTCCGATATATAAACTTTAACAATACTTAATTGGGTATTTGAGTCGTCAAAAGTTTTATTTTCACAAAATTCACACTCAATTGTTGAGTGTGTATCTTCGAAATGCTCATGAATTATTGGATCAGCTGAAATAGCAGTAACAAACAAGAAGCCTGTTAAAAACGTTGCTATTATTTTGTTAAAATCTTTCATGTAATAAATTTAGTGCTTTAGACAAACCAATCCTGGTATTTTTCCCGCTTTAAGGTCAGCGATAGTATCATTTGCCATGGATATATGTCTAGTCTCGACAGGAACAGGCTCTATTTTTTCAGCTTTAACTAGCTCCATTAATTCTTTCATTTCTTGAATACTGCCAAGATATGATCCCTGCAAAACTCTTGATGAAAAGGTCATTAATGGAAGTTGGACTTCAAATTTGCCACCAAGCATTCCAACAAGGATATATAACCCATTTTTATTAAAGCCAAATAAGTCATATCCAAATTCTATGGATGCTTCTGCGCCAACATAGTCTATAACAGTAGAAGCACCTCCACCTGTTAGCTCCATAATTCTTTTTTTTGCATTCTCATGAGAGGAATTGATTACTTCATAAGCACCAGCAGCCTTTGCAATTTCAAGCTTTGAGTCATCTATATCGACTACAATTGGGCTTACATTGAATGCAGCCTTTGCGATTTTTAAAGCTAATAAGCCCAATCCACCAGCACTAATAATTACTAATTTTTTATCATTAGGTTTTAAATTTGCTTTTTTTAATGAGCTATAAGCAGTCAATCCTCTACACGCATAACTACCTGCTAGGTCATCTGGCGTATTACCTGCATCAAAAAGATATTTAGAATCTTTTACCAAAACATATTCACCATAACCACCATCTACAGAAACACCTATATTTTGTGCAGTAAATGGGCCGCATTCATGCTCATTATCACTTTTACAAGCTTCGCATTCTCCGCATCCTATCCATGGATATACAACAAATTTTCTACCTAGCTCAATATCTATAACATTTTGGCCAACAGCTACTACCTCACCAAATACCTCATGACCCATAGCAATGGGCTGAACGAGTCTAGAAGCCATTTTTTTCCCATTTCCAATATCAAAAAACCCATCATGAATATGAATATCTGTATGACATACTCCGCATGCAATAGTTTTGATTAATACTTCATTGCCTTTAGGAGAAGGTGTTGGTATTTCTACCTCTTTTATTGGCTTTGCATTTTCAAAAACTTGGTAAGATTTCATAAACTTATTTATTATTGTCAAGTAAGTATAAGTGATAAAATTCTTTTACAGAACATAGCAACATAGTTATAATTTTTGAATGCACATTAAAAAAAATAAACTAATTCTATTCATAATTTTAATTTCAATTACAGATTTTTCTTTTGCAGAAAAAGCACCTTTTGAATCAACATACGAGGCATTACCTCCAACAAATACAATATTCCGAAATGCTAATGTTTATGATGGAGAGGGTAATGAGTTTTCTGAAATAGATCTATTAATAAAAGATGGAAAAATTATAGCAATGGGTTCTGACTTACCAGGTTCATCTGAATTTATAGAGGTTGATGCAACTGGAAAATGGATAACGCCTGGTATTATTGATATCCATTCACATATGGGTGTCTATTCAGCTCCCAGCGTTACTACTAGCTCTGATGGAAATGAGTCTACCAGTCCAGTAACTGCAGATGTCTGGGCCGAACATTCAATTTGGGTTCAAGACCCTCAATTTGCTCTAGCTTTAAAAGGAGGAGTAACAGCATTTCATGTTCTTCCAGGTTCTGCCAATTTAATTGGGGGTAGAGGGGTTACTGCTAAAAATCTCCAGAGAAATACTATCAATTCTATGAAGTTTCCAGATGCACCTCATTCATTAAAAATGGCCTGTGGAGAAAATCCAAAAAGAGTTTATGGAAATAGAAGTCAAGCACCGTCAACAAGAATGGGTAACATTGCTGGATACAGAAAATCTTGGATAAAGGCCGAGGCTTACTTAAGTCGTCTTGATGAGTATGAGGCTAAATCAGATGATGCTAAAGAACTAGGCTATAAGCCTCAAAGAGATTTAGAGCTTGATACTTTAGCAGGTGTGTTGAGAGGCGAAATTCTTATACAAAACCACTGCTATAGAGCTGAAGAAATGGCAATGATGATAGATATAGCTAAAGAGTTTAATTATAAAATAACAACTTTCCATCATGCAGTTGAGGCTTATAAAATTGCTGACCTGCTAGCAGATAACAATATCTGTGCGGCAATGTGGGCAGATTGGTGGGGTTTTAAGCATGAAGCATATGACATGGTTCAAGCCAATGTTGCTATTGTTGATCAAGCTAGAAATGGAACAGGTTGTGCAATAGTCCACTCAGATGATGAAATTGGAATCCAGCATCTTAATCAAGAGGCTTCTAAGGCATTATCAGCCGGTCTTAAAGCTGGCTTTAATATTTCCAAAGCAAGAGCTATGAAGTGGATAACTAGTAATCCAGCAAAAGCTTCAGGAATCTATGATCAAACAGGATCTTTAAAAGTTGGTAAAAATGCTGATGTTGTTTTATGGTCAAAAAATCCATTTAGCGTCTATGCTCTTGCTGAAAAAGTTTATATTGATGGTGCTCTTGCTTTTGATAGGAATTCAGGTTTAGAGCCCAGTTCTGATTTTGATATCGGGATATTAAATCCAAATAAAAATAGGATACAAGAATGATGAAATGTAAAACAATATTATTCGCAATGGTAATTCTTTTAAATATCAATTTTATTGAGAGTCAAAGCGTTGTCATTAAAAATGCAACTATCTACGATGGAATATCGGATGAGCCATTTGTTGGCAATATTCTTTTTGAAGATGGAATTATTAAAAAAGTATCTTCAACTTTAGTTCAAGGTGATATTTCTATTGATGCAACTGGCAAAATAGTGACACCTGGATTCATTGCTGCCGATACTGAAATCGGTATTGTCGAGATTGGAGCTTTAAGTACAACTAGGGATGATGGCTCAGATATCTATAAAATTGGATTTAGTATTCATGATGCATTTAATCCGAACTCTACACTGGTTCCTTGGAACAGGGCTAATGGTATTACTTCAGCAATTACTCTTCCAAGAAATACATCTAGTCCAATAGGTGGTCTTGGTTCATATTTTGTTCTAGATGGTAGTCTTAACATAACAAGCAATAGAGACATGGTTATGATAGGGAGGCTTGGTGCGAGCAATTCATCTTCAAGGTCAGAAACCTTATCTGTAATGGATGATATTCTTTCCTTTGCATCTTCTATCACTGGTAAAGATATTAAATCTAACAGTGATCTAAATGCACTCATCGAAAACTCAGCTGTTGCTAGTTATATGGAACTGATGCCGAGAGATTTAAAAGCACTTTATAGCTTAATGAATGAAAATCTTCCTTTGATTATAAAAGCCAACAGAGCATCAGATATTTTGAAACTTATAGAACTAAAGAAAAAATACAAACTCAACTTAATAATTATGGGCGCTCAGGAATCAGCTTTAGTTTCTGAGAGTTTAGCTAAAAATAATATCCCATTAATAGTCAATCCAATAAACAATATCCCAAATTCTTTTGATGAATTAGCTTCAAATATCAATCTTTCAAGTAGGCTTGAAAAATCAGGTATTAAATTAATGTTTAATACTTCGCGAGCACATAATTATCATTTAATAAGACAGGGCGCTGGTATAGCTGTTGCAAATGGTATGACATATGGCGGGGCGATTAGGTCGATAACAAGCAATGTTGCAGAGTCATTTAATATAAAAGGCAGAGGCGTTATAAAACAAGGAAATATTGCAGATTTAGTAATATGGGAAGCAGATCCGCTTGAACCATCAAGTATGCCTGAAAAAGTATACATAAATGGAGTCGATGTTGATTTAACAACAAGATCAAGTAGGTTGCGTGATCGTTATACTAAAAATCTTGAAAAACCAAATACCTATAGAAATTAAGTATATGGTGCCGGCACCAAGAGTCGAACTCGGGACCTACTGATTACAAATCAGTTGCTCTACCAACTGAGCTATACCGGCAAAAAAAAACATTATATACAAATTAATCGTTTGGGAAAGAACAATTTGTCCCACCAAGACCACAATAGCCATTTGGATTTTTTGCAAGATACTGTTGATGGTATTCCTCAGCAAGAAAATACTTTGGACTTAAAGCTATTTCAGTTGTTATGTCGCTATAACCATTTGTTTTAAGAATATTTTGATATTGTGATCTGCTGTCTACACATATTCTTAGATCTTCCTCAGAAGAGCAATATATTACCGATCTATATTGAGTTCCCTTATCATTACCTTGTCTCATTCCTTGAGTAGGATCATGACATTCCCAAAAAACTTTTAATAATTCTCTTAGAGAAATTTCACTAATATTAAAAATAACTTCAACTACTTCAGCATGATTTGTATCTTTATAACAAACATCTTCATATGAAGGATTCTCAGTTTTTCCTCCAGCATAACCAACTGTAGTTATTTTAACACCAGGAACATTCCAGAACTTTCTTTCAACTCCCCAAAAGCATCCAGCCCCAAATAAGATCTTATTATTACTTTGCACATAATCTTCCAAAAGATTTATCCCTTTAATGTAATGTTTCATTTACTTAGTAAACTCCTTTTATTGAAATATCGCCATACTCATATTCATAAATTTTACCATCCTTAATAGAATTTATTTTTAAAGCGCCTGTGTTATTTATGCCAATAAATTTTCCTTCATTAATAAAATTATTATTGCTTTGAATTTTAATATTTGAATTTAGATGCATGCAAGAATCTTCCCATCTCTTCTTCCAGTTGCTCATCCCCGCATCAACATAAGAAATAAATTTAGTTACGATAATATTAATAAGTTCATTTCTATCTATATCATTATGATAGTTTGAAAGATCTCCCCACCAAGATTCTTTCTTAACAACTTTAAGATTTATCCCAATACCAACTATATTAATTACATCAAAGCCAAGAACTTCTTTTTCTACTAATACTCCCCCAATCTTTTTTTTATTCAAAATAATATCATTAGGCCATTTAAGTCCAACAACATCCTCTTTAATAACTTTATTTATTGCTTCCCGACAAATTAAACCTGTTATTAAACTCAAGGGCTTATCAATAGTTGATCCAGAAAAAGCTATCGACATGTAAATATTTCCTAGAGGACTAGACCACTCTTTTCCCATCCTGCCTCTGCCTTTTGTCTGTTCCTCTGCACAAATAATATTAAAATCTTTGTTTAGCTTTTTAGATTTGCATTCATCATTTGTTGAGCCTATTTTGTCATATATGACTATATTGACTCTATTTTCATCAATATTTTTAAGAATTTTATTTATATTAAGTGTGTTCAATTTCATAAACTAGTTGACTTAAACTCATTCTAGAACAAAAATAGCTACCGTGAAATGGAGAGGTGGGTGAGTGGTTAATACCAGCAGACTGTAAATCTGCCGCTTCGGCTACGTAGGTTCGAATCCTACCCTCTCCACCACGCTTATTTCCGCAGATATTATCCATAAAAATAATCTAATATTTATCTTGAAAAAAGGTTGAGTTTAATACTTTTTAGAGGGATAATACGCCACCTTAAAATAGGATGCTACATATTCGGGCTCATATAGCTCAGTGGTAGAGCACTTGCTTGGTAAGTAAGAGGTCACCGGTTCAAGTCCGGTTATGAGCTCCATTTTA
>Ga0115554_1001226_pt1 | contig 18106 bp, 8 predicted proteins | sample COGITO_mtgs_1104_3_FD_87283 | JGI IMG/M metagenome (GOLD analysis project Ga0115554, IMG submission 87283) | Pelagic marine microbial communities from North Sea - COGITO_mtgs_110404 | ecosystem: Environmental > Aquatic > Marine > Epipelagic | place: Germany:Helgoland, sampling site Kabeltonne... | reverse complement strand
TTGCTCGATTTTGACTGAGCAGGTGGATGGGGAACGAGAGTTACCGTAGCCATTGCACCTGCAAGTACAAACTTTACTTCTTATCTAAATAGCACAAAAATATCTCCTGTTTAACTCCTCTTTTGATGAATTTTGGCCAAGTATTCTCCCTCCCGCTGGTAAGTGAAATCTTGACGTTCAACAAGCCTGTTCTAATAAAGAAAAACAGACAGATAGAGGAATGCTTTTGCTTGACCTACCTGGTTGTAACCATTTATTTTCCAGATTCCGAAGGGAAAATCCCAAAAATCAGTCAAATCGCCCAAATCCCAAATTGGCGTATCGGGTATCGGGGATCGGGGATCGGGGTTGTTCCCCCAACTACCTGGGAAAAAAAATGGCATTTAACACCGGTTTTGCTGTGTTTTCCTGCTGCGTTAATAGAGTCACACAGGCGATTATATTGGGGCTAAGGCCTGGTAAATATTGTTAACCTTTTCTGTCTAAACAGGAGGAAAAAGCCTCGCTCTGCAGCCCAACTCCGACCATTATTATCCTTCAACTGACAGGATGAAAAGTCCTCTATCACCTTCTTCGACCAAACGGAGAGGGGATGGAGATAAACGGGGCAAGCAAGCGAACCACTCCCGACCAAAAAAACTATCTCCTCTTCAGCACTCGCCTCCACCTGAGGAGGCAAAGCAGCAGCAGCAGCAACAGCAGCAGCAACAGCAGCAGCAACAACAATCGAAAGAATTTAACAATGGGATGGTTTTCGACTCATGTACATGCCGCTGCTTTGATGGTTCTCAGTGCTCTCACTACTCCGAGATCCAGGATTTTCTGACCAAGGACCTTCCTTTGACGACCCTCACCTCAACTTCTTCCATACCTGACTCCTCGGATGCCGGGAGCCTTTACCTTAGTGTCATCAAGGATACAGAGACCGTACTGCAGCGATTTAAGACAATGGTGGAGAAGAAGGAAGTCGAAATTGTGAGCCCTGTTGGTTTCAACATGACTGCAAGCGGTCCATTTGGTTCAAGACCGAACACTGCCGATGCCGAGGCGAATAAAGGCGAGACTGATGGCGAAAGTGTTCCGGCTGGGAGCGCCAGCCAAGCCGTCGCAACGCTTAGGAACAAACCTTCGGGTGGACTCCTCGATGAGGGGACTGGGGTGAGCATGTTTCAGAGTCGGTTTTTCAATGAGGAGAGACCTAAGTTGAGCAAGTTCAGCGGTACTGGTAGTAGTAGGAGTGGTGGTGGTGGCGATGAGTTCGGTGGAGGTACTAGACCTAAAACTGCTCCTGCGCCAACAAGGTCGACTCCGGCTATCGCCAGAAAAAAAAAGTCGTCAGCACCTACAGCGAAACCGTCTACCCCTCCCTCGAGCAACAACAAAAACAACAACAACAATCCGAGCTGCAATATCCCCAGCAACAATCACACCTTTACGTTATCACCCTCTTCTGAATATACAACTTTTGGAACTCCGAATCTCCGTCTCCCCAACACGATACACTCGTTCTCCCCCGAGGACATTTCCGCCCATCGAACTGCTAATGAGGAGCTGCTGCTGAGCGAGCTCATCGCCCAGACTTACCGTCTGATTCAGAAATGTCTCCCCTGGCAGGCTCAGATGTGTCCCCGTGCCTTTGAAGACTTGGAGATCTTACGGTTCAGGCACCTTACCAATATCGAAGAGGGTCGTGTCAAGGAGTTTAAAAGGAGAGAATGGAAAAAGCGCAAGGAGTTTATTAGAGATGAAGGGGAGGCTTGCAGCCTCTGGTGGGCTGAGGAATGTGCTCGTGTTGCCCGCCTGGAGGAGAACGACGACGCGTTGACTAGAATCGTGAGGCAAGAAGAGGCGGACCGTGTATCTGAACGCGAGGCCGTGGAACTCGCGGGGGCCCTGGCGAGGGTCAATGACTGCCTGAGCTTCGCCGACCGACTTGAAGCCGAAAGTCTGAAGGATGAAGTTGCGCACGAAATAGCGATGCGGTGTTCTTTAGCAAACGACACTGCTCTCTCTAAACGCGGTCTTCAAGCCCTACAGACTGTCACTACCAACACTGCTAACTGCACTAAGATTGCCCGAGCCACGCTCCACTTTAGCAGACGCGAGGAGGCGTACTTATGGCTGTCCTCCGCCGGGTCCGCAGCTCTGACCAAATTCTATGTAATGGAAGAAGAGAGCCGGCTCGCTTCTGCGGTTGACGCTGCTCGCAACGTTAAGGACGACCTTCGTGAGATTGAGAAACAACGATGGGAGAGTCAAGTCAAGGGGGAGGGAGAGCGTATTGCCCTTGCCTATTCCTCGGAGAAATCCAACATCAAGATGCTGAAGAACGTTACCTGCGGCGTGGGAAAGGGAGCATCCGAGGCGATTTGCCGTCAGTTGAGGGTAACTGCTAAGTCCAACGACAGTCCGCAGGACCGTGTAAAGCTCTTTTGGGAAATCAAATCTTCAGTGGATCGATTCTCGGACAGGAAAAAGGCGTACATCGTCAAGCACCTCAACAATCTAGTAAAGCTCCAGCTCTTCAAGAGGACTTCTCTCGCATCCATTAGTAATTTCGCGTCCTCTGTTAATAGCCGTCGCGCAACTTTAGAATCTGCAGAAGCATCCCGAGTGTCCTCCCGCACCGCCTCAATTAGCTCATCCTTTTCTTCTTCTGTGGAAGCCGAGTCCCTCCGTGTAGAGTCAAACTACACCCGACAAGTCAGCGAGTTTGTCAAGGAGTTTTCTCGAGAGTCCCAACGGCTGGAAGCCTTCCGCCGATACCTCCAAAATTCGAGAGAGGGGGAGGCCAAGGTCCTCACTAGCCTACTTGCCGATGTCATGAATGAACACAAATCAGTGCATGTGAGACATGAAGAGTTCAAAAAGACCTATAGAAGGTTTGTCAAGGAGCAAGATGACGCGTCAAAACTTTTTTATGAGGAATTCCAACAACTCATGGGCACGATCGGATCTGATATCACCACTTTCATGAAAGGAGTGACTGTCGGTAACTCCGCCCTCTTCGAGGTGATCATGGAAAATGTCACCTTGGGGGATGAAGAATCAATTTTGTTGACGCAGAAGGCAGAGGTATTCCCCGTCCATATTGCCAGTGTTATCTCTGCAATGACTGATCTATTAACAACCCGATACTTAGAGAAATCCCCCTGGACGCGTTTCCCTGACGAAAACAGCTCGCACTACTATTATTACAACAGCTTGACGGAAGAATCTGTCTGGGAGAACGAGTTCACCACGAGCGAGGTCTTCGATACAAACTACGAGACTGTAATGGGCGGTCGCATGAGGACACTCGTCACTAAAGCCAATGATTTTTACGATACCGTCGCTCAAACGAACCAAGAACTCTGCCAAACTATTAAGGCCGAATTCGAAAGCTACTTAGAGCAGCAGCTTTACGAGCTAAAACTACTCACGGACAGGGCACAAGAGAGAGTTGAGAAAAGCACAAAGCAGCACCTTTTTAGCCAGACGGACTTCTCGGTTAGGCAGAAGAATGCTATCTTCGATTTTGCTGTCGCCTCGCGGCTTGATCCTCACAGTGATCGCGGCGATGGCGGTGGCGGCGGCGACGAAATTGTCACCGGAAAAGGGGGGAAGGAAAGGAGCTGCATTGACAGCGTTGGTCTCCTCTCTTGCGTAAGTTTCTGGAATGGTCGGAAAGTTGAGTGCGCACTCCTCTCCGACTCTGTCCTAGACATTTGCTCCTCTGAAGAGAGGGTATCAGTTGGAAACAGTCTTTGCCGTGTTCGCGAGCCCCTTGCGGTAACTAGGATGAAGCGACATAGCACACAATGGACGCAGGTGGACGGACAAGAGCACCAAGCTAACGAAATTATTGAGATGGCTTACGCCGAGTCGCTGTTGGAAGAGTTTGAGGGCAGGGACTTCGTCTCTGGGAAAGAGTTGATGGCAGACATCTTGCACAAAATTATGTTCGGAGGCGGGGGTGAATATCGCGGTAGTAAGCATCACTTGTGTTGCGCTGTGACTGCATCGCGTGTCCAGGGGGAGAACGACGTGTTCGATGTGAGGGAGCTGTGTATAGTCTTGGGCAGGTTTGAAAGGTTCCGGGCAGGCCTGGTAAGAATGGTGGAAAAGGAGAGTCAAGGGGAAAGGGGGGAGAGATGGAGGGAGGTAGAGCAAAAGATACGTGCAGTTTGCAGCCTCGAGGCGAAGAAGATGACTAAAGTCGTCAAGATGATTGCACAGAGAGATGGAGAGAGGTTAGATCGGGCCGCCATGTGTTTTACAACTGAGGGTGAAAGGCTCATGTTTTGTGAAGGTGCTGGTGATGATGGATATTTTGATTTTGGAAACGCGTTGGAGGTATTCTTTGAGAAAGTTTGGAGCGAACAATTGTATGACTCCTCTGTCTTCTGCTATCTTTCGAGTGGTTTGTTATCATCTTCTGGTGACGAATTCTTTCACTCCTTTGCCCCTGCTAATATTGTCTCGGCACTAAGGATGTCCCTCTTGCGATTTGAGGCTCCTTCAATAGCGCGGTCTGACGACGACAGCGGCTCCCCCAAGAGTATTGACGCCAACAATCTTCTTCGAGTTATAATGCAAACCCCCGAGACTTCTGTCCCGAAATCCCTTTGCCAGGCTTTAATATCGCAGTCCGTCAACAGCATCTACTGCGGATTCGGGTCTTGGGACGGTGACGGTGACGGCGACGAAAATAGTTTGAATGCAAGAGTGGGGGGAGGGAAATATCTGCCCGCTTACATGTTTGATAAGGCATCCGGCAACGTGCACAAGGCCATTGTCAAGTCCCTCCTCCGATGCGTACACCACTCCACCCTCTCGGAGCTCCCTGACGTTTCCAATGGGATACAACCCTTGATGAGCCTGATCAACAGCGACAATAGTAATGATGGCGTTAAAGGGATGAAGGGACTCATGAAGCGTTTCAACCCTTACTCTGATGATTTCAAGGTCATGTCGGCCCAAAACGTCTTAGACCTGTGCGCCCACGGCAACGGTTGGCATTTGGACGAGTTCGTGTCCGCCTTTGATGGTGCCGTGAAGGTTGATTGTGCCACAGAGACGTCCAGCTTCTCCGTGAACGGGTCTTTTATGCAGTCTCACGCTGTGAGTTTAATCAGCCTCTGTGATTTCTTGGGTGAGGATAAGAATTCTCTCCTGCTCCTTGAGAAAGCTCGGTACGAGCTCCGTCATCTGGGTAATGGAGGGGGTGAATTCGTGGATTACCGAAGTTTGGAGGGTGGTGCGTGCGAAATTGCAGCTTGTGCTATCCTCAGAAGGTGGGAGGAAACACTTTGGAGACAGGATTTTAGTAGGCTTGAGAAAGGCGGGATTGGAGAAGATAAAGCAATGCGCGAGACCATGAATCTATCGAAGGCCACGGCTCAGAGGATCAATAGGGAGGAGATACGGACCGAGTTGATGATGACTCTCTCGGTCAACGAGACGTTCCGAAACATGAACTCGATCAATGCGTTGCTTTTGAACATGAGCGGTAGCTTCGAGGAGGACCGTCGTGGTCGCTACGAAAAGTGTAGGGAAGATTGCCTCCTCACTAATTCAAACAGCAGGAAGGCCCTTGACTCCCGGACCGATGAGGAAAAGAGCAAACTTCTTTCTTTTCACTCATCTTCGATCGTTCGCTGTCTGGACGAGGTGTTCGACTCCAAGGCTTCTATCCTATCCGCGTTTGGAGATCTAGCAGGCAAAGTAGCGGAAAGATTTAACGAAAATGTGTGTGATCTCATGAGGTCGTGTGAGGATGTTTGGAGGATCTCGTCAGTGGAGCACTCCAGGATCCAAAGAGATGTCATCCAAGCTGCCTTCGCCAAAGGAGGTACCATCACCAAGGAGGAGGAGGAGAACGTTGAGGAGCTTCGGGGTTATCTTAAGGGTTTTTTGGCGGACGTCAGGAAGGAGGTCAAGACGAACAATGCTAACCTCGCTGCCAAAGAGCTGGAGTTTGATGATGTAGAGGAAGCGGAAAACGAAAAAATTTCCATGAAGTTGAAGGAAATCTGTGCTGAAGCTTTGGGGAAGGCGGAAGAAATGGTACGAACTCTGGATTCGGATTCCCAGAATTCAATTGCAGAGCTTGGAGAGATACTCCGAGAGGCTCAGGAAGCGGCAGCACAGAAAATGTCACTTGCTGAGGCAACCATCAAGGAGAGGGTCGAAGAGGAGGTGAAAGATTGTGTTTCCAGGTTCGGAGATGTGGACCGTTTCAGTGCCGTGAGTAGAAAAATATCTAGCGAAATTCCAGGAATTATCATGCATGAGACGGGGGAGGAGTGCAAGAAGGGCTACGACTCAGTCATGGAAAAATTAGAAGCGACGGAAGAAAAGCTCGACGAAAGCCTAAAGACGATCATGCCCAGGCTTCGCCAAATGCTTGACGGGCTCGCAGGTGTGCTTGCCGGCGAGATGAACAAAGAAATTGTGAGGTGTAGCGGGGTAGCAGTCGAGCTCGCCAAGGCAGTCAATGAGAATATTGACAGAAACGAGGCAATTGCGATTGAGAAAAGAGGAGAGAGCAATCGATACGTAAAAGACTTCTTCAAAAATGCTAGGGGTGAGTTCGAGAGGGAAGAGGAGAAGCTCGTTGAACAGGTTGGAGAAATGCTGGTTCAGAATAATCTTGAGGAACAGAAGATTTGGGCTGATGCTAGGGGGGAAAAGGGAGGGTGGGAGGTAGAGGAAAGGGAGAAATTGGAAGCTTTCCAAGTCGGAGAGGGTGAGCGAGGGAAATTTGCGGGGCACGAAAAGTACGTGAGCACTTGTAAGCAAACAGTCCGAAATGTAATCAACGAGTATGGCTCTAAATTCGACGAGATCGTCTCAATGCAAGCCGAGGCAGCGTTGAACTTCAGTTCTGCGCAGACCCAAAAAATCTTCCAGGAAATGCATGGGTCCGTCATTTCGACTGTGCTGGATAATGTCATCGACACTGTTGAGATCATGAAAGAGAACGACAGTGATTTCACAGAGATTGTGGAGGAATACAAGGTTGACCATGACGTGATCAAGAGCAAGGAAGTTGCTGTAAGGGAGAAGTACAGTAGGAAGATGAAGGAGACTTTTGAAACGGCGACGGCGGACAAAAATGGCAGGTGCGATGTCTTACTAATGGAGGGAGAAGGTATGGTTGGGAGGATAAGGTTAGAGCTGGAGAAGATCAAGAAGTTGTGCGTGGAGGCCAACAAAGAAGCAGTTGAAAGATTAGAGGAAATCGAGAAGATCTCGGCGGTTCAAAAGAAGGTCATGTTGGAAGAGGCCGAAGCCAAGTACGCGAGAGAGCAAGAAGATAGGAAGAAAAAGTTAGAGGAGGAAGAGGCCCTCTTGAAGACTCCCGGAGGTGCTGAGATTATCGCCAGGAATAGGAGTGTGATCCTTGAGAACTTGGCGACTCCCATCAAATTCGGCGACGGTGGATTTGGCAGCGGCGGCGAGGACGTAACAGATGCTTCCTTAGAAGACTGTGTCACGCTTTCGTTCGCAGCCAGGAACCTTGGCCATGACGCCATGACACCTCTGGACAACAACTTCTTCGTATGCGTCTTTGGACAAAAAGAGGAGGGGTCTAAGTTCAGAGAAGTTGGCAGGACGGAAGTCGTGCTTGCATCCACGGAACCCGAGTTCGACTCTAAAGTTATGGTTGACGACGCCGGGGGTTATGCACTGTTGAGCGTGTGGGTTTTGAGGGCGAATCTCGACAGGGGAGAGGAACTCAGGGACCATGGGGTTATTGGGGACTTTGATTTCACATTTGAGCAGCTTCTAGAGACAAGCAGGGGAGAAATGAGCATCAGCTTGGGCTACAGGGGCTTGGTTACTATCATGGGAAGAAAGAGCGTTGTTGGGGATCTTAACAGCGGACAGGAGCAGCTGAAGCCTGGACACTGTAGAATGGGGGGAGAGAGCATGAAAAAAGCCAGCAGGGAGCTGGTAGAAGAGAAGAAGAGAATGGTCGAAGAGGGGGATAGGAGAAAGCGGGAGATTGAAAAATTTGTCGGAAATGCCTTGGGGGCTGCAATAGAAGGGGTCAGGAGGGCTAGTGTTTGTGCCGCCGGAGACGATTTACAGGAGGACAGCACGAAGGGGGAGGGCAGTAAAGAGGAGGGCGCAAAGGCTGGAGAAGATGACTCGCTAGAAACAGCAGAGATGATCAAGCGGAGTAACGAAGAGGAGAAACGCGACACTGTTGCAATCATTGAAAACATTGAGGCCAATGTGGACCAGATAAAACACCTCAACAACTCCATTAAGAAGGTGAAAATTTCACCTGAGAAGGGAATGGAGCCGGTGAATTTAGAGAAGAAGATGGAAGAAGAGGAGGAAAAGAGAGTGAATATGCCTAACGAGGCTGAAGCCAAGGAGGAGAAAGGAACGGGAGGTGAAGAAGAGGACGAGGAAGAAGATGTTGACCTTTACCAGGAGGTCATTGGGGGCACAATTTACCTCATCGAGAAGTCTAGCAGGAAGGTCTACGAGAATACTGAGGCGCAAACGTACGTGGGGAAATTAAGCAACCAGGGGAGGATCGACAGGACTGCTGAAGACAGCTGTGAAGGCAGCATAGTAGAAGAGGATCCTGATGCTGTTTTTGACCACACAGTTGACCAGGAGGTCGACCAGAATGTTGATGAACCATTTCCTTCAGTCAAAGCCACACACAGCGTATACTTGGTAGAAAAGAAAATTGGGGATAGGAGCTATCTACTTGAGGAAGAAAGCGGTAAACTTTACGAGGATGATGCTTCGCAGAAATTTGTTGGAAAGTTGCTTGGGGAGAATCTGGTAGACTTCGGGGTGCCGAATGATAGCATTGCGGATGATTTTTCTCACGAAGAGATGCTGGTCGAGATGGCCTTGGAAGATGGAAATTTTTTGGTGGAGCAGAGCAGCGGAAAGGTCTACATGAACGACGATGATCAAAGCTATGTTGGCAGGTTGGTGGAGGGCAGGGTTGACAGGGACCTTCCTGAGGGTGGAGACGAGGGGACGATAGAGGATTTTGGCAGTATTGCGACGAGCGAGGGGGGTGCATTGATTGGCGGGGGTAGTGTTGGCGACAGCGTCACTAACGGCTCCGTTTACCTCACCGAAAAGAAAATCGGTAACAAGATGTATCTAGTTGAGGATGGGGGGAAGGTGTATGATATGAATCAAATCTTTGTGGGAAAGTTGGTAACTTACATCGACATAAATGCCGTCAACAGTGTGACAAACAGCGCGTTGAATAGTACGGCGGACGATGATGCTAAAGGTTGGCCAAGCTCCCCCCAGCTGGTGATGAAAAGGAAGGACGACAACAAGGAGCCTCTTCTCGACTTCACTCACGAAGGGACTGGTTTCCTGCTTGAAAAAAGCACCGGAAAGGTTTTCGACATGAATGAAATGTTTGTGGGGAAATATGACCCGGCGAAGGATGTTATTGATGCCAATGCTGTTGACAGTGACGAGGAGCATGACTCATCACAATACTGATTGTGTGCAATTAGTGAAATAATAAGTAAGGCGGCTATTACAAGTGCGGCTAGCGAATTTTAAGAAGCTTGGACCTCCTCATAAATATTTTTTTACCAATTCGTCGAACGCACACGACGAAAATTGCTTGTTAAAGCTCCTTCTGCTGCTATTCATATTAGTATCCGGCGGCCTCCAGAACCTTGTTAACCTCCCCAAGCTCTCCCTTGGCAGCCTCCTCGGCCTTCTGCCTCAGCTTCTTGGCGGCAGTCCTCTTCTGGTGGAAGGCCTCAGCCTTGGTCTTTCGCTTCTGTTCAAGGTTAGCGAGCAGCTCCTTGTGCTTCCACCCGACAGAGTCGGCGAGGTCCCCGAGGACAGTGAAGTTGCGCTCGGCCTTGAGGCGGAGGACGCGAAGGGCAGCAGGGACAACCTTGCGCTTCATCTTGTCGTAGGGGTGGGGAATTCCGTCGAAGGTGGAGAGGCGTCCAATGGCCTCCTGGCCACGGGCAGTTTTCTGGTTGACCATGCCTCGCACAGTTCTCCAGAACATCTTAGCGGGGGCCTTGAAGTGGAAGGGACCCTTACGGGGGTTGGTATTCATGTGCTTTCGGCGGAACTGGGCATACTTCACTCGGTTTCGCACCAAACTTCCGCTGACACAAAGCTCGTCGCACCGCACAACAACGATCTGCTGTCCGGCAAGCAATTCCCGAGCCACAACACTCGCCAAGCGACCGACAAGGTGATCCCTCCCGTCAATAAGTATGGGGCTGCTGAGAACCATTGTATTTTATCGTAGCTAGAGTTTGGGGAAGAGGTGGGTTAAGTTATCTGTCGTGTCGGGAAGTGGGCGAGAGGGTTAGTTAGTCATCGTGTGGTACAAGAGGAGGGAGTTTGTTTATGGAGGGTTGTGGTGCTTTTCGGGTGGCTGCGTTTGAGGCTTTTCCACCACCTCAGGTAATTAAGGCGCATACAGGACAACAAATGTACGATATTCTACCTGGAACCGAGATTTTAACACGATTTGTTGTCCTCAAGGGCACCTCCAGGCCTCGATATCCAGGTTCAGGAAATAGTGGGCGGACCAACGGGGGTCCTGTGCTGGTCTCACACACATCAACTACTCTCAAGAAAGCACCCACGGGTAACAACATATTTGTTGTGCCCCAAAACGCGACAACAATCCCAAAATTTAAACACACACGCGGCGACGCCCACCGAAACAACTTGGGGATTTAACAGAGGTTGTCGTGGCCAACCACACAAAGAGATTGCGGTTGAAAGAAAATTGACTGCAGGTTACCACGGCAAATCAACCAATCTCTGGCGCAGAGCTTTTTTTAAGCGAGAAATTACTACTTACAATTGTTTGTGATGATTTTGCTAAACACACCCAAGTCGCCGTGAATTTCGAGATTCGCGAGTTTGGTTGAACCATGGGAAAAAAACCAATTTCTCCACTCACGGTTAATTTTTTACGTCAAAAGTCTTCGTTTCTGACTTATACATTATAGTAAGGGCCCCTCGACGCCCAATTAACTCTCAATTCACGCGATCCCGTCTATAACTCCTCCTCCAAAACTGGATTTGCTCATTTTCAGCCCCCCGGCTCACCACAACAAACGGGATCGCCACGCCTCCCACCACCCTGTTCACGTACTACATACAATAGGGGCGCTAGAGACGAATTTATGCAGTTGGAAAAGGTCGGGGGGTCCCTCCCCTGATTTTCAATGGGATCTTCAATAAGGCCATAATCATCGGAGGGGGTGGGGGGGACATCTCTCGCTTTCCGTGCGAGGTTTATCGTTTCGTATAGGTCCATTATATACAAAGGGGTGCTTTGGTCTCTCAGGAGAGTCGGTAGTGTGCTCTGAAAAAGATGGGCGGATGGAGTTTATGTGCCAGTAGTAATATGACAGTAGTTTGTATGCGATCATAATGCTTTTCCTAATGGTTAATATATAAGTAAAATTTGTCAAGATAATTTTCTGCAGTTTTGTTGTTTTTTGCATCCAAAGTTGTCGTCGCAAATTCAACTCTGTTACAACACGGTAGAATCCTACAAAGTGCTGGCCTGCCTACAAGGCCCCAACCCAAACCCCACAAATGAAACGGTCAATTGTCGTCGTCACTTACAGAATAACGCACCCTCCACCTCCGCCCTGGTTCTGGTGCCAGATATTGTCCGCACTTCCACAAAAGGGCTCGGTGTCTTTTTCGCTGAAGTCTAATATCTTTCCACAGGCACTGCTTGTGGACTCGGCAGACTCACATTGGGTCAGCTCAGACTTGAGCTTGTCTAGCTCGGACATCACTTTCTGGAGCTGTGCTTCCGACATTCTTTGTTAATGGTTTGGACTGTGGGTTGAGAGGGTTGATAAGTTTTTTTTTTCAGTTGCTGCCTGGATTTTTTTTGGAGAAAAACGAGAAAGAGGGGTGGTGTGAGAGAGGTATAGAGACAATAAGGGAGTTTCTCGACGACATTGATCAGTTCTATCGAATTCGTAGGGGCCACATGTTGGCTTTTTAGCTGTAAAAATGCACACATCCCCCACAATACCCCCCCTGAAATATACTGATTTCGGGAAGTTACACAGGAGGTGGCAGGTGGGGGATGGGGGAAAGGGTTATCGCCTCCTTTTCGCTATCAGGGGCGTAACATGCGAACCAGAACACAAAGATGACGCGAAAAGTTTCCTTACTTCCTGGTGGGGGCAACGGGGGCAGAAGAGGATCTGAGTTGTGAACAACAGCCCTCGCAAGAAATGAGAGAGGGAGGTATTAAGATGGACATTAAAATGTTCACAGGGCAAAACCGGATAAAGTAAAGGGGGTTGGTCGATTTTTACTTACCTTTAAGTTAATATAGCTGACTTGTGTTTTGCTCCAGGTGAGAGAGTTGACAGCAAGCAGCACGTGAATCCGGGAGTGAAAAGACATTCAAGGAGCAGAAAAAAACAAAATTGATGAAATCTGGTTCACCTAATACACCAGTATGAGGATGATAATTCGGGAACAAGGTACACGCAGAGTATAGTTCACAGTAGCGCAATAATTTTAAGTAGAAAAAGTCCATATTTGCAGCTCCTGAAAGCATTTTCATACACGCATACATATATATTATCCTCAAAAAAAAAGCTCTAAACTAGTTTAGTATGGTGGCGGTACGTAAGGAGGTGGCATGCGGTCTCTCAGGTAAAGATAGTATGACATGATCTTGTCCCTCATCACCCCGGCGTCATGTACGCTCTGCTCCATTCTTCTCTTGACCCCCACCCACCTATCCTGGTCAAGGCTACCTTCCAAACCAGCCCATCTATCCTTCAGACTTTCTAATTCCTCCACGGCAGCATAGTGCGTCGCGTTAATGCTGTCGAATAAGTTACCAGCGCCATTGGGCAACTCAAAGTCCCACGCCAAATTGTGGAAACAGAGGAGCAGTTCTTTGGGACAGGTGTTGACATCGTTGAACATGGCTGTGTTAGTAGGGTGGTACTGCTCCGCGTACTTCGTCCCTGTGCTTGTTCTGTCGCAACCGATGCCATCGCTGTTCGTTCGTGCAGGTGCGGGCAGTTTTTGTTCGTGTTTTTGTGGGGGGAGAGGGAGGAATTGTTTTTGTGTTAGTGTTTTTTTTGTGATCCCGCCGCCGCTAAGGTCCGCCGCCGCTAAGGTCCGCCGCCGCTAAGGTCCGCCGCCGCTAAAGTCGCTCTGATACTCACTAAGTGTTGTTATTGGAACCATAGTTGCTGCACGGATCTACCCAGTAGTGGTCCAAGCCACCGTGAGCATCAAGCCTCCGCCGTCCCGGACTAACAGGGCACTCTTGTCCATACGGACCTAGGCCCCCGTCATAAACTGGTGCGCAATTTGTCCCCGCACCCGCGTATCCCCCGAAGACAATGAATCCGGTTCCCAATGGACTCGTGTAGCCTTCATATAGCAACCTACCCTTCCTGAGGATATCATCCATCACATCCATCACATCACTGAGTTCTTGCTGCTGAGGAAAGGTCATTCTGGCCCACTCCCCATTGATCTCCTCTGCACTCAAAGTCGGATCCCAACTTAGTCTGCCAAAACCGTATGAGTTGGACGCCGCAAAAACGTTGCCCGTCCAGTTTCCGAACTTGCCAAAGTTGCTCACACATGCCATGCCGCTCAAGGGCCTGGAATTCCAGTTCACCTTTTGGCTCAAGAGGTTCGCGATTGTGCTGTTATCTCCGGCGTGCTTTGTGTCGAACGAGAGGTATTCGGCCCACATTGGAACCAAACTAACGGCATGGATCTGGTTTCCCGTATATTCTTGGGCTGCCTGAACCTCCATCATGACGTTTGTGTTCTTCATGGCTCCCAGCAGAGGGTGCAATGGCTCGCGAATCTGAAAGTCCATAGGCCCGTTCTTTATCTGAACGACGACGTTATCATCAAACTTGCCGTCCAAGGGCATGAAGGTGTCGTAGGCTTGCCGAACAAGCTCCTCGCCGTCAACGTCACTATTTCCATAGACAAAAGCCCTCCACATGATAATTCCCCCGTGGGGTGCAACTGCTCTTGCTAGCATGTTCGCCCCGTCCGCTTCGGTTCTATTATAGGTTTGTGGGCCGATGTTCCCCTCGCTGTCCGCCTTCACCAAGAAACCACCAAAATTGGGCATCAATTCATACACTTCGTCCACTTTCTTTGACCACCAGTCGAAGGCATCATCGCTGAGTGGATCACAAGTCACATTACCCAAAAGAGTCGGGGAACCAAAGCATGCGCTAAAGTAAACATCGATGCCATATTTATCAAATATTGGCCCAATGTTCCGTGTGACATTGGCGAGGGTCTCAGATTCCAGAAGAATGCTATTTCGTCCGCAGGCGTTCACATCATTCATGCTGATGCCATTCACCCCGGTGCTCTTTAAAAATCGAGCCATTTGAGTCAATCGAGCCTCAAAATCGACCTGCGGGCAGCCGTTGGTGTCAGGATAACTATTTTTTAGGGTAATGCAGTTTCCCGGCGATGATTCTGATTTTATGAGGCCCCAATTCTCCTCCTCACCGACACTTTTCCCCATCCCTTGAACCGACAAAAACTCAAACTTCTGGTTCTGGTAGTCTCGATCCTCAAGAGCATGACAGTCGTACATTCCCACATCGGGGCCAATTGCATGGTTTACATCCATGCAGCCGGCTACAACCCCATTTTCGTCAATCTTTGTAATCTGCTGGCTGGTGGCATTCATCACCCAGTCAATGCTAACATCAGAGCAGGGGAAAACTTCCAGGGGATTGCCGCCTTCATCGCTAAGACACTGCCCGGCACCTTTGTTCTTGATCCTACTGCTAGCTACCCCCGGCGCTCCATTCCCGAGTGCCTCCCCGCCCCAAAGCTGGAATGGATCACTCTTGTCGCAGGGTTGCAAGTAGGTCTGGATTGGCTCAGGGCCCTGGCTCGGATACCACAAGGCCTCCGGCCAGACAGTACTCACTCCGGAATACCCTCTCGTGACGTCCCCAGACAGGACATCCCAGAGATCCCAAACGCGGAGAGGCATAGCCGGAGTCGAAGTATAGGAGGAGGGAATGTCAGTGTTGAGTTGGAGATAGGAAAGGAGTTTGAAAGCTCCATAGAGCGCCCCAGAAGCGGTGGAACTTTTGATCGCCACGGCGGAACCATCATTAGATATGGTGTACCCTTCTGTGTCGGTTGTGTCGGCGAACGATTCGTCGACAGTCACGAGGAGGGTGTTGTTACTGTCATCAGTATTTCCAATATTGTCACAACAAAACGAGGTAATCTTCTTGTTGATCATCTGTGATACACTGGAGGCCAGCTCATTTCCCGCCGTTTGCATCCGTTGTACTTCGACAGAATTGGCTAGAACTGTAGGAGTTCCAACAACATGCACTGACTGAATCAACTGCTGATATCTGTTCAGCATTTCATCAGAGGCAAGCCGAGTGTGGCGGAGCCACATCTCATCGAGAGAAGATACGTCATCAGCCACAGATGATGCTCGTGTCAGAAGCCCACACCAGAGGAATATTAAGGAAAAATACCTCATTCTTTCACAAGAGATAAATGGCCCAATAAGATAAAAGGGGAAGAAAAAAAGGAAGGGAGAAGAAGAAGAAGAATTTGCAAGAAGAAACAAAAAAAATAGCAAATCTTAAGCCGACTAAGTGCACGAAAGGATTGTAGTGAGAGAACTAGAGAAGAAACTAACATTGTCGACATGAGGTTCAGTCTGAATCTCTGTGTCCTCTTCCTACCCATATCCACCATATTAGGTGGAACCATTGTGGATGTGTCTCCCTCGGATGATCTGCAGCAAATCCTTAACAACCTTCCCTCTGGCATCGACACGACTGTGAATTTGCTCCCTGGCAGGCACGAACTAAGTGCACCGCTTGTTCTCACGAAAAAATTGAACGGGCTAACTTTCACAGGGAGCAGCGAACCCTGGAGTCAGAACGGTAACAATACTGAAACACAAACAGTAATTTCTGGAGGCAGGGCCCTGAAGTTCTACGAATGTGTCAGTGACAAGCGATTCTTTTGCGCAGGCACGAAAGGATTCGACGGAGCAAATTGTCGACATTTATTTGTCAACGGCAGGAGGGCAAGAAGGGGCTATGAACCGGACTCACGGAAGTTTTTTGACAAAGACCAGGAGCTAATCGAAGTGAGCGACGACAAGTACGTCGTAAAGGCAGAGGCGATCGCAAACTGGGATCTGAACAATGCTGGTAATGTGGAGATGGTCTACAGTGGGCAAGGATCACCATGGAGTGAGTCGCGCTGCACAGTTGATCACTTAGTTGAGGGGGGGGCTCAGGTCGAGGTCTTCATGAAACAGCCCTGCTTCCATGTCTTGCAGAACAAGCCGTACGGACAAAGTACGAACACGCCCGACCACGTCGAGAATGTCGGCACAAAGGTTCTAACCGAGGGACAGTGGTTCTTTGATGAGAGCTCTGGTACTGTGATTTACCATCCCCTTCCTGAGGAAGTGGATGAGATCGATAGACTCGAGGCTATCATGCCCTTGCTTGAATATTTGATCGACGCGGAGGGAGTGAAGGATCTGAGCTTCAAGGGAGTTTCTTTCGAACACGCAACTTATACCAGGGTAAATTCGGACAGGGGCTATGTCGAGCAGCAGAGCGGAGGGTTGGTGGACGAAAAAAGCACCAATGACGACACAAGTTGGTATGCCATGCCCTCCAACGTCCGCTTTGTTGCAAGCGAGAATATCCAATTTGACAGCTGTATTTTTCGGAGACTCGGGGCGGGGGGGTTAGAGTTCAATGATGGAAGCAGCCATTGTGGCGTAAAGAATTCCTTGTTTGTTGACATCAGTGGGGCTGCTATTCAAATCGGTAATTACCAAGATTTTGCAGAAAAAGATGAGAGTAAACATAACCATCACATTGAGGTGGTTAATAACATCATCACCGATGTGGCTACAGAACTCCACGGTAACTCGGGTATCAGCGTGGGCTATGTGCGATCACTCAAGGTCACCAGTAACACCATTAGCGAACTCAGCTACTCCGGGATCAGCATCGGTTGGGGGTGGGACAGGGTGCAAACCAATGAGACCTACGCTGCGGACAACATTGTCGCAAAAAACTTGATCAAGGATTATAAGTTGAGCCGAGGCTATCCGAGTGCAACACTCGGAGATGGAGGGGGTATTTACTTTTTAGGCCCTCAGATGAATAGCAGATGCGAGGAGAACTGGATCTCAAACCTGGGTTACAGTGGCGGAGGCGGACACATCTACCCCGATCAAGGAAGCGCTCACTGGAGGTATGCAAACAATGTCGTGAGCAACAGCTCCTTTTGTGTCGACGATTGCCAATGGCTCCACCTCTGGACAGACTCAATCCACAACATCACTGTCGACAAATCTTTTGTCGACACTAACAGCATGATCAATGCAGGCGTCGACTGCAATGTCACAAACACTCTTAATATCGTCGAGCAAAATGGAGGAGAATGGCCAAGCGAAGCTGTTGATATCATGAACTCTGCCGGCGCAAAATAGAAAATTTCCCGGAGGATTTTTCTAATGTAATTTGTGATAAAATAATAACGATATTTTTAACACCCCCCTGTTAGATAATAATAGTTGCGTAAAGGGCGTAATAATTGTGTGAATGTAACAATAACCACACACCCCCCTGTTAGATAATACCCCCCTGTTAGATAATTGTGAATAATTGATAATTGAGGAGCTCTACGCCAGCCGACATGGCAATAGAGCGGACAACATTGTGATTTAGACATGTTGTTAATTTGACTTACCTTAGTCGATGTTAGTAATAATATAACAATAACCACACACCCCCCTGTTTGATAATAATTAGATAATTGTGAATGGCAAGTTGTCAAAAAACAGCTCAGAGCAGGAAAGAGGAATTAGCAAGAAAAAAATTTCCCTTCAAAATCTCTGTTCCCTGACTTTTTTCACTAAAAATTATTTAAAATTTTAAAATATACTTTTTTAAATTAATGAAAGTAAAAAATTAATTATTTAGTTATAATTATAATTATTAAAAATTTATCTTAAAATAAGTAATAAAATTTTTTCAAAATTTAACAATAAATATATAATTTAAATATAAACATATTTGAAACTTATTTT
>Ga0115554_1001217_pt1 | contig 18147 bp, 9 predicted proteins | sample COGITO_mtgs_1104_3_FD_87283 | JGI IMG/M metagenome (GOLD analysis project Ga0115554, IMG submission 87283) | Pelagic marine microbial communities from North Sea - COGITO_mtgs_110404 | ecosystem: Environmental > Aquatic > Marine > Epipelagic | place: Germany:Helgoland, sampling site Kabeltonne... | reverse complement strand
TCTACATTATCTATAGCTATTCTTATTGTTGTTGTTATTGTTCTTGTTGTTGCTGTTGTTGTTGTTGCTGTCGTTGTCCAGCGAGAGGAGCAGTAGCAACACTAGCAGCAGTAGCAGTAGCAGCAGCAGTAGCAGTAGCAGCAGCAGTAGCAGCTTCCTGTATCTTTGCCATTTGCGTTGTGATTTTAGTTTCCATTTCTGTGTACCGCTCAATCGTTTCTTTGTGCTTCGAAGCCGCGAGCGCAAAAATTTCAATTTCTGATTCGGCTTCTTTTCTCGCGTTACCCATCATGTCTTTTTCCCGATGAAACGCATCTTCGAGTAGTCGATACTGATGCATTTTAATGAGACATTTCTTGATTCTATTCTCAGCAATCGAAGAACTTAATCTCTCTATTTCAATCTCTTCGTTTATCGCTGCGTTTTTTATCGCAAGAATAGCCGCCGTGAACAAAGCGTTTGCAGATTCAACAAATTCCCGGTCATTGATTTCATCCTCTTCGTTCACTTTGTTTTCAAGCAGTTTCAGCATGGCTTCTCGAGCGGCAACGGCGGCAATTCTGGGTGAAAACATTGTACTTAAAAACGAAATTCGAGCCAGAACTGGATTACACAACTTCTCGTCGAAGCTTTCAGCGCAAAAATCGTATTGTTTTGCATCTCTGGCATGATCGACTGCAACACCGCTCGGAATAATTGTTCGTTTTTGTAAATCATTCAAAACCTCATCTTGAATGGGTAAGGCCACAAAAGCTCGAATGCAATCTTCTGCCGTTCGAGATTGAACGAAATCAGCAACTTCTTTCCAATTTCCGATGCCGTAGTTTTCTAAAGCTTCCAATAAAGCGAGCAGCTCTGTTTCGTTCCAATCCTCGAAACCAATCTGAATTAGATTTTCATCGTCATCGGCATCGTTGTTGATGCTATCACCTTTCGATGAGACCCTATCACCCTGCTTTGATTCACCGGTAGCTTTATCGCTCACTGTGGATTTCACTTCGACGCGATCAAATTTGTCCGCTTGCAAACCTTCCGGAAAACGCGCGCTCGAGAAGCAGCCTTCGCACAAATCGCAATCGAAACCGTCCAAGAGATGATAATAGTACTTCTTCTTCGCGTCTTCGCTGCTCCCAGAAATATCTTCGTTCAAAGAAACATCGCACGAGCTGCATTTCATCTCACTTATTATCTTCAATTTTAACATTTGCCTTTGCGAGCACGTGGATGAGTTGCGTTTCGCGTCTAAAGACTTAGAATCCACCAAAACAAACGGATCGTGCTCAAACGCGGGACACGATTCTAGATGTTTGACCCTTTCAAGAAAGTCAGAAGAGACGAGAGCAACTGCAGTGGCGGGGAAGGAGTTCACGCGAGGAACGTTTCGTGTCGCTCCTTTCGACCAAGGCCAATTAATCACATTCCATCTCTCGAGAAATGAAAATACTCTTTGCACTTTCATTTCGTTCTTTTCTACGGCAGCGCACGTTTCCAACGCTTCTTGAAGCATAAGCGCAACGCCAGGTTTCAAAGCTTTATACGCGTTTATAATCGCATTGCGCAAAGTGATGTACTTCTGCTCGTTGCTATCATTGCTTTTCGCCCTCTTCTTCTTTTCATTGCTTTTGGTCGGGATGAACAATTCTGGAAGAGATCGCTTCTCCACTTCACTCGTTGAGGACCAATCAAACCAAATCGAGCTGTGTACAGGGATTCTGTATGCTCCCACATTCTCTTTAGTACTACTCATGACAAGTGCACTTGCAACGTTTTGCTCATCCGCACTGGCATTTGCTACGCTCGGAAAAGCAGCGCTCGGAAGCTGACCGTGCGTCAAGTTTTCCAAACATATTTTCTTCTTCAATTGGATCAAGCGCTTATTTGCCTCGATTTTAGAGTCGTCAGTCGGGTCAGCACCCGCCACACCGCTCGATTTATCCACATCGAAATCAGCAGATGCTATAACAAATGGATGCTGATCAACGACGTATTGACGAGTTACCCTAAAATCTAGACGTTCCGTCGCGCGAGAACTCAAGTTCTCCTTCCCGAGCGCGTCGTTCAATTCTCTTTCTTTTCTTTTTTTCTCTTCACTCGCACCAGCATTTTGTTGTTGTTCCTCTTCCTGTTGTTGTTGCTGCTGCTGCTGATTACACGAGTCGTCCTCAACATTAGCGCGATAGTCTAGCTCATTCATCCATTCGTTGAAAGAAGCCGAGTCCAATAACCACAGCGGATTTACCACCCAAGCTTTCCCGTTTTTTGGCACGGCCTCTGACATGTCCATGTACCGTGGAGCTTGTCCACTCGAGTTTGGAACCCAACAATCGTACGAATCTGGGTGATACGAGTAATGTACGAGCGTCTCAGAACGATCAACGCGAACAGTGCGAGTGAATTCGCTTCCCCGCGTACTCAACGAAGAGAGCACGTCTTGTCCTCTCGGAATTTCTATACAATGGGTGACACCCGGGTCTGTCGGCTTCTCGGCTACGGCAATGCGCGTTGCCTTGACGGCATTTTTCAAGTACTTCCTCAGCGAAGGAGGTATGTACACTTTCTTGTGCTTCAAAAAGCCGTGCGTTTTCAGCTCTCGCTCGGCTCTTTTAAACACGTCCTCGATGAGTTCGTTTCTTCGTTGCTCGGATACCCAAGAAAAGTTCCTCCAGTTGTGTGACATTTTCGCTTCAAACGCGCACAACAAAATTCTGAATAAAGAGCCAGCCGGTTTTAAATCGCCGAACACGTGCGTTGGTAGTTTCATCAGCCGTCTGACCTTTGGATCCATCGGCGTTTTAAAACCAAGACACTCCTCGTTTCCTTGTAAAAGTTCGAGAATAGATTCGACGACTGCTTTTGCGTCCAATCTGTCCGCATGCGCCGTCGATGCGAAAGAATCTTCTACGTATATGCGAGCGAGAATACTCTCCAAACGCGCCAAACCCGCATAATTTTCAAAGTCTCTCGCTTGCACATACGGTTTCCGCTTCGTTTTTGGAGCGGTGTATGGATTTTTAAGCGTCGTTGTCTTCGCCTCCTCTTCCCCTCCTTCGGGAGAGGTTGGAAGAGGCTCATCCGTTGCCATCGTTCGTGTGCTTCGAATTTGTTTTTTTTGTGGAGAATCCTCAAAGTCAAGTTTGATTTTCAAATCGAAAAATCCGTACTTTTTATAACAACAACGCAACTCGAGGACAAAGCTCCAACCAACTCCTTTATCACGCGTTTAAGTAAATCTCATTCCACGGTCTTGCGCCGTTGCTGCGTTATTGTTTTCAATTTCTGATATGCTCTGAATGCTATGGACTTCTTAGAGCGCGCTGCTAAAACTTCAATTCAAAGGCTTGAACAGTTAGATAGAGAAATCAACGCTCAACAACAACAACAGCAACAACAGCAACAACAACAAAGCAATCGCGATGCTCGTGAGGATTCTGCGAAAAGAGTGCTTCCAGATGAGCAGCTGTTTTTGAGGACAAATGAGTTATTAGAGATACGAGAGGCGCAAAAGAGGGATTTAGAACGCATACTGTCGAAAACATTATTAACAAACGATAGCGCAGTGCGACAAACCGAACGTATCGATCGATTAAATGTACAAATATCTCACGAACGTGCTCTGAGAGCATCTATAGAAGCGAGAACAGCAGGAAATTTTGATGATGATGAAACTAGCACATCCGGTGACATCAATGTGGTCCAAGCGCTCGTTCACGCTCAGAAAGAGCTCTCGATGGAAACGAGATTGAGAGATGAACGTTTAGAGTCCTTACTCGCTGTAGAGCTGCATCGAGATGACGCGAAACAGAAGTTAGAAAGGCTGCATGGACAGATAAGCAAGGAAATTGGGACGATTTCTGGTGCGAACAATCGTAATTACGAAGCAGCAATGCCGAATCCCACGCAAGAAGAATTAGAACACGTGCGAGAGAAAGTTCGAACACGAAGACAAACACTGAGTGAACAGACCCGCACGAATACAAACAGGGTTGGTTCTTCGATTCAAGAAGTAGAGTTGGAGGCTTCATTGAACGCAAAAGCAGATGAACTCATCCAAGCGCAGATTGCAATCGAACGCCACACTAGTGAAATAGCCACCTTAGCGATGCGACGCGACGCCGCCGCTTCGACTTATTCCAAAACATCGACGTACGACGCTTCGATCGATCCAGCTACGAGCGCTCGCAACTTGCTGCATTTCGATGAGCAGAGAAATGTGTTTGAACATTTTCGAATGCACATCGCTAAGTTCATTGGGCATCGAAGAGCAGGGAAAGTTGTTTTCCTTTTTACTGAGCTCGATCGCGCGACGTTATACTTTGCTCGCATGGCGAGTGGTAATGGCAAATGGCGCATGCTTGGATTTGTGTATATTATAATAGTACTTAGTTATGCGTTTTTACGCATGTTGTATTGATAAATAACAATTATCTCTGCTAGCATCCGCCGACATTCATTTGTCCTTCGAGATCCAGCGTAGGGTTCTTACACAACTCTCGCGCGTCCGACGACGACAACAAAGCGCCTTCGAAGTTTGCACCTTTCATATTCGCCCACTCTCCGTTGTACTTTCCAAACGACGCACCGGATAAGATGACGTTTTCAAAATTTGCATTTTCCATATTACTCCCATCGAAACGAGTTGAGTACGCGTTCGTATCTTTAAAATTTACGCCTTTGAAATTCGACCCGCGAGCATCTGTTCGCGACATTTCCGTGTGCGTCAGCTGTGAGTTCTCGAAATTAGCATTCCGAGCGATCAATCCAGACAGCACCTTCGCGTCCAAATCAATGTTTGAGTAGTCGCACTTATCTAAATCTAAAATGGCTTCGGGCAAAGCGCCGGTCGACGCCTCCATGGAAAATTTTGCTCTGACATCTTTAAACAAATCTAACTTGTCTGGAGTACAACCTCCAAGCATATTCCTCACGAATTTCTTATCGTCGTCATCGCCAGCAATTGCACTACCCACAGGTGACATTGTCGATAAAACCACAGCCAGTGCGGTAGCAGCAAGCAAAGTCTTGGACGAGGACACTGTGGACGATGTGGATGTGGATGTGGATGTGGATGGCTCATATTTTTCTTCTCGTTCATAGTGACGATGATGGGGAATCGCAGCTTGAGTTTTTGGGAACTTTGTTCTCATCCGCCGCGAGGAATCTCTGATAGTATAATGACGCGTAGCTTTGAGCATTTTAGTTGCCGGTGGTTTAGTTGGTGTTGTCGTCGTTGTCGTTGTCGTGGTTGTTGTGAACATGTTTTTTTACGGCAGAGGCAAAAATTGTAACGAACACACAATTCTTCTTATCATCACGAGCTCAATTTGAGGATTTTCTCAAAACTCAAACTCGTCACAAAGAAAAGGAAGAAGAAAGAAACCGCCGCCGGCGACACAAATTCACTCACTCACTCGCCTGTATTCTTTTCAAAGCACACACACACATACATACAACAACAACAAACATCAAAATTGATGACGGCTGAAGTCCTAACCGTAGACGAGAAGGATACTTCGTTTCTGTAAGTCTACCTATATCTCCTCGTTTTTGTTTGTTGTTTCCATTCTTCTTCTTCTTCTGTCTTTCCGTTCATCACATATCGCTATCGTTATAAGCATTCTTTCCTGCATTGTTCTTACGACTGACCGACCATCTCGCGTGCAGTGATATTGTGGACGAACGCGTTCGGGCTATTTACGAGAAGAAGTACGAACACATCGCGGAACCATCCACGAGCGTTGGAAAAGAGGACGAAGGGAAAGGCGAGTTATGGCTCGTAAAGTTACCGCCGGGTTCTTTGCTGGAGGATTTCGATGGCGTGACCGTCAGAATACACAGCGATGCGGATAGAAAGAAATCAGATGAGAATAGCGAAAAAAGTTTAAACGTGGACTGCGAGTTTGCAATCGCTCCGAACGAAATCGGTCGCTTCGAAGCGAACAAAGCGAACGCCGTCGACGACGAGGATGAAGACGACGACGACGATGCCAGTATCAATCGACGGTATAGAATCGTACAAAGCGAAGATGACGGGGTCAAAGCACTTCGAGCGGTATATGTCCGAGAAGGCGACACGAAGGAGGCGTTCAAAAACGCGGAGAGGATTACAAAGCGAGTGCATTTATTACGAGCGGGCTTTAAACGCGGCAATCTAGAAAAAGCAGACGTTGTAGAAGCAGGCGAAGACGAAGAAGACGAAGGGGACAAAAAGCAGAGAAAGAAGGAGACAAAGTCGAAGAAAGCTCCGGCGTCGACGATGAAGGCGACGACGAAGAAAAGTAGAAAGAAATGAGAACGGATAGCACATGTATCATTAATTAAAGTAAGAACGCGTAGCTTTAAAATTTTGCAGCAATATCAACTCCCCTAATTTTTCCTCTTGCGCTTCAGAACAAAATCACCTCCAGTCAAGGCTCAAGACGCGAAGACATATGAAGCCAGCATCAGCGCGCTCCTCATCCTCTTCAGACTCTGAGAGTGACGATGACGACGACGAAATAAACAAGTTCTGCTTAAACTGTCGAACGAGAGGTGACTTCTTAAAAGTCTGCGCGAGATGTAAATCGGTTTATTTTTGCAACAGCGAGTGTCAACGAGAAGCGCACAAAGAACATTCGAAAGTGTGCGTGAGTAAAGCACCGGCGCCGCTCAACTTACCCAAAGGCATGCCAGCGCCGAAAACGGAGGAGGAGAAAAAGAATGAAATCGAAATCGAAACGAAACGAATAGAAACAAAGTTACTACCAAGCGTTCTGAATAATAATAGCAGCAGCAGCAGCAGCGCGAACAAGACGAATTTTGGTGTAGGAAACCCACCGGAGGAAGCGCTCGTGGACGAGTTTGAAGACGCGCTCGTGTTTGCGATTACGAACGAGAACGAAAGTTTAGAACGGAAATGTAGAATTGGTTTAGCGAACGTGTACTTATATTCCAGTCGTGCGAAAGAAGCTCTGCATTATCTCGAGCCAGTCGTAGAATACTACAAAAGAGAAGGAACAGTTGAAGCGGTGGAACCTCACGTGTTAGCCGCCGAGTGTTGCGTGAAGTTATCATCATTGTTGGGGGACGAAGATGAACAGAAAGAGAAATTTAAAGAACGATGTAAAGTAGAGCTCGCTGCCGCACTCGATGCAGCTACAGAATACACGCAAAAAGATGAAACAACGCAGGCAGAGATTCTGTTACGTTGTGGTATTTGTCTTTTGGATGGAAAGTTATTCGACAAAGCAATTGGCGTCTTCATCCAAGCTTCGGCGTGCGCAGAAAAATTGAATGCTCATGGCATCGCCGCGCGCGCAAAAAACAGAGTTGGACACGCGCTGATACAAATGAAGAGACCCAGCGATGCAATCGTTGCTTGGAAAGATGAGCTCGAATCTCTTGAGAAGTTCAAAAACAACGACGACGTTAAAAACGAAAGCGACAAAGCGCTGGATGTAAAAAAAGCCGCGTTTCTCAAATCAATGTGTCACGGGAATATTTTCGCTGCGTATGCATTCTTAGGCGCAGTTGATGATGCTCGAGTCCATTCAAATCTAGCAATCACAAACGCTAAGGAAAGTGGAGACGCGAACGAGTTAAAGCGAACACTGGTACAACAAAAAGCGACTTGGGACGCTTTGAACAGAGACGATATGCGTGCGGAGCTAGAAAAGGTTAGCGTTGAGTAGGAGTAGGAGTAGCAAGTGTTTTAGTTCGTGCAGTACTGTAGTAAACTCAAATCAATGGTATCGTGACAAAAAAATGTGCGCTAAGTATTATTATTGTTATATATTTATTGTTTCTGTTTTTCTCTTGACGTGTTCGTTTATTTATTACCGGTCGACGGGTTTGTTACAGTTTACCTTGAAGTGCGCCAACATACGATCGACGGTAGGAAATTCCATTTTACGATAGTAGTATCCAATCGGTCTGACTTCGACGTACTCGTGATGGACGTTGCCGCTCGCAGACATGATGTACGAAATGCAAAGATATCCGTGATGTTTATCTGAAACCGATAACGCATACGGGCGCTGATTTCGGTTCTTTCGGAAGCACTCTTGCAAATGTTCATCAACCTCGTGGTCTCTGCCACCCAAAAATTTTCTGTGCATAACAGCGTCGCGCAAAAATCCAGCCACAGGTTCAATATGGCGAGCAACTGCTTCGTCCAAATCTTCATATTTTTCTTTCGAAGTATCGATCATGAGTGGTGTACCCAATCTCAAGTTTGCAGTGCCACCAGTTCCAGGCTTCTTGCCTTCTCTGATGTCCATGTGCCAGTACACGTCGTCAAACATTTTTATGGTGCACGACAAATTCTTAACGCCTTTGGAGGAAGGACGAATGACGAAATCACCCACGTCCCCGTCGGCAAGCTCAGCGGTTGCTTCAACGTGCGAACAATTCTTGAACAAAGGATGATCAATTGTGCGCGCGATATAAGACTTTTCGTGCTTGACTTGGTTCGGTTTCTTCTTCGGTTTCGAGGCTCGCGCAGCCGCTATAGTTTTCTCTCCCGGTAAAGGATCCAAGGAATAATAGGGAGTCGTCGTCGCGAGAACGTGCTCTTCCCATCTTCGCGACTCATCCTCAGAAAGATGCGAGCCACGACACGTTAGCCATACCTTGAGATTTTCAAGATCGATTCCTTTAACTTGTTGTCCATACGCAGTCGTTTCGGGAGCTTTTACTCGAGCAGTAATGACTTGTCCTACGTGAACTTTGTCATCGAGACGATCGAAAGGCGAATCCGAAACGTCTTGTCTTTCAATAACACCGGTGACTCCGGAATCGAGCTGTACAATCACACAGTTAGCACGAGCATCGATTCTCTTCACCGTACACGTGATGAGCTTACCAGCTTGCAACGTGTGCACGGTCTCGCCGGTAACGGCGGTGAAGATCTCGTCGCTCGAGAGACGAGTCCACTCTGAGCGGACATCCTCAAACGGCTTGCGCATTTCCATGCGGATGTCTCTGAGAATTTCCAAAGCGTTCACACCACCACCTTCAGGAGTGCTGAGATAATTTGCGTAATCTTCAAGCATCAAAACGCTAAGCTTCGGCCACTCGCGCGGATCGAAACATCTTTCGAGAGCGCGTTCGCGTCCAACGCCGGATTCGTCAATTTGAATGTCGAGCGCGTTGGAGGCAATTGCAATAGCTTTGTCATAATGCTTCGGATGAATGCGGGAGCCATCGAGAACGTTCCCATCGGTGATATTGATAGCCGACGCGGCATTTTCGTACACGCGTTCCTCGACGGCATGCAATTCCGTCAAAATTTCTTCTCTGTTATCGAGCGCGCCGCCGTCAACTTTTCGAATCGCCGTCAAAAATGGAACCAATTTACGCGGACCTAACCCAGCGACGTGTTCTAAAGACCTAGCGATCCATTGATGCGACATTGCCGCGTTAACGTCCACACCAGTTTGGTTAATGCAGCAGCGAAGAGCTCTTTCAATGCAGCTCACCCTTTCTTCGCGACTCAACGCGGCATCTTGAAATGGACAGAGAGAAATAGTCGCGGCTTCATGAGAACCGCCGCTCGGTTGCAGTAAGTTCGCCACAACCGCCGCCGGATCGCGAGCAAACCTACCCAACGCAACAGCATGTCGAATAGTGGCTTGCAATTCTCCCATCTCTTTCACCGGGGCCGATGCTGTTTCGTAGAGCGAAGCAACCGAGTCGTTAATAAACTCAACCTCAATCGCACTCACTTCTTCAGGAATCGATTTGACAAAACCATCCTTCTCAAGGAAACCACCAGTCACGCGATCGAGCTCTTCTTTCAACGTTTTGGCATTTTTCCCCGAAGCCGCGACTGCAACTAAGTGCGGTCGATGGTTCGATATGAACTCTGCGACTTTTCTCTGTTCTTCTTGCTGCGTACCGTACGAACCGCCTCTTCCGCTCTTACCGAAAGACGTCAGCTCTAAAAAGTCAACAAGTTGCCCGGAACCATCCAACGAGACGAGCGTGGTCGGCGTTTCTTGATCTGAGGCAGGAACTGCGGAAATAATGCGTACTTCCAAGTGCTTTAACGTAGAATGCACATCTTCTTCCTTCACGCCAATCAACTGCGGCGTCCAAGACTTCTTATTCAACATTCTCCACGCTCCGTTGAACGCGGCGATGGCCATCGACCTTTTCGATTCCAATACGAGTTGCGCAGTTGCCTCTCGTGCAATTTGCGGAACAAGCTTTTTCTTAATAGCATCTTCAACAACTTTTCGACGAATTGTGTTCCATTGCTCGGCTTTCTCGGAAACATTTTCAGAGCAGTATGCGTTTGAAAGGTTTTGCACGAGTCTCTCAACTTCTTGTTCCGGTAAAAATGCGTCGAATTCAAGCAATCCTTTCCGAACTCCTTCGGCGATCATTGAGAACTCGATGTCGGTGAAATGACATAATGGTTTGTTGAGGGTTCTTTTCACCGCTGCTAAAGGATGAAATGTATCAATTTGCTCGTTGCCGAGTAACGTGGGTTTCGTCGTCGACTGCGCATACTGACGATAATGAAATCGAACCCACTGACGAATACCAGGATCGTTCGCGAGTTCAGTAGCGGAAACTTCAATCAATGCTTTAATGACATCCTCTTCATCTTCGTAGCCTTGATCGAGATAATGTTTTGCGAGTTCTTCCGGCGACGCGTCTGGTAAAATTTCAGTCATAGCGTCGTCTTCCACGTCGTAAACGCCCTCAGCCTCTCCCCACGCGAACGTGGTATCCAATGCCATCGCAACCTTCTCGGGTGCAGGTGAAGAAATTTTGAACAATTCTAACACATCTCTACTGACGTGCATATCATACGCCGTTCGTCGACGTGGGCGGCGACTTCCTCCAGTGCTGTTCGCATCCAAGGCTGCCGCTCCGTCTTTCAACAACAGCTGCATTTTCGACTCCACGTCTTGAACGTTTTCGTCGTACTTCGAACTCGCGATAAGTTTTTGCAATCGCATTAGCGTAGCCACGCTCTGTTGATCGTTGCTGTGTGCTTCCAACTCTTTATTCAAAGTTTCGATCGCTTTTTGCTTTCTGTTTTGCAACTTCACATACGCAATATCCCAATCGTATACCGCTTGCAAGACGTCAAAGGAACGAGTCTTTCTTTGGATGATGACTTGATCGCCGACGAGCGGTGGGCGAGCTTCTTCTGGTTTGCCACGCAAAAGAGGATGCAAGTCATCGCGCATATTTGTCGCCAGGTACTCCAATTCATAACCTTGCGTACGAACCATCTTCAAAAACCATTCGATGCATATCAACACGTTCTGCCTCTCCGTGTCCGGCAGCTGACCTCCCCATTCGTTTTGAAGTTGATATAAACGCATTTCCATAACTTCGTCGGACTCGTAATCCATCTTTCCGCGCAATAAAAGCTCGCCGGCTTCAGTCGGGATACCTCGAATTGAGCCAACTCCCATGACGCGATCGTAAATCCACGTAGCTTCTTCCGCAAAATCGCGAGGCGTGTTCAAGTTTGGTACTTGGACGTTTTCAATTGAAAGTCTTTCCGGCCAATCGGCATTTCTGATTTCATCATCGGTTGCGGTAAGCATTTGTGCTTTGATCACGGACGGTTCAAAAGCAAATTCCGCCCAAGACTTGGTTGGAGTTACTCCCGCCGTTCGCTTCTTGAACTTGCGAACTTTACGCATCTTCTTTTCGCGGGGTGGTCTTTCTCCTCCTTCCTCGTCATCGACGATAAAATCGTCCACATCTTCATCGTCGGTTTCGTATTCACTTTGACTTTCTTCTTCCAAGACGTCCTCTGGTAAACTCTCTCCACCCAAGTAGCCTTCGTCTCCCGGTCGCTTCCGGTTGGCGAACAGTTTTTGTAAGTCTGAAATGTCTCCGAAAATGTCGGCAGCCTCACGAACTTGGTCGTACCTAGCTCCACCTCTCTCGCGTTGTGCACGATTATACGCTTTCCTTCGAGCGCGTTCTTCGTCCGTTTCGCGTTCTTCACCTTCATCGCGCACGATGAAATCTGCCATCTCTTCTTCGGAGTCCTCGTCGTCTGAATCGACGAATCGTCGTTCGGCGGCAGCTGCTCTTCTCTTTTCTTCTTCGGCGTCATCTTGCTGTTGTTGTTGTTCTTTCTCGCCACCTGCCTCTTCGCCTGCACCGGCGACTTCATCTTTTTTTGTATCTTTTTCTTTTTCTTCTTGTTCTTGTTCTTTCTTCTGCTGATCTTCCTTCTCGTCGTCGTCATCGTCGTCGTCTTCTCCGACTGCGGCAGCGGATTTCTTTTGCAATCGTTTCTTCTTTTCCTTGCGTTTAAATCCGGTGACTTGATTGTCTTCGAGCAAGTCGTAGTCGTCCTCGTCGAGCTCTAACGCGCGACGTTTCCTTCTTCTGCGAGCAATCTGAGCCCCGCCCTCGGAATCAGATTCGTCTCCTTTGTCATTGTCCTCGTCCTTGTCCTCGGGTTCCTCCTCTCCATTTCGTTTTTGTTCTTCTTCTTCTTCGATCGGGAGCCGCACTTCCTCCAATTCGTCGATCTTCTCTTCTTCTACTACTTTTGGGGGAGAGACGTCCTCTGCGGCTGGGGCTGCCGCCACCGCGGTTCCGTTCTCATCCTCGCCATCATTCGCAGTTGGAGTTGGTTCAGACATCCTGACCTCTGTTCTAAACTTACTCCTATGCGGACAGAGAGAAGAGAAAAGGGACGCGAAATGTGAGGCGAAGATTTTGATTACTCGCACGAAACGTACGTTCACGTCGCTTTGTTTTTGCTTTTTTTTAAACACACAGCAATACAAACACGAAAAAGAAGGAGCAGCGAGAGTCGAAGTATTCTTTTCAGCACAAAGAACGCATCCATTATCATCCCTACATCCTGAACTAACAACAATTAAACTATTTTATTACAACTACTGCACTGCACATACCAGTACGCATCTATTTGTTACTACTAAACCTATCGCTACTATTTGCTAAATCGTCAGCGAAGACGTGTCCGTCTTAGGCATATTAGAGCCCTCCGGAAGGATTTCAAACTTGCGCTCGTTAAGATACGTCCGCAAACGAGAAATGACAGGAACCGCGTCCGGATCGCGCGCACTTTCTAATTTCGGGATCCATTGCTGCGCAATTACTAACAAGAGCTTCACGCCTTGGTTTCTATACGTTTTCACGAACTCATAACCTGCGTGTTTTAGGAAACTTTCCAAAGCAACCGCTGTTTGTCGATTGGGAGGGCACTTGTTCAACAGGCGAGAAAACCAAGCCCAGGCTTGGTCGATGCTGTGCGGATGATTCTGCACAACTACCCGAGAAACTTGCACGTATGCTCCATACAAGAGCATGTATCCGGAAATGCGATTAGCGTACGAATCAGAACTTTCAAACGCGTTCGGGTCGTCCTCGCTCGGCGCGTATCCACATATTTTGAAATATTCTTTTTCTTCCGCATACTTACTCTTTAGGAATGGATAATATTTCGGCACCGCGAGGGGACACGCGTCGCGGAGCAACGCAACAAAAATCTCCGAGAGTTCGGGAATGTGCGCCGCACATCTCGCGAGCACTTCTGCCAACGCGAACGCGTAACGATTGAGCTTTGCAACTTGAACGTCGCACTGGGCTAAAATTTTCTTGGAGAGCGTAATCATCGCGTACGTCCGAATGTGCTCAGGTGTTGCCGGCGTTAAGAACTCACGGATGATATCGTCCGCTTTCTTCACGACTTGGTCTTTCGTACACGCCACTTGCTGAACGTGTATGGTCAAACGTTGAATAATTGTGCGTCGTTCTCTTTTTGCCTCTGGAGAGGCTGAATACGCGGCGACGCGTTCGCGAGCCGCGTGCAGTACTTGAAGCGATCTCTTTTCAGCTTCTAAAGCTTCTGCAGTGACGTATACCGCGGGGACTTTCTCAGCTTCTCGCTGCTTTGCTTCTGCCAACGCTCGCGCCTCTTCCTCCTGTTTCATTTTCTCTTTTTGTTTTTGAATCTCCTTGTCGCGTTTCTCTTCTTCGAGTTTCTTCTCGGCTTCAATTTTTTTCTGCTTCTCCTTTTCCTCGCGCTGTTTCTGCGCCATGGTTTTCGCATCCTGCACTAATTGTGAAATATTTTCGAGATTCTCTTTGCGTTCCTTTTCGACGCGATTCAATCGAACTTCGGTCGCTTTATTCGTGACGCTCGCATCTGAAACGTCTCGCAGCGAGAGCGCGTTTTGAAACGATGCTATTTTCAGCATTGCACCGTCGCGAGAGGCTGATTCTTCGACTAGAGTCAACCGTAACTCTTCCTCTAAGCGTTGCATGCGACGTTGCGCGGCGAGTTGCACTCGACTTTTCCGCAAGCGCGCCCTTTCCTCTGTTTCTATTTTTGCGTTTTCAACCGCTTGCAAGGATGTATTTTTTTCGAATTCTTCTCGCAACGCATCGATTCCTGGCGTTGGCGATATCGTTTCGACGAGTCGTTTAAACTTGGAAAGCTCGAGGTCAAAATCATCGTCAATGCTCGGTGCCGATAGCACGACTGAACCTCCTCTTTTCCTGATTGGAGTCGATGAGTGTTCTGCTGTTCCTTCTTCTTCTTCTTCTTCTTTTTCTTGTTCAAAAACCAACGACGAAGATTTTCCTTTTCCTCTCGTTGGTCGATACCCGACTAAAACGAAATCTTCTTCTTCTTCTTCTTCTTCTTCTTCTTCCTCTTCTTCTTCTTCGTTTTCTTCGTCATAGCGCGAATGAAATGCCTCATCGTCACGCGTCGATTGGCGCAGCACCATCTTATTATAAATACAAGAAGAGGGCAGAGAGAGAGAGTTATGTTATAATTTTGTTCCGAGTTGGTCTGTTCTTAGCTGTCTGTTGTTTTTGTGACCTCGTTGAAGAGACGAGGAGTTCAAAACTTCTTCAGAATTTTCTCCACCCAGGACAGCTGGACAGGAACCACCGCTTGCGCGGGAAGAGGTAGTACACGTGGAGATGACGACGACGCTCGCTGGTTCAACGCGCGTTGTATCAGGGCACGAACGCCCCAACGCATCGCATCGTCGATGGCGAGTGCAAAGCAAAAGAAACGCGGTAAAAGCATCGCGCTGTTCTGTCGAACAACAAAAAAGGAATAATAACCATAACCGACGACAACAACAACAACAACAACAGCTTGGAGAAGCCATACATTCTTCTTCCTCGAGCAACTACTATCGACGCCAATTAATCGCAAAGAACAGACGACACGTCCAAAGACTGTCTGCGGTCGCGCCTCAGCACGAGTTCAGAGCATCCACAGAAACGTCCACTGATTTCGAGGCTCAGGAAAGACAGATTTTATTCCTCGTTCCCTATCGAGAGAGGCTTTTACTAGAGCCCACTTTGGAAGGAAAAATAGATATCGTAGACGCATCTGAGACCGTTCAAGCGTTTATGAACTCTAAAACAGATCTCGTGGAAAAAGTTATGCCTAGTCTATCAAAAACAGAGCAGTACTTGATAAAAGTCACGGTCCTTTGCGGGCAACAACACGTGTTTTCCAGGTTTGCTGCTCAAAATCCAGAAAGCGAAGCTTCGCTGAGTAAACTTTTGACTACTTTAGGGAAAGTTGAAGTGTTTTACGATATGATTGGTGGCATTGTCGGGTATCAAACCGTTGCTTTAGAGCTCATGCACGAATCCTTCGGTGGCCCTCCTGCTGCGATACATGCTGATAAAGACTGCCACGGATTAGACTGCGTTCCGAGTTACGAAGACAACGACGAGGATAAAAATGTTTCAAAAAGTTGCGACGATTCTGAATGTGACATGTCGTTGCACGTTCCTTCAGGCCCGGATTTAAGAGAAGGTGATGGCGAGTTTGCTCGAAAAGCTGCGCGAAAAGGAATAGAGGCGCTCCCGGAGATGTGCGAAATATACCCTCTGGGCGGCGCGGGCGACCGGCTAGGTCTCCTCGATCCCGAAAATGGTGAAGCGTTACCCGCGGCGTTTCTCCCGTATAACGGGAGGCCGTTGCTCGAGGGCCTCATTCGCGACGTGAGAGCGAGGGAGTGGTTGTATTATAAAATAAAAGCTAGTTCTCCGGATGTATTCGACGACGAGGAGATAGAGAAGGCGAGCAAGTTAGTCACACCGATCGCGATAATGACGTCGATGGCAAAAGGTAACCACCGTCGAATATCAAAGTTTATGAACGATTCAAATTGGTTTGGACGAGGAAGTGATAATTTTCGTTTATTTGAGCAGCCTTTAGTGCCGGTGTTGACGACTCGAGGCGGTGAGTGGATTAGCGCATCTTCGAGTGAGGATAAAGGCGAAAACCACTCGTGCGACATTGCGCTGAAACCAGGCGGACACGGCGCGTTATGGAAACTAATGTACGACGAAGGTGTTTTTGATTGGCTGGAGCAACAAAAGAGAACTGGAGGTGTTGTTCGACAAATCACCAATCCTATGGCCGGGACAGATACGACCCTTTTAGCGCTTTCCGGGTTGGGAAGACAAGACAACAAAGCGCTTGGGTTCGTCTCTTGCGAGCGCGCCGTCGGCGCTTCGGAAGGGATTAATGTTTTGGTTGAGAAGACGAATCAAGTCACGAAAGAGCGATGGTATGGCATTTCGAACGTTGAGTACACAGAATTAGATAAACTAGGCATCTCGGATGAGCCGGCTGAAAACTCCGGTGCCGAAGAATCCGCGTATCCAGCGAACACAAACGTTTTATACGTCGGTTTAAAGCACATTCGAGATACGTTGACGTCCTCTCCGCGAGCTGCGTTTCCAGGAATGTTGATTAATTTATCAAAAGCTGTAAAGAAAGACGGAACGAAAGGTGGCCGATTAGAATGCTCGATGCAAAACATCGCGGATGCGCTCATGCGTAAATCTCCCGGGAAGTTGACGAAAAAAGATTGGATGAATCTCCCAACTTTTGTACTTTTCACTTTACGGCGAAGAGTTACGAGTAGTGCAAAACGCCAAAGAAAACTTGACGATAAGTCTCTCGCGCAAACACCGGACGGTTCGTTTCTCGATTTACTTTTAAACGCCTCCGATATGTTGTCGAAATGTTCGATCGAGCATCCTCCGCCGGATGATGGCTCTGCAGAGCGATACTTGAACACCGGGCCTGGCTTTATTTTCGCCATCCATCCGGCGATGGGTCCTTTGTGGGACATCATCGCGCAAAAACTTCGCGGCGGATCTATAGCTCGAAAATCGGAAGTGAAGTTAGAAATAGCGGAACTGAATTGGGAAAACGTGCGCGTTGACGGATCTTTACTGATTACGTGTACTAACGTGACTGGAGAAGGTACAATGAGTGATATAGATTGCGGAAGGGCTCGAATAGTAGACGTCGACGTACTGAATGCGGGGATAGATTGGGAAAATGAAGGAAACGTGTATTGGAGCGCGATGTACTCCAGAGACGAAAGTGCGGAAATTGTTCTTCACGGTAACGCTGAAATCGATATCGAAGGCTGTGCATTGCGCGGCAACTGTGCGTACGAAGTACCGAATGGAAAGCGACTAGTTATTAGAAGTGTGAATGGTGATGCGGGTTGTTTAAGTGAAACGTATGAAGATATCGTTCCCGGGGTGCCGTCGTGGCGATGGAAGTACGCGTTTGGAGGCAAAGATGACATCCAATCTGATTTAGTGAAGCTGCATTTGTAATATATTTCTTAAATACAACCCTACAATAAATCCCCTAATCCGGAACTCCCCTAAGAAAAAAATAAACATAAGTCAAGTGCAATCCATTTATATCGCGAATAAACGAATTCAAAACTCGTACATAGACGCGTATTTATGTGTTACACGCCTCTATGGTGTCAAATTGGGTTAATTCGCGCGTGGTACGGGTGCAGACTAAATTTTTTTATAAATTTGATGGTTTTGGGTTTTGATTTGGAGGTTTTGGGTTTAAAAAAACGGGTTTTGGGTTTTGAAAAACGGGTTTTGGGTTTTTTTTCAGGGGTGACAAAAAACATGACAAAGTAGAGATCGGAGATCTTATCCATCTTAGACGAGCGAGTCGGATCGAGTCTGAGAGTCTGAGAGAGTGCTTCATTCAAATCCCCTAAAAAAGTTAGGTGATTCTGCTCAGCAGATAGGTGATCCTGCTCAGCAAAAAATATTACCTATTTTTTTTTTGACAACCCTATGACACCCCTAGCAAAAAAACAGAAATCCCTAAAAATCCCCTAACAAACT
>Ga0115554_1001213_pt1 | contig 18183 bp, 10 predicted proteins | sample COGITO_mtgs_1104_3_FD_87283 | JGI IMG/M metagenome (GOLD analysis project Ga0115554, IMG submission 87283) | Pelagic marine microbial communities from North Sea - COGITO_mtgs_110404 | ecosystem: Environmental > Aquatic > Marine > Epipelagic | place: Germany:Helgoland, sampling site Kabeltonne... | reverse complement strand
GCCTAAACTCCTGTGCCTTCTCCTCGTCGTCATTTTCCCTCCTCCTCGTGTGCTCGAACGACACAAACAACAACAAACGCTCGTCGTCGTTTTCGTCAACGTCACTCTCGAAAACGACGCTCTCATCGAAGAAAACATGTGTGTTTTTGTGTGTTGTTTTGATGAATGAAGATGATGCGTGTGCGTTAAAGATGTCGCACGCCGCCGGAAAACAAACCAAAAATGCTTCTCTGAATTTTGAACAAAAAAATGTCAATTTTTGGCCAATTAAATTTCAGCCAAAATTCGCTTATTACACAAATTCTCCTAAAAGTCGGACACACTGCACACACATCTCTCTCTCCCTCTCTCTCTCTTTTCTTTTCTTTTCTGTGCTCAAAATCTTTTCCGAAGTAAAAAGGCGAGGAAACGACGATGAGTGCGACCTTTACGTGCTCGCGTCGCGCTACTTTTGCGGTGGCGTCTTCGCGCAGAAACGACGAGAGCATTAGGAAGGGGCGAAAGATGATGCGCGAAAATCATCATCATCATCATCATCATCGTCGCTCTTTCATTGGAAACGAGAATTTCACCGATCGAGATTTTCGACGTCTTTGTTCTTCTTCTTCTTCTTCTTCGAGAAGAGGAGGAAAAGGAAAAGGAGCAGAAGAACGACGACGACGACTTTCGTCGCTGACGGCGTCTTCTTCGTCCCCGTCGTCTTCTTCTTCGCAGCAAAAAAAGTATTGCGTTTCAACCGTGGACGCGTCGGCGATTTTAGTCCCTCATCCGGACAAATCTGCCACGGGAGGTGAAGATTCGTGTTTCGTGTTGAAACGGTCGAACGCGTTCGGGGTATTCGACGGCGTCGGCGGGTGGTCAGACGAAGGGGTAAACCCAGCGGAATATTCAGAAACGTTCGCGTCTGAAGCCGCGAAAGCAGTGACAAAAGAGAAGATGAGGAATCCGGTGGATATAATGGTGCGAGCGCACAAGATGACGCGAGTGGTCGGGTCGAGCACGGCGTGCGTGTGCGTGGTGGAGGAAGGCGAGGCGACGTTTGCAAACGTAGGAGACGCGGGGGGGATTGTCGCCAGGAACGGCGCGTGCGTGTTCAAGACGGAACCGATGCAACACGAGTTTAACATGCCGTTTCAGTTGGGGTGGAAAGAGGCGTACCCGGAAACGGACGATCCAAGGAGAGCGGACGTGAAAAAAGTTCGATTAAAACGAGGGGATTGCGTCGTGTTGGGATCGGACGGGTTGTGGGATAACGTGCCGCACGAAGACGTTGCGATTTTGTGCGACGAGAACGAAGGAGACGCGGTGAAATGCGCGGAGCAGATTGCGAGGTTAGCGTTTTCGAGGAGCACGGACGAGGAGTACGATTCGCCGTTCATGATTGCCGCGAGGAGAGAAGGTATGGAGTTGACGTGGGCGGAGAAGTTACAAGGCGTTAAATTAACTGGAGGGAAGATGGATGATATCGCAGTCGTGGTGGCGTTCGTCGGTTAGATTAATAGTATTATTCTTGTTATTAGAATACAATGACTATAGTACTTAGTATTTGGTAGTACAAGGCAAAACATGTATATATATATCTGTCCTAATCGTGCTTGGAAAACGCGGCGACTAACAGTTGACTCGCTCGAAACGATTTTTCTTTGATGCTCAACCCGATGGCCGAGGCGACGACGGTTTTCGTCAGCTGCGCGTTTAAGCCCTGATACCAACCCGCGTAGCCTTCTCGCTTCTTCAAGTCGGCCATAATTTGTAACAACGATAGCGTCGCAAAATCGGTTGGTTTACTACTAGCGTTTCTTCTATTCTTTTGTTGCGAGTGTTGCTCGTTCGGATTCGTCGCCGCTTTCTGTAATACTTTCGCGCGAATCAAAGGATACGTGGCCACCGTCGCCGCCGCTTTCGATAACGCCGCGATAACAATCGCCTCAAACACCGGTAATTCTCTCACCGGTTTCCTTCTCCCAACGCTCAATCCTTTCAACGCTCTCTGTCTTAATTGCTCGTACATGGTATATTGAATGGTTGGATTCACCGTGAGCAACAACGACGCTCCTACGCCGGCGTATAAATTTGGCACAGTCGTGGTCAAAATCTCCACCGATCTCCGATACTCTTTTCGCACGCGTCGTTTATACATTCTCGCTTTCTTTTCCAGCATTTTCTTGGACGGCAACTTCATGCGCAACTTTCGAATGGTTTTCGAGGAGATGCGCTGCGCTCGCTCGAGTTTTCTATTCACGACGTCTCGAAACGAGCTCGAAGAAGTCACAAAACTCGCATTCCCTCTGTTCCCTCCTTTCGTCGCCGAGCTCTGTCCCGGAGTACTCGCGATGCTCTCGTCGTCGTCGTCGTCCGATTCTGATTCGGAATCACTTTCGTTCTCGGAATCTGAAACCTCCGAATCGCTCGCGTGAAACTTCTTCTTTCTTTCCTCTTCTTTCGAATCTCTCTGATTGAAACTCTGGCCCACGTTGCTAAAATCTCCCGATTCGTGCACAGACATCCCATCCCTCTCTCCTCCTCGCTCGCCTCTTTTCGTCGGACAACTCCCAACCTGCGCTCGCGTGCTCAACGTATCCAACGGTTCAGTCAACAAAACGTTCATCGCCGCCGCCGTCGTCGCGACTATTAAACTCATCCCAATCGATATCTTTTGGTTTGGATTTCTCTCCTCGACTTTCCGTTTCAACCCGCTAAAGGCGAAGAAATACACGAACGAAGAGGTCAACGCGTGGTAAAACTTTGGTTTCACGCCGTTGAACAGTTGCAAGACGCCGTCTCGATGGATGGACTCGTAAAACTGGAACAAGAATGGTTTCTTTTTCTTAGACAGGAGTAAAGGCTCCCGGGAGGAAATCGAGCGTCGGAAAAGACCGCCTCGTACGACTTCCTCTTTTCTCTCTGTCTGTTCGGCTTGGATTCTTGTTTTCACCGTATCGAGCGGGTATAAGAGCATGGCAGAGACGACGCCGCCGATGGCACCTGATTGATCGTCATCATTAATCGTCGGAGGAGGAGGAGAGAAGTGTTGTTGTTAGCGAATTACACGAACGAATCCAAATTCAAAACGGGTCGTCGTCTATTAATCGTCGCGCGCACGAAGTGAACAACAAACCGCGCTTTAAGAGTAAGAGAGACAGAAAGAAAGAAAGAAAAAAGCACAAAACGTACCGGCTAAAGCCTCCGTGGTCATCTTTTCCGTCGTCGTCAGCATAATAATAAACGTTGCGTGTGTGTTATAAGTGATGAAGTAAAGAGCGAATTTTATGAATTGTAAGATCTCTGATTTTTTGTCTCTTTAAAAACACACACGTCTGTCTCTCTCTCTCTCTCTCTCTATGACGATAAAATAAAATAGAAGTCGATTAAAGCAACAACTCGGCGACTTGCACGGCATTTTGCGCGGCACCTTTTCTTATTTGATCCCCGCACACGAACAACTCCAAACCTTTGTTTCCTTTTTGCGAGATATCTCTTCGGATGCGACCGACGAAGCAATCGTCTTGGTCGCTCGCGTCCGAGGGCATCGGGAATCGGTTATTCGCGCGATCGTCGATTAAGGAAACGCCCGGGAATTCAGAGATGATTTTTCTCGCCTCTTCTTCGCTTAAGTCATTTTTTAAGGTCAAGTTGATGCTCTCCGCGTGCGCGCGCATGACCGGGACGCGGATGCACGTCGCGCAGATGCTGATGTCGTCGGTGTTCCAAATTTTCTTGGTTTCTTTCACCATTTTCATTTCCTCTTCGTTGTAGCCGTTATCCATCATCGGCGCGTTGTGGGAAAACAAGTTGAACGCGTATCCCCACGGGAAGATTTCTTTCGTTTTTACTTCCCCGTCGTTGACGAGTTCCCTCGTTTGTTGTTCCAACTCGGCCATGGCTTGCGCGCCGGCGCCGGACGCCGCTTGGTACGTAGACACGACCATTCTCTCGATGCCAACTTTTCTTTGAATCGCAGTCGTCGCCATCAACGCGATAATCGTCGAGCAGTTCGGGTTGGCAATGATCCCGCCTTTACCGGAACCGATTTTCATACCGGCCATAGCTTCTGGGTTCACCTCCGGAATGACCAACGGCACGCCTTCCGTCATGCGAAACGCGCTCGAGTTATCGACGACGTAGCACCCTTTCTCCACCGCGATCGGACCAAACTTTTTCGAAATGGACCCTCCGGCAGAAAACAACGCGATATCCATGTTATCGAAAGACGTTTCCGTCAACTCTTCCGTCGTGTACGTCTCCCCGTCGAATTCAACTTCCTTCCCCGCGCTTCTCGAGGACGCCAGCATCTTCATCTCGCTGTACGGGAAGTCTCTTTGTTTCAAAACTCTCAAAAACTCTTGCCCGACCGCTCCAGTCACGCCGGCGATGCACACTCTCGGCCCGTCCGGGGTTTTCTTCGCGAACGTTTGCACGACATTTCTTCTCGATCCACTTTTAACGCGGCTGTTCTGTTTCGTCTTCTTCAAAGATGAAACCGACGTCCTCGCCGCCGTGTTCGGGGAGGCTCCTACGCTAAACATTTTCTTTTACCTCGTTTATACTAATCTCTCGTTCTCTCTCTCTTTCTCTCTCTCTGCGCGTTATTATAGAATACTAAATAACCGACACAAAAAAGTAGGCTTCTGCTGCTGATGTGCGCGCGTGCGTGTGTGTGTGTCCCGTACCGCGAGCTCTCGCTGTCTGTCTGTCTCTCTCTTCGTCTCTGCGTGGAGATGATGAGGAAACAAAAACACGTGTGCTTTATCTGATTGAAAAAGTGTTCATCTTTTTCAGATACGCAAAACTCTGCTTGAAAAATAAGCAAAAAAACACGGAGGCAAAAAATTTAGGGTTTTGATAGAGTTAGGGTTTAAAAAGAGGAGACAAAAAGAAAGGTCCCTCACAAAAAACGCCACACGACGCAATCGATTGGGGGGTTTTGAATCGGATCTCTTCCTCTCATTGAGTATCGCACACGCGAAGAAAACGCGAGAAGAGCAGCGAAGAAACGAAAGAGCAGTGGTCTCGTATTCTTCTTTCTTTAGTAAACGTCATCGTAAAGCCAACGAAACGTGCGCGAGATGCCGTTACGATTAGACATCAAACGCAAACTGGTCCAACGCTCCGATCGCGTCAAAGGGGTGGATTTACACCCGGTGGAACCGTGGATTCTGGCGAACTTGTACTCCGGGAACGTGTTCATTTGGAACCACGCGACGAATAGTTTAGTGAAGAGCTTCGACGTGACGGAGTTACCGGTACGAACGGCGAAGTGGTGCCTGCGGAAACAATGGATCGTCTGCGGTTCGGACGATATGTTCATTCGAGTGTATAACTATAACACTTCGGAGCTTATTAAAGCGTTCGAGGCGCACGCGGATTACATTCGGTCGGTGTGCGTGCACCCGACGCAACCGTTCGTATTGTCGTGTTCGGACGATATGTTGATTAAGTTGTGGTCGTGGGAGAAAGATTGGGATTGCATGCAGATTTTTGAGGGCCATTCGCACTACGTGATGCAAGCGTGCTTTAACCCGAAAGATACGAACACGTTCGCGTCGGCGAGTTTGGATCGAACCGTCAAGGTGTGGTCGATTGGCCAACCGACGCCGAACTTTACGTTGGAAGGCCACGAGAAAGGGGTGAACTGCGTGGATTACTTTACCGGTGGGGATAGGCCGTATTTGATTTCTGGCGCGGACGATAAGTTGGTGAAGATTTGGGATTACCAAACGAAAACGTGCGTGCAAACGTTGGACGGGCACTCGCACAACGTCAGTGCTGTGGCGTTTCACCCGGAGTTGCCGATCATCATCACCGGTAGCGAAGACGGGACGTTGAGAATTTGGCACCAAACGACGTACAGATTGGAAAACACCTTGAATTACGGCTTAGAGCGCGTGTGGGCGATTGGAGTTATGAAAGGTTCCAACGCCGTCTCGGTCGGTTACGACGAAGGGACGGTCATGTTCAAGATTGGGAGAGAAGACCCGGTGGCGAGCATGGACGCGAGCGGTAAAATAGTGTACGCGAAGCATAACGAAGTGCAAACGGTTAACGTGAAAGCTTTGCCGCAAGACTACGAGATCGCGGACGGGGAGAGATTGCCGTTAGCCGCGAAAGACTTTGGTTCGTGCGATTTGTACCCTCAATCCATTGAACACAACCCGAACGGGAGATTTATCACCGCGTGCGGCGACGGCGAGTATATCATTTACACCGCGTTGGCGTGGAGAAACAAAGCGTTTGGTTCAGCGTTAGAGTTTGGATGGTCTGCGGATGCGAGCGAATACGCCATTCGCGAGTCGCCGAGTAAGATTAAAATCTTCAAGAACTTTAAAGAAAAATTGGAGTTTCGCCCGCACTTCGCAGCAGAAGGCTTGCACGGCGGCGCTTTGTTGGGTTTGAGATCGACTGATTTCATTTGCTTTTACGATTGGGAACAAGCGAACGTCATTCAGCGCATCGACGCGACGGTGAGAGATGTGAAATGGTCAGAGTCCGGGGAAATGTGCTGCATCATCTCCGAAAACAGCTTCTATATTTTGAGGTACGACCCGGAAGTCGTAGCCGCGGCGTTTCAAAGCGGCGAGTTTGACGAAGGCGAAGGCGTCGAGGACTCGTTCGAGCTCTTGGCGGAAATTTCGGAAACTGTTTTGACCGGTATTTGGGTTGGCGATTGTTTCGTGTACAACAACTCGGATATGCGCTTGAACTACGTCATCGGCGGTGAAGTCACGACATTGTTCCACATGGATCGACCGATGTATTTGTTGGGGTACTTGGCCGCGCAAAGTCGCTTGTACTTGATCGACAAAGAGTTCCAAATCGTCACGTACACGATGCTTTTGAGCGTCATTGAGTTTAAAACGTTAGTTTTGCGAGGCGAATTAGAAGCCGCGGAGGAGTTGTTGACGTCTATTCCGACGGAACACCACAACTCCGTCGCTCGATTCTTGGAGGCTAGAGGTTTGGTCTCGGACGCTTTGAGAGTGGCGACTGATCCGGACTTTAAGTTTGAACTCGCGGTACAACTCGGCGAGCTTGGTATCGCGAAAGAAATCATCGAATCTTACAACGACGACGTCGGCGAGAGTAAGTGGAAACAGCTCGGCGAGCTCGCGATGTCTACCGGTGAGCTCGATTTAGCCGCCGCGTGCTTGGACCGCTCGGGCGATTTGAGCGGTCAACTCTTGTTGGCTTCCGCCGCGGCAAACCCGAAGCAGTTGATGCAACTCGCCGAAGCTGCCAAAGCCAAAGGCAAGAACAACGTCGCGTTCGTTTGTTTGTTTTCGTTGGGTGATATCGACGCGTGCTTGGACTTGCTCGTGGAAACTGGAAGAGTCCCCGAAGCCGCTTTCATGGCGCGAACGTACGCGCCGTCTAGAGTTTCCGAAATCGTCCAGTTATGGAAATCCGATTTAGGTAAGATTAACAAGAAAGCCGCCGAGGCATTAGCCGACCCCGCGGAGTTTGCAAACTTGTTTCCAAACTTTGACGAAGCTTTAGTGATGGAAGAAGACGCCAAAAAGACCAAAATGTCCAGCAAGAGACCGTCGGCGTCGGCGTACGGAGGGGAGCAAGAGTTAGCGAAACAGATGGAAAAATCGGCGACCGTAGCAGAAGAACAAGAAGAACAAACAAAAAACGAAACGAAAGAAGAAAAGGAAGAACCGGCGCAGAACGCGCCTCCGACGCCCAAGTCGGAGCCGCCGAAATCGCCAAAGAAAGAGGCGAAGAAAGCGACGCCACCGGCCAGTCCAAAAGCGCCGCCTTCTCCTTCGCCGAAAAAGGCGGAAAAGGAAGAAGAAAAACCGACGAAGGAAGTCCCGGCGCCGAAAATCCCCGCCCCGAAATCTCCAAAGAAAGCAGCGCCAGAGCCTCCGGCGAGCCCGAAGGTGGCTTCCGCAGCAACGCCTCCGGATGATTTCGTCGACGCGAACGAGGAAGGCCCCGCCGGGGACGAAGACGCCGACGAGTGGATCGACGAACCGACCGATTAATACTATTTCTTATATTATATATATATAAAAGAGAGAGAATAAGAGAGAGAGAGAAAGAGAAAGAGAGAGAGTGGATGTGTGCGTTTGTGAGTGAGTAAGTAGAGTCTTTTAATGAATGAATTAAACCAAAATCTAATGAAATCAAGCAGCAGCACAAAAAAAAAATTTCCTTCTTTTGCTTCAAAGAACCACTCGCTCGGGAAAAGACAAAGAGAGAGAGATTCGTTTTATTATACCATCCCCCGCCCGCTTAAAGAGAGAGAGAGAGAGAGATCATCGTCTCTGCAGATTTACAGAGGAGCTTTACGGAGGAGCTTTGATCGACGAGAAATTATGTCTCGCTTCAGCAGGAAAGAGACGGAGATTGCGCCGGAAGCGGCACCGCTGCTCATTAATGCCGCGGATTTGGATTCTCGGGTCGCGTCATCACATTCCGCGTCGTCGTCGACCGCCTCGATGACGACGACGACTTCGAAAAAAGTCGTCGGACTCACAGGTCTGGCGTCGATGATGGTGCTTTTTGCCGTCGCCGGGTTTAAGAGTGGAAACGAGGGGTTCGATGTCATTCACAAGGCGGAGTCGTCTGCTTCGAAATCAACTTCGAAACAACAACGAGAAAATGGTCGAATCGCGACGACGACGTCGGGAGGCCGCGCGAACAAACAGTCTTTGGGAGAAATTCCACTGACGGCACAATCGTACGACGCCATCAGAGACATGGTGATGAAAGACGAGGAAAAGTCTAAATCGAAGAAACGAGGATCGACTTCGTCTTCTTCTTCTTCTTCGTCGGCGTACGCTTCGGACCCTTTGCTCACGTTGCTTTCGAAAGACGGCGCGGACGCGAAGAGTTTTCCGAGTTTAGTCCCGCAGTTTGACGAGAACGATTTCGCGTTCGCGGATGGGTCGTGGAAGCACAGGCCGGCGAAAGAACACAACGGGAAGTTTACCATGTGCTTAGCCGGTGGTAAGGATTCGTGGGACGGGACGTACACGGGAAACTTAAACACGTTGTATGAACCCGGTTTGTGCATCGGCGAGGTCAGAGAGGAGTTATCGGCTGATTGCGACGTGAGGTTGTTCAACCAAGGCGCGTTCTTATGGACCGCGGATTATAAAACCGAACACGCGGAAGGCGAAGACCCGCACTTTTTACCGCCCAAAAAGGATCACTCGAAACAAGTTGACTTTTACTACGCGCACGAATCCGCCGATCACTACGGGTACGAGTTGAAAGATCCGAAAAGTTTGAAGAACATGCAATACATCGCTGCGTTCCACCCAACAAAGACTGGATTATGGTACCCGTTCGGACCGTCTATCTCTGCCTTATTAACCGATTACGAGTTATGGAAGTTACCGAAAGAAGCGCGAGTGCCGGCCATCGCCTGGTGGGCCAAAGATTGCGCCGAAGATAGATCGGCCATCTTAAAACACATCGCCACGCGATTTCCAGTCATGTCCATGGGTGGATGTGAACACAACATGGACGCCTTGAACGATCCTGGACGCGACGGGAACCACATGGAACAAGATTTAATTAAATCGCAATTCATGTTTTACTTCGCCTTGGAAAACGGCGTCCAGTGTCCAAACTATATGACCGAAAAACTCTGGGATAGTTTAACTCGAGGTTCCATCCCAATCTACGTCGGCTGGGATGGCATAGAAGATTACATCCCGTCCAAAGAGTCCGTCATCGACTTGCGCGATTTCAACTCCGTGGACGAACTCGCCGCCAAGTTGGAACAATACACCACGGACGAAAAGTTGTACCAAAAGGCGCACGAATGGCGAACGAAAAACCCGAAAACGTGGCCTGAAGGTTTCCGCAATCTCGTCCGTCACGTCTCATCGGACTTAAAAGCCGGCATGTGCAACACCCTTCGTCAAGGCTTACCCGGGAAAGGACACGCCAAGGACCAAGAATCGGAAACGTGTGACCACAACCCGACGGTGTTAGGCGAGCCCGCGCAACGGATCACAAACAACTATCGACAAGCAGCGATTAAATCGTGGCAAGAATTTTTGAGCAGAGATTGCAACGAAGACGAGTGCGCGTGGTACAAGTTGAGCGCGTTAGCCGCGGCGAACCGATGATTTGATTGATCATGAAATCCATCGCGTATTTTATTATAACAAGTATTTTTTTTAGAGTGTTCAAAAGCAAAAATTATCGACATAAAATTATGCTTTCCACGCACCGCGCAACCTCCGGACTCTCCGCCTCGTGTTCGTCTTATTCTTCTCGGGAATGCTCTCGTCAAAAGAGAACAAAGAGTACCACCATCCAATGCGGGAACAAATCCATCAAGTCCAACGAGAACAAGCGAAGAAAACCGCCTGCACATAAAGGTTTAGACGCGCACATTTTGAAGACAAATTCTTCCCCAAATTCGTCTTCTCCGTCTCCCGTTTATGTCGTTCCGAAACTGTTACAAAACCGCGACGCCTCGGTCGCTTTGTGCTTCACCTACCTGGGCGACGCCGTTTGGGAACTGTTCGCGAGACAACACTTAGTTTTACGAAGGTGCAAGAAATCCGAGAGGGAAAATCCACCGAACAGACAAGGAGGAAGAAGTGGTGGGAACTCGTCGACTTCGGTGAAAACGTTGAGGCCGCAAAGAGCGGCGCAAGACGGGTGGTGCTCGGCGGTCGCGATGCACTCGCATTTGGAGAGACTTCTCTCGTTAGAACAAGGGACGTTCTTGACGGAAGAAGAGATGGCGATTTTAAAGTGGGGGGCGGATTACGGCCACGAATCGAGAGCGAGACACAGCGGGGTGGAACATCGAGACGCTTCGGCGTTGGAGGCGTTGGTGGCGTATTTGTATTTGTTCGACGGCGAGAGATTGATGGAAGTTTTAGGGGCGATGGGGATGACTTTTATGGATGCCGGTGGTTTGCAGGTGTTGAGTGGGAGTGGGAGAGTTGAAGCTGTGGAGAGAGCTTTGGAGAGGTTTGAAGGCGGTAGAGGCCGCGAAGAGGAAAACGAAGAAGAAGTTAAAGAAGAAGAAGACTCGGAGAAAACAATGAGCGCTTTACAATTAGAAAACGAAACTTTAAAGAAAGAAATCGAAGAGTTGAAGCAGAAGGCACTGATAGCTCAGAGAGCCGTTCGATTAAAACGCTAGTAATTTTAAGAGAGAGATAAGAAGAGAACGCCTGCGTGTAATAGTATTGATTTTTATAGGCCTATTTGTATTATGATTGCAACGACAAGATTGTACCAGTACCGTAGTTATACAGTATAAATTTACTCTTTCGGTGGTTGCTCGTCCGCTAAATTCATGATGTTGATTTTCTCAATCGTGCCACCTAAGGCGTCGCCACCATCTCCGCTATCTTCTTTAAATGGACTCTTCTTCGCGTCGCCGGCTTTGGGACTGGTCGCCGCCGCGTATGTACTGATCGCTTGCGCGTTGATCCATTCGTTTTGCTTCTTCACCGTTTCCGGCATGTACCCATCCCCCATCTGATTCGTGACTGTTCCGTCCGTAAAGCCATTGTGCCTCCCTGGCACCACATCTTCGCTCGGCACCAAAAAGTCCGGAATATCCTCATCCTTCAACAATTTCTGCAACGCTTCGTACTGCAACTTTGGATCCGAGAACACCTTCACCTTGTGTTGCGTGTGCACCGCCAAAAACGGTTTCACCGCCGCGTACAAATAATCAAACGCCGTCGGCGCGTTCAAAACGTAAATCGCTTTACTCAACTCCGGATAGTTATGCGACGCGGTTGAATTCACAATCTTAAACACGTACAAACACTTCATCGCGCTCAAACCGACGTCTTTCAAATCCAACAATACCACTTGTTTATCCACCATCTGCGATTTCGTATCTTGATTCACGGCGCAGAAATCCTCCTTAATCTCCTCCTTCGTCTTCCCTTCCACTAATTTCTTCGCATTTTCCGTCGCCTCCGGGATAATCGACCGCATCAAATGCTCCCCTCTTATGATCGTCGAATACACGTGAACCTCGTCCGAAACCTCCAACGCTAAACTCGAATCTCCTTTGCCAATCCTCAACAAATACACCGGATACCCTTGTTTCGTGTAACAGTGAAACGGCGTGTTGGGTAATATTTTCCTCGACAACTCTAACAAATCCCACCGAGGCGCTGCTTTTAATATGTTCTCCACGCCTACCGCGTCGCCGATGCGCACCGAATTTCTAAACTCGATCGCTTTTCGCATCATCAACTCCGCCGCTTCCACGTTGTACCGTCTTGCGACGAGAAATCTTCGGCACGTCGCTTCCACGTCCCCTAAGGGGCACATCTTCGAAGGAACTTCCGTGTTTGTCTTTTTCAAGTTTTCTAAAACCTCTCTCACTCGTTCGTGCCAATCTTGAGGGTGCGGAAACTCGTGGAACAGTTTCGTCGGATCGACTCGTTCCGTGCTTTCGCCCCCCTCGGTCGTGTTCGCATCGTTGGGATTCGTCGTGGAAGAACCCATCGCCCAGGACGCCGCCGAGGACGCCGCGGAGGATAAAGAGCTGAACATGACGTATCTCTCTTAAATCTCTCAGTCCCTCTTCTCTTCGTCAGTTAAAGTGTCTCTCTCTTATCTCCCTCTTCCTCTTCTTCTTCTCGTGCGTCTCTCTCTCTCTCCGTTTGACTGCTTCTTCGGATAAAAATGTTCCAAAAGTGGATAGAAAATTCCAGTTTTAGGGTTTATATACAAACCCTAAATAGACCACACGCAAAAATTCCTTCTTCGTTGTTTTCGTCGTCGTTCGTTCGTTTCATGCACATCGACACTTCATCTCTCTCTCGTGTAATATGCCACCGAAGAAGAAGACCAAGAAAGCGACCACGACCACTCGGTCCACCGAGGAGGAGGACGACGGTGGTGGTGGTGCAGGTGATGTTGCTGCTGCTGCTGCTGTGAAGAAAAAGAAGAGAGCAAAGTCACCGTCGCCTTTCGTGAAAGAAGATGAATCCGAAGAAGAAAACAACAACAACGTGAACGCTTTGAATACTAAAAGGAAATCGACCGCGCGAAGAGGGAAATCGCAAACGCCGAACGATGAGGACGACGACGGCGGAAAAGAAGAAGCGGAGGAGAAGAAAGTTTCGACGACGATTCAGACGAGTCAAAATATCAGACAAAGAAAGGAAGCGAAGAGAAATTTAGTCCTCGAGTCTGGGAACAAAGTCGCTTTGACGCCTCTATTGGGAGGCATTCGGGAGGACGACGGCGCGCGAGGCGGCACGACGACGACTGAACCGCTGTGTTATTTATTGCAAATAGACCAGGCGAACATACTTTTAGATTGCGGATGGGACGACAGGTTCGATCAAACCGAGTACGTGAAAGAGTTGGAGAAAATCGCGCCTACGTTGGATTGCGTGTTGATCTCGCACTGCACGCAACGACACGTCGGCGCGGTACCTTTGCTCTTCTCCGAGCGAGTGAAATGTAACCCAAACTGTAAAATTTACGCGTCGATACCGACGCACAAGTTGGGGCAAATGTTGTGTTACGACATTGCGCTCGGGTATTCCGAGTTTCGAGGGGAGTTTGGAGAAGATGTGGGATACAGTCTAGATGACGTGGATTTGGCGTTTAGTAAGTTTGTTCCGGTGAAGTATCAGCAACATTCGAGGGTGAGCGTGAGGAGAGAAAGCGCAGGGGGTGGTGGTGGTGGTGAGAGCGACGCGGGTACTAATAGCAAAAATAGTGGTGGTGCTACCAATAGCGATATTGTCGTCGAAGCTATCAACGCCGGTCACACGTTAGGCGGTTCATGTTGGCGCATATCAAAAGACGCCGAGGATATCGTCTACGCGGTTGATTACAACATGCGGAAAGAACGACATTTAGCCGGGACGAGTTTAGCAGAGACTGTGCATCGACCGTCGGTTTTAATTACAGATTGTCGGAACGTGGATCGAAAAGCGCCCGAGTCGAGGTTGCAAGTGAGAGATTTGCCGTTAGTCGATTGCGTCTTAAAACACGCGCGCATGGAAGGGAACGTGGTTATTTGTTGCGACGCCGTTGGAAGGACGTTAGAGTTGGCTTTATTATTAGAAGAGACGTGGAAGAATCAAAATTTAGGAAGCTATCAGTTAGTGTTGTTCAATAACGTCGCCGCAAACGCGTTGGAGTTCGCGCGGTCCCATTTAGAATGGATGAACGAAGACGTTGGTTTGAAATTCGATAGCACGCGACAGAACGTGTTCGACGTGAAAAGATTGTTTCCGTGTCACTCGTACGAAGATTTTACGAGATTACCTCCGGGACCGAAAGTTGTCCTTGCATCGTTGGCGTCTTTAGAAGGTGGGTTTGCGAGGAAGTTGTTCGTTGAATGGGCCTCGGACGCGAAGAATTGTTTCATTTGGCCGGACGAAATTGGTCGCCAAGTTGGATTAGCGAGAGAGATTGTCGAAAAGTGCAGTAAGGGAGGAGCAAAGACGACTTCTTCAAAGACGAAAAAGAAAGACGTGATCATGAAAGTTGAATTAGCGAGGCGAGAATTGCTGTCTGGGAAAGAGTTGGAAGCGTGGGAGCACGAACAAGAAGAGAAACGTCTCGAAGCGGAAAAGAGGAGAGAAGAAGAAGCGAAGCGACTGGCCGAAGAAGAAGAGAAGAAACGTATGTTGGAGGAAGAGATGGATGTGGACGCTGCGACGCTCTCGCAACCAGTTGAAGACGAAAATATTTACGGTGAAAAGAAAGCGGGTGTCGCAGAGGAAGAAGAAAAAGTTGAGCGTTTGGTACCGCCACCTCAAGTAAACGAGGAAACTGGTATTGCGCTGCGAGACAAGCAAATGTCGTTTGAGCGACGCGAGTGCATCGTCGATGGATTTATTCCCGAAAGTTTCGAGCATCTCGTCTTTCCGGACGAAACGAAATTATCTTCTTCATCATCCGATCCCTCGGGTATGAGTGCAAAAACTGAGTACGGGGAAGCCATCGATGCGGACGCGTTCTTTAGAGTCGCGAACGAATTAAGACCGGAAATGACGAGAGATCAATCGTTTGAAAGTACCGGCGACGTCGATAAACTCGCGGGCGTAGATGGCATCATGGACGCGACGATGGGAATAGCAGCGAAATTGACTAACAAACAACCGGATATGGATATAGATGCGAATGCGGGTAAAGAAGAGAAAGCTCTCGAACGACCGGTGGGAATACCAACGAAAGTCGTCAAGGAAACGAAAGAAATCGTCGTGAAAGCGGCAATTGAATCAAACTTTGATTACGACGGATTAGCCGATGGTCGATCAGTGAAAGCAATCATCCCGCGTCTAGAACCGCGACGAGTAATTCTCGTGAGTGGTACTGTGAAAGATGCCGAGAAGCTTGCTTCGCACTTATACAACGATTCCGAACACTTCCCGAAGAGCTCGAAGATTGATTATCCGAAGAACAACGAGACGTTAGATGCATCCTCGGTACATCCGACGTACAAGGTTCGACTTTCTGAAGCGGTTTTATCCTCCGCGCGTTTGCGACAGGTGAGTGGCTATGCCGTCGGTTGGATCGATGGCGTCATTGGGCCAATCCCTGAAGATGGCTCGGCGCCGGAGTTGCTCCCGGTCCCAGTGAATGCTTTGAAATTAACCGTATCAAAAACAGTTAAAGACGAATCTTTACTCGCTGGAAAAGTCACCGGTCCTTCTTTAATAAAGAAAGAACCAACCGCCGCCGCTCTCGTGGTAGAAGACAACGAAGAAAATGAAGGCACAGAAATCAACATCGTGACTAAACATCACCGACGCTCGGCGTTCGTGGGTGACGTTCGTTTGTCCGAGTTTAGAAGGTATTTGCAGCGAATGGGCGTACCCGCCGAGTTTGGCGAAGGCGGTGCTTTAGTTTGCGCGAATGGACAAGTCGTCGTTCGTCGAAGAGCCGAAGACGATGAGTTGATTGTTGAAGGATCAATCTCGGATGCGTACTTCAACGTCAGAGACATGCTCTATGCGCAATACTCAATTATTTAAGATTTACATCTTTGCGTGCGTTTGACAACTTTCTTTACTTTACATTCACTCTCTCTTCCAACTTTTTCACTGATTTCCTCAACATCGCCACATCTTTCGCTACCTGTTTTGAATCCGTGTTCAATTCTTTTAGCGAGTCCATTTGTTCCTCCAATTCACCTCGCGCTCGCGCGGATTCCGAGGCCTCGGCGACGTCTCGGGAGATTTTCGCAAACGTCTTGTGCATGTCGTGCAAATATCTATACGCCATTTTCATCGTCTCGTCCGTTTTTGCGGATTTAAAGATGGCGTCCTCAACGACTGCGTATATCCTGCGTAAACTTTCCGCACTTTCGGCCACCTGTAATTCCGCCGCTTTCGCGTCGCGAACAATCTTGGCAATTTCTACGTCTTGTTTCTTTATGTTCTTCACGATGGTGGTGACTTTTTGAACTAAACTCGGACGATTGACGCCTCTTGGCGCTCGCTCTAACGCTTGCGATAACCGATCGCGCTCTTCCGCTTTTCGTCGAGCTAATTGAACTTGCTCTTTTGCCTCTTCTTTCCATCTTTGAATCTCTTCAAGTTGCTCTTTAGCTCGCATTCGTTCCGCTTCCGCTTTCGCGTTTCTCTTCTCGATTTCGTGTTCCAAAGGAAGGCGAGCGTCGTCCCACTCTTTTTGTAATTCTTGACGTCTGTTTTCGTCCTCTCGAACGAGCTTTTCCATTTCCTCTTTCGCTTTTTCCGGCGATCCCTTTGATGCGTTTGGACCGACGACCATATCCGTCGCCATTTTTCGAATTAAATATTCCTCCTCTAAATCTGGGAACTTCGCGCATTCTTCCTTCTCCAATCGAGCGTATTCGAGCATTTCCTCCAACGCTTTTTCGCATCTCGACACGTACGCTTCCATCGTCTGTCGAGTCGTTTCAACGTCGTTTTGTAAATCTTCTAAATCCTTTTCCCGCGCTTGAGCTCTTTGTTCGAGGGTTTCGTTTGCAGAATCTTCTCGGTTCTTTTTCGCTTCCGCAGCGGATTTGATTCTATCGCCTAAACGTTGCATTTCTTCTTCGCCCCCATCCTTTCCTGCAATCCTGCTATTTTTACTACTATTTGACGCAAGTTTATCGCCACCGGCAACTCGCAAAGCGGCGGCAACCAACCCTCCGACGCCATTCGATGCCAACACGTTAACAGCGATCCCGTCGTCGTTCTCCGGTCCCTCAGGCCACAACCCGTTTTCTTTCGTCCACGCCACTTCTTTATTCTTCGTCAAAGCGAACCCTTCTCTGTCTCGCATTCGCTGTCTGTTCGCCACAACTCTCGCCTGTGCGTTGACAATCTCTCGCATCCTTCTCTTTCTCTCGCTCCTCCTCAAACTACTTTCAAAGGGACTCGCCGCTTCCCCGAAAGACGAGGACGTTTTCACGCCGTTCGCCACTCGCACCGCTCTCTCCAACGCAGAGACCACCGAACCATCCTCACCACGACCAAAAAAAGTCGACGACGTCGCGTTACTCTTCCTTCGCTCGTCCTCTGGTATCATCTCGCACAGCAACGCCACGATTTCTCTCGCGTATTCCTCCGACGGGTACAAGAAATGACTGAAGCCAACTCTCCTTTTGCCGCCACCATCACCATCGCCACCACCATCACCATCACAACCATTACGAGTGCTGCTCCCACTATTCGCATTCTTATTAAAAACCACCCCGTTTAAAGCTCTGGCGTAACTCGTCGCCACTCGAAACCTCCCGCTCGGATCCGACGCGCGTCCTAACGCGTTCGGTAATCGTTTCGCCAGTTTCTCGTGGCCAAATTGGAGGAAGCATTCCCGACACAAACTGACGAGAGAAGTCGAAGTAGAAGAAGGCCCATCGTCGTCTAAATCGTCGTTCTTCGCACCTTGTTGTTGTTGTTGTTGTTGTTGTTGTTGTTGTATCAAGTCCGCGAAGGAAGTCACGCGGTCGTCGAAACGCACTCCAGCGCGACGCAAAGAGAGGAGCGAGAGCGAATTCTCCCCTCCGAGAGCGTCGTCCATTTCCAGTCCAACTTCTGTGCTCGGTCACCCTCAAAGCTCTCGTTTTGTGCGAGGAAAGGAAACAGCGTATTAAAAGAGTGAAAGAGTCAAAGACTCTCTCTCACGCTCGTTCGTTTCCTCTTATTCTGGTGCCACAAACAACAACAAGAACAACAACACAGTGCCGGGTAAGTGTGCACTCGATTTAAGAAGTTTTCCAATTAATTTCCCCTC
>Ga0115554_1001212_pt1 | contig 18187 bp, 12 predicted proteins | sample COGITO_mtgs_1104_3_FD_87283 | JGI IMG/M metagenome (GOLD analysis project Ga0115554, IMG submission 87283) | Pelagic marine microbial communities from North Sea - COGITO_mtgs_110404 | ecosystem: Environmental > Aquatic > Marine > Epipelagic | place: Germany:Helgoland, sampling site Kabeltonne... | reverse complement strand
TCTCTCTCTCTCTCTCTCTCTCTCTCTCCATTAGTGTAGTTAGTAAATACTCTCTAAATTACTTTTATTAAACACACAAAACATACTTTGGTAATAGAATAGAACAACAACATAAACAACAACAACAACAACAGAAGAAACGAATAATGAGCGGCCACCAAACGACCGCGTTTTCACACAACAACAAAAACGCCAACTTAGCGGCACGAATCAAACGCATGATGCAAAAAGACGAAGAGGTTGGGAAAATCGTCAAAACGACGCCGTTGGTGATGGCGAAAGCTTTGGAACTGTTTTTAACGAAACTGTTTAAAGCGACCGCGGATACGGCGTTAGCGCACGGCGCGAGGATAATCAACCCGGTGCACTTGAAAGGAGCGATCAGTGACAACGATGAGTTTGATTTCTTGGAAGACGTGGTGAAAGGCGTGCCGGATTTACCACCGCCGCCGGATCCTGCGGAACTCGCGGCGAAACTGTTGGAACGAGTCGACGAGGACGGGAACCCGAAGAAGAAAGAGAAGAAGAAGAAAGAGAAAAAGAGCAGCGCGACAAATCCTAAAGGAAAAGGAAAAGGAGGAAATGGAGGAAAGAAGAGAAAGAACAACGACGAGGAAGACGACGACTCCGAGGAAGAAGACGAAGAGTTTGACGAAGACGAGGAAGATACCGACGAGGAAGAAGACGAATACGAAAGCGACGACGACTCCGAGGAAGAAGAAGAGAAGCCGGTGGTAACAACGACGAGCAGGAGCGGAAGAAAGATCTCTGGGCCCAAGAGTTACGCGGAAGACGACGACGCGAAAAAGAAGAAGAAGAAATCGCCGGTGACAAAAAAAGCGAAGAAAAGTAAAGCGCCCGCTCCGCGGAAAGAAGAAGAAGAAGAAGAAGAAGCGGATGCGGCCGCTGGTAATTTAGGATCGTTTGACGACGATGATTTAGTCGGCGTAGCAATACCTGCACAGGAGGACGATTACGACGAGTGATAATTTTCATTCGTTCGTTGAATGTTGTTTTGTTTATTGTTTTACAATTGTGTAATTTTTTCTTATGCGTTCTAAAAACTAACTAGCGTGTGCTCTACTCTAGTAGCGCTGCTGCGTCTCTCTCTCTTTTCTTCGTACTCATTTCGTATCGTATATCCGAGTTATTACTTTCTTCTATTAGTATCTTTATTATTCTTTGTTATTATTATTATGTTAAGCCCCCAAGACGATTTCAGTTGCCATGGAAGGTTTGTCCAAACACGCGCCTCGAATCCCGCCGGTAGTTTGCGATCTCGCCTTGCTGTTCGTCGGCCCCACGTTTCGCACGACCGAAGACGCCGTTCGATCAGTCGCCGGTTTCGCGGCGTTCGTGACGGAGATTTGGTTACTCGCAAACGCCGTCGTCGGAGTGTACGCGTTCTCTTTGATGTCCAAACGGAAAAATCCGTGGTTCAAAGCATCTTTCGCCGTGATGCGCGTGTCCGGATCGTACTCTAACAGTCGACTCAACAAGTGTCGGAGTAAGGTGCCCGTTTCTTCGCACTCGAAACGCTCTCGAATCATGATATCCAACGGCTGCACCGCTTGTACGGCGCGTTCACTCTCGATATCTTTAGCGCCTTCAGGCCAGCTCAACTCGTACGTCTCCGAATTGAAGTATTTCTCGATAGTTTCCTTGGAACTTCGTTTGATGACATCCGTGTGCATGTGACCCAACACGTTGCGCATCATCGCCAAATGCTCCATGTTCTCGTGCGTTTGGAAGAGCGCGTCTCCGGTCAAAAGTTCTATCAATATGCATCCGATCGACCACATGTCGCACGGATAGGACCAGCCGGTACCGAGGATAATTTCTGGCGCGCGGTAGTGTCTCGTCGACACTATCGTAGAATGGTATTGATCTTCCAACGTCGTGCTTCCGAAATCGATGAGTTTGATCGCGCTCGTAACAGGCACCTTGATTGTGCACGCACTCGTCGTCGTCGTCGTTGTCGCCACCGCCGCCGCCGTCGCCATATTCGTCGCGTTGTTGTTGGCGTTGTTTACATCACCACTGACGACTCGCACGTACCCGGGAGCTTCCAGTAAAACGTTTTCCGGTTTCAAATCCGTGTGCGTCATTTTCAACTCGTGCATAAACGCCACCGCCTTGATCAACTGCTTGGCAAACTTCTGAACCAACGCCAAAGAAAACGGTTTGTAGTGGTTCTTCTTCATGAAATCAAACAAAGACAATCCGTACATGTCAAACATCAAACACGCGTGCCCTTCGTGCTCGAACGACTCTTTCAATCTGATGCAATGAAACTCGTCGCGTTCGTCTCTTCTCCCAATCTCTTTCAAAACGTCCACTTCAATTTTCGCCGCCGCTTTGTACTTTGGCACGTTCCTGATCACTTTCACCGCGCAGTACTCTTGCTTCACTCGATCGTAACACTCCAAAACCTTCCCGAACGTTCCCTCGCCTAACGGTGCTAAAATCTTAAATCGATCGTTCGGTCCGAGAGACTCGCCTAAAGTATACTCAAAGTGCCCTTCCTCGTTGGTCGTTTTCGTCGTCGTTGGCGGACACCCCTCGCCTTCTCCTTTACCTTTCTTCGTCGAAACTTTTTCTTCGCCCCCTCCCGCGGTGGCGGCTACTTTCTTATTATTATTATTACTCGTCTTCTTTTCTTTCTGTTTCTCTTGTTGTTCTCGATCGCACCTCTCGTCCACCTCTCGATGATGATGATGATGATGATGATGTAATTGTTTCTGTAACAACAGTTGATTTTTTTGGTCCGAAAAATTTTCGACTTTTCCTTCTCCTTCTCCTTCTCCTTCGAGAAGAAGAGAGGAAAACGACGATGACGTGACATCGGCTGTTCGATTTTGATTTTGATTTTGATTTTGTTTCGTTCTTTTTCTAGTATTACTTTGTTGTTTTTCTATCGTCGTCTTCCCTTCGGGAGGCGTGGAAATTTGTTGTTGCCCTCTCGTCGTCGTTGTCGTTGTTCTCTGTTTTTAAGAAAAGAAGACGCGTTGTTTAGCGCGCGTGAGTTGTTGATCATCCCTCTCTAACGATTAATCTCGGAAACGACAAACAAACAACAGAGAAGAAAGGAAAAAAACGGCGGGAAAGAAAAAAAGAAAAATTACCTTTCTGTTGTTGTTACTGATGTTACTCTTCAAAACGAACTCGACCAAACGTGGTTCTTCTTCGTCTTCTTTACTCATCTTCCTCTTGTTTATGTTTATGTTTATGTTGTTGTTGTTGTTCTTCTTCTTCGTCCTCGCGCGAACGCGTTCCTCGCGATGATTAGTAGTGTTCGACGACGATCCCATCATCTCATTCGACGACGGCGCTTCTTTTTTCCGTGCCTCTGTTCTGACGAAAACAAAAAAAATGAAGAGACGAAAAAAGTGAAAAAAAAAAAGAAAAAGAAAAAACGAGGGAAAGAAGTCAGAAAAAGAAGAATTAAAAAATACGCGAGAGATGAGACACTTATTATTATTCACATCTCCACTTTAAGAAGAATGACTACTACTGCTAAGATTCTGATGGCATCACACAAAGTAATTCTGCTTCTGTCGAAACTCTCTCTTCTTCTTTGTTGTCTTCTTTCTGCGACGACGACGAACTTCGGGGGGGTTTTCGCCGAACAGGAGTTACGTTTACCGATCGGAAAAGAGTTCGAACTTTTGTGCGAGTTGGAAGATTTCGAGAAAGCGAACGAGGTTGCACGAAAACTGGCGAGAGAAGTCATCGAACGAGGAGGAAACAGAGGAAACAACTTTTATAACGTTCGCGCGCGAGAAAGCGGGCGCTTGAGATTTACGCACGATACTTCTGAGTATGGTTTAGAAGAGACGATGAATAGCGAGAGTTTGATGCAACGCACGGCGAATACGGGGAACCCAGGAGTGATGTACGCGAGAGTGGAAAACGTAAACGTGAACAATCAAAATTGGCCGTATTTTCAGTTCGGTAAAAGAGACGCGACGATGAGTATCATGTGCGCGCCACCATCGTCTGCGAAATACTATTCGTACGTGACGTACGTTTGGAGGAAGACCTTTGGTGCTTTGGGTTTGCGTTCGCTGCGACAAACCGTCTCCGCGCAAGCGAGTTCGTCACCGGTGAATAACAAGAATGTTCGAGGGTCGCGAGCGTTTCGACGCGCGCTCGTTATTATAAGCACGGCTTCCTCGAAGACGTTTCATGATTTGAAAGAAGTGCTTGAAAATACTGGCATTGCGTCAACGTCCATTGAACTCGAAGCGCTTCGATACGACGAATTGAATTTCCTTCCGTCAATAATCGCGGATGATTTGACGACGAGCTTTCGAGTCGGGATTTGGCCGTTGAAAGGCGCCGAGGCACTCGGCGTGTACGCCAGATACGAATGGCCGGCGATGATTGTTCGTGGTCGCGAGCCAGCACGCGCAGCGAACAGTGGTGGTAATTCTCTTTTGAATTTGTTATCGTTAGCAACGATATCGCGACCGACGACGAGGCAACAACAACCAGAAGAAGAAGAAGATGATGAAAGACAACATCCAGACGTGTTTTACTCCAAAGAATATCTGCCGATGCGCGGGCCAAACGACGCTTTATTCCCGTCGTCGTTTTTAAACGACGAAGAAAAAGATTCGCAAGCAAAAATCTATCATCGCGCGATGAAACAGAAAACTTCGTTAAATGCCGCCGCCGATGAGTTTCAATCAAAACTTACGAACGCGTTCGGTAACGCGAATAAATTCGCTTTGGAAAGAGTCGTAGTCAACGACGGCGCGAAATGCTTGAGTGATCCTTCTTATCAGCCGTTTTCTCTTCCTGGCGTTAACGTGCGCTCGGGTTGTTTTGGTTCCACAGCGGACGCCGCCTACAGCCTGAGCGAAAAGCTCGTGAACAATTTGGGCGAGCTTTCGGATGGAAACATCGTCGCCGATGCCAGCGTATTAACCGAAGAGTCGCAGGACTTTATCGTTCTCGTTTTTGGCGAAAACGCAGTAAACGACGGAAGAGCGACTTTTTTCAACGTCGCGGCGTACACCACGGGCGATCCCGTTTCCAGCCGACTGACCGACCGATCTGCGCTCTTCGTGTCCATCGTCGCCTCGTTAGACGACCGCTCTTTCGACGAGAGCGCTTCGTCTCCTTCCTATTACTCTGCCGCGTTTGCAACGTCCGAACGAGCCTGTTCTAAACTGAAGAGCGCTTCGATAAAATCGCCGTGCGCGGTTATGCTCGAGAGAAACTTTGGAAACGTCTTTTTGATCGAGCGCGTGTACTTAGATCCAAAAACTGCAACGGCGCCTAAAGATATCGCCAAAACGCGCGCGTTCGTCGTTAAAGTATAATCGATCTTGCGATGGATGCGTTTATTTTGTAACGATCGATTTTATCATCATCATCGTCATCGTTGTTATTAATACTACACCCGAAAAGGAAATATTTTTTCATCTTTTCGTTTTTCAGTTCGTTGAATGTTCTCCAAAAATGTCATCTTTGTGCGTGATTTGCGCTCGCCCAAACTCGAATTACAAGTGTCCCAAGTGTCGTCAGCCGTATTGTTCCGTGAAGTGCAACAAGGAACACAAGGGGGGAGGAGAAAACGCTTCTTCGTCTTGCGTCGTCGTTTTACCGAAGAAGGCACGAACGAAAGAAGACAAAGAAGAATTGGTTGAAGGAGAATTGGAATTGGAAGCTTTGTTGGCGACGACGAAAGATACTGATACCACTAATAATAATACGTTGAAGGAGAAGAGTATAAAACCAAAACCGACGAGGACGTTCGAAACCGATTCCGAGGACAGTCATCGACACCGGTTACGACGAGAACACTTCGCAAAGTTGGCGTTGAATTTACCTCTTTTGGAGAAATTACGAAGCGAGAGATTGTTGGAAACGTTGAAAGCGATCGATAACAGCGCCGAAGAAAGCGAGAAGAAAGGAGAAGAAAGTGCTTTGGAAAACGCGCTGAAGAATTCAGATTTTCGCAAGTTTGCGGAGGACGTGTTAGATACGATCACGACTGGGAAGGAAGAGAGAGAAAGAGAATAATAATAGGCGTAAATAGTATCACCGTCGTCTGTCTGTATGAGCGCTTACTCCAACAACTCTTCGTCGAACGACGCGGCGGGCGGGAAAATGTTTCTAAACAACTGGAAGCAGAAAGCGGAGGAGTTTAGAAAACGCGCGAAGGAAAAAGTTGAGCTGGTAAAGGACAAAATCGAAGAACAAAAACGAGACGCGAGTTCGCCGATTGGGAAGTTAGCGAACCGAATGAATACTCAACAGAGCCCGAGCGCGAGTAGTCCCGAGAGCCGACATCTAGAGCAAAAACAAACTCCGGTATCCTCGTCATCTGCGGGCAAGTTAGTGAACAGAATGGACAGTTTGGAGTTGAACGCGGCGTCGATGAACGCCGAGCAAGCCGCGAAAGAAGTAGACAAATTACATCCCGGATTTTTCGAGCCGTATCGTAAAGATGAAGATGAAGATGAAACGAACAGGAGCGAAGAGAGAATAAACGCGTCGACGGATCCGTCGTCATCATCGTCAAACAACGACTCCATTAAATTTGACGCTTTGAGAGAGTCTTTGAAAGAGATTCCGCGGGATTTTTCGCCGAAGGATCTGCGACGCGAAGAAGAGCGACTGATGGCAATCGTAGAAACCGTACAAACTAGAATCAATGGGGAAATATATAAGAAACGAAACGAAGTCGGTCACGCGTCGCAGAAGATATTGGATATACAAAACTCTTTGACGAGAGCAAATGTGGTGCTTAAAAATGGACGACGCGCTTTAGAAAGATCGCAACACGCCGTCGACGTCAAAATTCGAGCCGTGCACACGAATAAAAGGAAAGAAAACATGGTTCGCGTTTTGCGCGTCGTAGAAGAGTTGCGGAGATGTGGCGAGCGGGAAATCTCAATTCGAGAGAAGATTGGGAAGGGCGACATTTCGGCAGCCATAGTCGAGTATGGTGAAGCGAAGAACGCGTTAGAAGCACTCAGTGCATTAGACTGTACAAAACAAGCGATCGAAGACTTGAACCTGTTGAAGTTTGAAGTCGAACGTGGCACCAGAGATGCTTTCGTGCAGGCGTTCTCAACCGACGAAGATGGAGACTCCTTGTACGAAAAAGCGTTCCAAGGCGCGCTCGCTTTAGGACACGAACGCGCGGCGGAACTCAGCGCGGAATGTTTTGCAACTGCGAGAGATTCGTTACTCGTTCAATCTCAAGCTGAAGATCCAGTAGGCGGCGTTTCAAGAGCTGCACATCTGTTGTTTAAGCGCTTGCATTTTGCAAAGGCGTACCACGAGAAGAAAATCGCAATGGCGAATAAGAACGACGCGTTTGAAACTCTTCTCGCGGATTCTCTCGCAAAGTCAAATTTAGAAGCACGAACGACAGATACCGCTTACCACGCGCTGAATGCACTCGAAATAGCTATCCGAACAGATTCCGGACGTCAAAATAGCAGCGCGACCTTTAACGCCGACCCGAACGTCGCCCGGATGACTTTACGAAAATGCCGTTTGTTCGCGGATATGTGCGAAAAGTTTGCCGGAGCTGAAACCGTCTACTCGCGAACGAAAAGTTTAATGGACTGCGCAATTGATGTCTTATCCGACGCGCAAAGGAAACCGAGACTCGGCGAGTTAAAACTAGCGTTCGAGCGAGAGACGTGGACGAAACTATCGAACGATCTCGCGAAGAAAGCGAGAGCGGAAGCGCGAATGGCGTCGTCGATTGAAGAGCGAGTGGGGAGCACGAATGGTTTGATCATGAATGCTGATGATATCGATCATCAAAGCAAAGAAAAAGCGATGAGAGCGATAGATTGGGTCGAGCGGCGCGAACATCCGTTTGCCGGTGAACGCTTCGTCGGGAGCGACGATGCGGTCTTGAAAATGACAACGAATGAAGAAAATCTACTGCTCTCGCCGCAAGAATCGTCTAAGATGATGAACGATAGTGATGGTAATCAAATGAGCGCGGTTGCAGCTATGGCGAAACTGAATGGTGGTGCCGAATTGAGTGCAGAGCATGGAAAGGAAGAAGATGCGTCGACGAGTAAGACTGTGACGGCGTCTACTGCATACTTACTCGAGAGCGTTCGCGTCTTTGCCTCGCTCGCCGCGGAGTCGCCGACGATGAGCGCAAATAGCAAATGCAGAAGTAAACTCAAAGCTTTCGATACTTGCAGAGAAATGTTTGAACTCGCGTTATTCAACGTGTTTGTTTCTTTCGGTAACCCGAGATTGCTCGTGCACACGAGTGGTCAGCTTTTGGATGACCATAACAAAGATGCGTTGACAAACAGACTGAAACAAACGCTCACAAAATTAGCATCGCGAGGAGGTTTGTTTGCTTTGAAACCACCGCCGCCGATTATTCATCAGCAACAACAGCAACATCAGCACATGAATACTCCTGGTGATGGTAGTGGTGGTAACAACCCAAACGGTACCGCGATGCCATCAGCGTCATCTGCAGCTGCAGCCTCGACGACAACGCCAGTCGTCTCAAAACTCGGCGCAACCTTCAGAAAACGTTCCCAAAACGCACGCGCACAAATCGCGAGTTCTGGGAACATGTTTGGACTGAAAGAGCGCGTGGTCGCGTTAGAGTCTCTGGCGTGTGTAGCTTCAATATACGAAGAGTTGAAACCAACTTTTGAGCGTTGGGTGGGAGAAGATTCCTCCTCCGTCGTCGATAAGTTCTTTACGAAAGTTGTGCACGCGGTGGACGATTTGCGCGAACACATTTTGAGTAGAGTTGCTGAGTTATTGCTCGATCTTTCGTGGTTGCCAGATGAGATTGGCGATTCGGATTTCAAAATCACAGACATGCAGTCTATGAAGAAAGCTGCGCTCGGGAAGTACAATCAGAAAGAAATGCCGTCGGTGTTGTCGGCGTCGGAATGGACGACGCAACTCGGACAAGTGCTGGCACAGTTTGCGACGAAACTTCGCGTCTCTGAAGTGACCGCGGTGAACGGAAAAATCTTGTGGGAACTCGGCGCGCAACTCGTGTCCAATGCCATCGTGAGAGGATTTGCGAAAGTGAAAAAATGTAGCGTCGATGGACGCGCAATTATGCAAATGGACGTCCAAACGGTGCAGCAACACTTTCAGACGCACTACCCGTTCGAGAAAGTTCCTCCTCCGTTAAACTTAGACTTTAGATACGTGGAAACGTATATTAAAGCGTTCTATACCCAAGAATCAGAGCTCGTTCGATGGACCATGATCCACCCGGAGTATACGAGTGAACAAAAATTGGTTTTGGTATCGCACGTCGCGCACGCGTTCAAATGGACATCGAAACAAAAATTGGATTGTTTGTCAGAAATTCAAAATTCAGATTTAGTGTAATTACATGTTGTATAGCGTATAAAATAACAATAAGTAAGAATGCGTAATAAGTACTCTTGTTTATTCATCGTCGTCCTCGTCCTCGTCGTCATTACCTTTATCGTCGTCCGAGCCGTCGTCTTTCACCCACTCTCCGCCTTCCGAGACTTTCCAAACCTCTTTACTCGCCACGTACTCCACTTTGCTAAACTTCACCGCTTGACCTAATTTATCCCCGTCTCGATCGACTAACGTCCACAACGTCGCGTCTTTTACCATGAACTCTTTCCCATTTTTCGATTTTCGAACGCCGTTGTAATTATAAACGACCCCTTTCTCCAAAGCGTCGTCCAACAACTGTCGTCTTTCTTTTTGTATCTCTTCGTCCTCGCCATCCGCGCTCTTCGTGCTCGGCATGCCAATAAAATCGTCCCATTCAAACTCCCACAAGTTCAGCGCTGCTTGATTCGCGTAATTAAACGTGTCGTTCTCGTCGTGCGAGCAACAGACGAACGGCGCGTAAAACAACGCTTTCACCGCCTCCGTGACCGGTACTTTCCGGTCGCCTAAAAGTTGCAAATCTGTTCTTTGTTTGTACGTGGACGCTAACGTCATCGATTGAAAAAACACATCCTTATTGTCCAAAATTCTTTGATTCGAATCGTTCTCGTTCGCTTCTTCTTTTCCATCTCGAACTCCTCCTGTTACATCGTCCTCCTCCTCCTCCTCGTCTTCATCGTCATCTTTATTCGACGACGACGATAAAGACGACGGTCTCGATTTCGTCTCCTGTTTCCTCGCCGCCGCGCGTTCTTTCTTCCGTTTATCTTTCTTCGCCATGTTCGTCACCACAACAGGAGAACCTCTTCTGCGTCCTTCTTTTCGTCCTCCTAAAAGCGCGTTGTTATGACATTTTAAAGGAACACGCGCGAAGAGAGAAGAAGAAGACAAAGAAGAAGACATACTCAATGGAAATGGTTGTTGTTTTCGTGCGAAAGAAATGAAGAGAAAAAAGAAAAAAATATCAGAGGTTTTTGACTAAAACGATTACTAGAGAGGACTACTACTTGACAAAAGTTTTATTATTTAGGATTGGCGAGCAAAGAATCTACGGTGTTGATATCGATGGGCGAAGGGGCGATACCTTTACTCATGTCGTACCCTTTCCTTCTCTCTCGATCGGTCGGCTGGGAAAGCGTTTGTTCACCCACGATGGGAACGGTTTTACAGATAACCGATAACACGGAGATATCTCGGTTCGCGGATGATGAAAAATTTTCGGCGACGCGAACTAAGGTTTGCGCCAAGTTTAGCCTCTTCGTGTACCCTTGTTGACTGTCGCCTTGAAACACGTACAAGTCTTGGAATTTCACGTCGTACATGTTGTCGACGAGTCGCGCGGACAAATCCGCGAGAAGTAGAGGCCCGTTGCCTCGTAACTCCCCGGATCTCACGACGGTTACGTTTTCCGCTCCGAAAATTTCCTTCGCGAACTCTTCGCTTTGCTCGTAGCCGTCCAAAGTCCCAATAATAGGTTCCCCAACCGCATTTCCAATTGGTAACGCGATTTGTCCAATCTGCACGGTTTCTCTTTGTTGATACGGTTCGTTTTGCGTCTTGAACGGCGCTTTCTCTTTTCGATTGATCCCTACTCTCGATAATAAAACGCACTTATCATCAACTTCCCCGCTATTTACAATCTTCATCGCTTTTAAATCTTTCATCGCTTTCATCTGTTTCGCCCCGGACTCGTGGCAGAATATATACGTCGTCGTCGTTGAGGACGCCGAGACGGTCGACGCGCTCCTCTCGCTCGCAAAAGTAGATATTTTCGCAAACTGTTCCTTGGTGCAATAAAACCGCTTCTCAAACGTCTGCGCATCCATCCCTTCCGTCATCGTCTCTGAATTTTCCATCTTCTCTCCAAACACCACGGAAATGGTATTATTATTATTATTATTCCCTCGTCCAGCGGAGAGTCCCATCACGAGTTTCCCGGTCGACGTCTCTTGACCCACTAAAGCGATGTTTACATTTTTTTCTTTTTCATCCGATGATGATGATGATGATGATGATGATGCACGAGGAGTAAACGATCGAGAGATTCTTCGCTTACGCGATGATGCTTTTTGTGATCTTCTGAAAACAACATCATCGTAAGAACAATAAGAATGATGATTAGTATTCAAAGTTTTGATCGTCGTCGTCGTCATTGTCTTCTGTGTTTCGAGACTACTACTCGTTGTTGTTCTCGTGTTCTCGTTGTTGTGATTATGCAAAAGTTTGAGTAATTTTGAGTGTTGTTGGTGTGGGGGTGTGAGGAAAAAGCAAACGAGGGAGAGCAAATCAAAAAAAAAAGGAAACAAAAAGGGCAGTTTCCTCGAGTTTTTTTCTCCAAGAGAATTCAAGAGAATTTTTTAAGGGAAAAAAGGTCTCGAGAGAATTTGCTTTAAATTGTTTGCGTTAAAGAAAAGTTGCACGCGAAACGCAAAGATACTAATAAAAGTTGCGCTCGTGTAAAACTACTTTTGCACGGTACTACTACTGTTACGACGACTCTTTTAAACTGCTCTCCTCTGCGTTCCTTTTAAAATACTCTCCTTCTTTTAAGAGTAGTTTTATAATAGGAGTAAAATTTGCCGGCGCAGATGACGACAGACAGGAAGTGCGTTCTCGTTATGCATTTATTCTATATTTTGTTTCTTCGCGCGTTTATGCGGAGTATTCGTGGTCGCGTTGCCGACAAAAACCTTTATTAAAGATCATCTTCGATGGCTCTCTTTCCTTTTCGTGCATCTCCGCGCGCCTGTTGAGAGAGAAACGAGAAGGCTTTTAAAAGTGGTGTTGGGTGCCGCTTGGGGAAACATCATCCCCGAAAGCAATTCTCTCTCTCCGTGTTTTGTGCATCTCTTTACTCTGTAACTGACCACCATTACTACTCGTTAATAATAAAACGTCTCGTTCTTCTCTCTCTCTTATAATCATCATCACAGACACCACTACAAAGGCTCGCGAATGGTGTCCCTCGGACGAGTCGTCGCGGCGCCGAAACCAATAAATTTACCCTCGCAACGTTTCGAACACGATCCAACGTCGACTTTAATGAACGATCCGTCGATAAAGTTAGTCAATCGAGGAGGAGAAAGAGGTTCGAACGATTCTTCGTCAGATAATAATAATAACAATAATAATAATAATAATAATCAAAACGGAGAATCATCAGATACCACGGCGAATAAAGAGCAGCAGCACAACTTGCCAGAGCGAGCGAGTTGGGGAAGCGGCGGCGACGGAGAACTCGGGAACAGTTGGAACCATCATCGCGAGAGTAATAATAATAATAATGCGAATGCGAATTATAGAAATGGAGGAGGAGGAGGATCGTCCAACGGAAGTAGTTATCAAAACGGCGGCTTCGGCGCTGGCAGTAAAGCGGACACGTCGGAGGATTGGCGACGACGCGAGCACAATCAAGGAGGAGCGCCACCGCCGGGACCGCCGCCGCAGTGGGCGGCAAAAGCAAACGAAAACGATAACACGACGACCGACGGAGCACCGCGGGTGAAAAGAGAGATTCAACACGAAGTTGCTGGAGCGATTGCGAATTTGCACATTCCGCAAGGCGACTGGGGAGAGGACGATCAGATGGACTTTTCGGACCCTCCACCCGGCGGCTTCCAAACGACGACGAGGACCAGAGGCTCCGGGAACAGTTTTGATGGAGGTGAATCCTCACGCACGAGAAGAAGCTCGGACCAGAGAATGCCAGAACCGAGAAACGTGAAAATTTTACAGAAACCGAAGAAGAAAGAAGAAAAAGAAGCGATATTTTCCTCCGCGAACTTGCCGGAAAGTTTGCGGGTGTTGAAGCGTCAACCGGGAGAAGAGAAGAAATTGTGGACGCCGCCGGGTGAAAAAGCTACGACGACGACAACGAGCACGTCTTCGCCGCCGAAATTGTCCGCGTCGGCATTCACTCCTGGGACGACTATCATCAGTGGCACGTCTACGCCTACATCGACACCACCATCGAAATCGAGACCACCGTATCATCCTAGCACCAACGGAGATTACGCACATCTTCAGGGCACGTCTCTCTTTCACGCCTCGACGCCCCCGGTAACACCGCCACCACCACCGGGCGCGCCGCCGCCGCTGCCGGGCGCGCCACCGCCGACACCACCAGGTCCACCCGCACCTTTGCCGCCAACACCACCACCGGGCACGAAACCTCCGCTTTCCCCGTACGGCGCGTCCGGTTTGACTTTGTCTGGATCGAACGGTTCTCTGCAACATCCGCCGACGCCGCCGGGACCTCCGCCAATAGACACTGCGCACAGATCACCGCGCGGCGTGTCTCCTATGCGTCAGCCGCCGAGTCCGCCGCCAGGTGCGCCACCGCCGCCGCCGCCGCCGCCAGGCGCACCGCCGGGCGTTGGGATGCTCCCTGGTAAGAAAAATGGCGACTCTCCATCATCTGCTTCAAAGAAAGCGTCGATGAAGAAAAAGAAAGTTCAGTCAGAACAGGGTGGAGGGACGACGACGGAAGGATCACCGGATACGAGCGGTGATGAATTGCAGCAGCGAACGAATAAGAAAACGAATAAGAAAACGAATAAGCAACAAAACAAAAAGAAATCTGGTGGTAACGCTCCAAGTCCTTCATCGACGATGCCTCCGCTTCCTCCGGGACCGCCTCCGATAGAAGCGAAGAAATCCTCTGCGACTAAGCGAGGCGCCGCGAAGCATAGCACAGTAAAACCGGGATCATCAGGAACGTTACGAGGAAGTAAGAAAGGAAGCCAAAGTTCGATGTGCAGCAAAGACTCGGACGGATCGAAATTTGAAGACTGCGAAGAAGACTCAAACGAAGCGGAGACGCCATCGAAAAGAGGCGGAATCCTTGGTTGGTTTGGGTTTTAAAATACGAGGAAGGTGGTGGGAGATTCTTACACACAACCTGGATACTATTAACATTCATTTCTTTGTGAAAATAAACGCGTGTAAAGTATAAAACAAAGTCACACTTTCTAATCATTCTAATAAATTCTATCTCGCGCTCACAACTTGTACCGACCCGCCCCAGCTCCGCCGGGTAAAGCCTGTTTTGATACTACCTCTTCTATTTGTTTCTTCACGTGATTCTTTGCCGCGGTCACGCATCTCTCGGTTGGACCTTCAATCAGTAAAAACAATCTTCGTTCACCCATTGGAATCGCTCTTCCAGGAGGATAGTACGTGCCCTTGACGGTCACCACTGCGCCGGTGAAATCGTTGATCTGTTGGAGTTGATCTTTATGCGTAACTTTCCACCTGGCGTATTGCGGGAAATCGTTAATCTCGAGCTCAGATTCGAAGTGACTCTGGCCTGCAGCTTTAGTCATTCCGCCCGTGGACATCTTATGCTGCGCGTTCAAAGCTGCCGCAAAAGCAGCAGCCTTGGCTGCACCGGCTGAAGCGCCATGCGCCAAAGCTGTATTTTGCGCGAGCATGATTGCATTTTGAGCGGCAGAAGACGACATAAACGCAGCGGCGGAATTGGCAACGTGTCCTGCTTTTGCCGCTTGATCTCTGAGTACAGTCGTGTCGTTCGTGGGAGGATTATGATTCGACGAAGACGTTTTACCTTTACCCAAGGACGAGGCAATTTTTCCAGCCGCAGCTTTGGCTGCAGCGATGAGCGCACTCGCTTTCTGCGCTTCGGCGTCTGCTGCAGACGTCGGAGCATTCAAGCCTCCTTTCTTGGACATTTCTTTGAAGACTGCATTTGCTGCCGCTTGCGCTACTTGTGCCGGCGTTGCGCCGAATTGCGACGCCAACGCGACTGCCGTGGACGCTTTGGCTTGTCCAGGCGCCATTGAACCTCCAGCGGAATTTGGGTTCGCGCCTTCGATTGCTGAAACCGACGATAACCCGGCGGCACCCCACTTCATGTCACCTCCGCCGTCATCATCGTCGTTATTATCCATGTTCTCGTCGTCGTCGTCGTTATCATCTTCGACGATTAAACCAGCGGCTTTCGCAGCTTGGCGTTTTTCCTTCTTCAACGCGTCGGCTTCGGATTGATCAAATTTAAATCCAGACCCACCGAAACCGGAACCGTTTGCCATAACTTCGTTATTCTTTCGTTTATTCCCGAACGCTTCTGCGAGTGCTAATACATCTTGTGGCACTGGTTGCTTTGCTTCACGCATAGCTTTCACGAGATCTGGCGCGAAACGTTCCTCGTCTCGTGAAATGAACGTCACTGCGGTACCTTTCTCTCCCGCTCTTCCCGTTCGCCCGACTCGGTGAACGTAATCCTCCAAGTGGTTCGGGCAATCGAAATTTATGACGAGCTTTACATCTTTAACGTCCAAACCTCTCGCTGCGACTGAAGTAGCGACTAAGACGTTACATACGTCCGTTTTAAAATCAACAATCGTACATTCCCGATCGGCTTGCTCTTTCCCGCCGTGCAAAGAGAGACACGGATAACCAGACTTTAACAAATCTCGGAATATCGTATCGCACTTATCTTGCGAAGCTACGAAGATGATCACTTTTCCTTGTTCGTAATACTCCCCTAACAATTCCAGCATGCGAATGAATCGATCTTCTTCCTCCCTTAATTCGACGAGCTGCGTGATATCGGAATTCACCACCGAACGGCCCCCTACTTGAATCTCGATTGGATTTTCCAGCGCCGCTCGAGCGATATTCTCCATCGCGCGCGGAAACGTCGCGGAAAACATAACCGTTTGACGATCCGGGCGCGTGTTTGCTAATATTCTCGTTATTTGCGGTTCAAATCCCATATCAAACATTCTATCGGCTTCATCCAAAACGAAGTAAGTGATGCGTCGTAAATTTGTGATTTTTCCAGCCCCGGTCGTGAGAATATCAATCATTCTTCCGGGCGTACACGCGACTGCTTCGCACCCACGCTTCAAATCGGTGATTTGTGATTGAACACCAGATCCACCATACACGGACACGCATCGAACACCAACCGTTTTACCAAACTTTCTACACTCTTTACCGATTTGCGTCACCAATTCTCTCGTCGGTCCGACAATCATCGCAATCGGACCGTCACCGTTTTTAATGTCCGGTTGATCTTTAATGTGTCGTAACATCGGTAGTATGTAAGCTAGTGTCTTACCAGAGCCAGTTTTAGCGACGGCGATGCAATCGCGACCGCTCATGATGATCGGTAAAGCTTGCGCTTGAATCGGCATGGGGTTCTCGAAACCCGAACGCCGAATGAGTTCCATGATTTTATTCGACAACCCAGCTTGATTCCACGATTTAATCGGTTTTGGTACTTTTTTACCGCGACACGATATCCCGTCGAGTTTCGTTCGAAGCTCTTTGACTTCTTCTTTTGTCATTTTAGACATTTCGTATGCTTCGATGTAGAAATTTTTCCGAAACGGAGGGTAGTCAATGTCCGAGTGCACCACTGCTCCGAGTTTATCTGCTTTGGATAACTTTGCTTTTTGCTTGGCCGCCCACTCGTCGTCAGAATCGCTTTCGTACATGGCGAGTTCTTCTTTATCGTCCTCGTCTTTGCCACCTCCGTCAGTTGTCGTCGCAGTTGCTCCTTCTCCATTATTGTCTACACCACCCGCGTCAGTCGTCTTCTTCTTCGTCGTCGTCTTCTTCTTCTTCTTCGCGTCCTCGTCCTCGTCGGGTTCACCTTCCGAATCTTCGTCGAAGAATCCTCGGACGATGTATTCCGCCTTCACTTTGATTTTACTTTTCGCGTTTTTGATGGCTTGTTCAGACGCCGGCGCTCTCGTTTTCACGTCGACGATGGATTTCTTCTTTTGTAGCTGGACGACGGTATTTCCTTCCTTCTTCTTCTTGCCGTTATCATCGACATCCATGGCATCTCCGTCCTTCTCGACGAGAACTCTCGCCGCTCTCTTCGCTGCTCTCATAAACTCCGCCTCTAACGCTTTTTCTTCCTCTTCTTTCCCTTTCTTCAACTTTGACGCTTCGTCTTCCTCCTCGGCTAACTGTTTCGCTTTCTCCTCCGCTTTCGCTCTCTCCTCGTTCATCGCTTCGTCGTTCAAATTCATAAACGCTTCCAGAGGATCATCTTCGTCGTCTTCGTCGGCATCTTTCTTGGTGTTTTTGTTGTTATCATCCTCGTTGTCTTCATCGTCGTTGAGAAAATTCGGCGGTTTCCTTTTCCTCATCGCCGCGTTCGCGTCTTCGTCCTCGTCCTCGTCGTCAAACATCCCATCATCGTCCATCATCACCGTTTTCCGTTCAAACCTCTTCTTCCCAACCACCGCTTGCAAAGCCGCCGCTTTAATCTCGTTCATTTTCTTCTTCTTCTCCTGCGCTTCTCGCCACTCTTGAAGCTTTCGTTTCCTCTGCTGTATTATCAAGTCGTCTTTGTTGTTGTTAGTGTTAGTATTCTTTGCTGCCGTTGTTGTTGTTGTTGGTTCTTTTTCTTTTTCTTTTTCTTCTTCTTCATCGTCATTTCTCTCTTCTGGACTTTCTCCGCCGTCCGACCGCAGTCCTCCTCTCGCTTTGCCTCTTCCTTTCACGCGTTTCTTATTCTTGTTGTTGGTGTTCGTTGGCGATGATGATGATTCTGGAATTGGTGGTGACATTTCTTTTCTCTTTCGCGTCGTTTTCTTTCCTTCTTCTTCAATTTCTACCGCTGCTGAATCCGCAGCAGCAGCAGCACTAGGAGTCGTCTCTCTACCGCTGCTTCTGCCGCGCCTTCGATTTGGAGAAGGAGAAGGCATTATTTATATATTACTATAGTTATTTATTTGTGATGATGTTTCACAAATTTTCATTTCTTTCGTCGTTTTCTTTTCTTCTTCTTCTTTTTTTTGACTTTTCT
>Ga0115554_1001207_pt1 | contig 18236 bp, 5 predicted proteins | sample COGITO_mtgs_1104_3_FD_87283 | JGI IMG/M metagenome (GOLD analysis project Ga0115554, IMG submission 87283) | Pelagic marine microbial communities from North Sea - COGITO_mtgs_110404 | ecosystem: Environmental > Aquatic > Marine > Epipelagic | place: Germany:Helgoland, sampling site Kabeltonne... | reverse complement strand
TAAGGAAGCCGCTGATAAGGAAGCCGCTGATAAGGAAGCCGCTGATAAGGAAGCCGCTGATAAGGAAGCCGCTGATAAGGAAGCCGCTGATAAGGCCGAAAAGGACAAGGAAGCCTCTGACAAGGCCGAAATAGACGAGGAAGCCTCTGACAAGGCCAAAATAGACGAGGAAGGCGCTGATAATGAAGCCTCTGGCAAGTCTGCTAAGGACAAGGGAACCGCTGACGAAAATTCTGAGGAGAAAGCAGAGGACAAAGCGGACAAGACCGAGTAATCCGGACGATACCGAGTTAGCCGGACGAGAGGTATATTTCCGTCAACTTCAAAGTTAGTTGTACGTAAAATTGGACATAAGAAAACGATAATTTGTTGTGGGTGTGGTGCCAATTTCTTTTCGATCACCAAAATCAAAGAAAAATTCAATCTGCAAAGCAATTTCATAAATTCTACACATTCACATACCGCCGAAATCCATTGCCACATCATTCATTCGTTTTATACTCAGTGCGATTTTTCGCCTTGGATGATTTGTTTTAGGCACGTCTCAGGCCGTTGACCTTTATCCTGCTTGGGTCGATGCCCAAAGCCTTTGCCATCTCTTCCACAAAGTTTTGGTTGAACTCGTCACGATTGTTCGATCCCACCGGCCCAACGTCATCAAGATTTCCCTTCAGACTCAACGTTGCTTCTGCCGCTTGCTCATTCTCAATGGGTTGGAGTGATCGAGAGCCGTAAGACTGCTCGTCACCATTCTGCACGAAAGTGGCGGGGCAAGTATTAGTCGATATGTTGTTAGCATGCACTGTTCTTCGTGGGATCGTTTTCAGCTCAATACCTTTACCTCCGATCACTTACCTCTAATAGCAAACGGTCATTCTCTCCTTCCTCAATAAGACCGGCAGGTTCTCCATTTTCCAAACGCGGCGTTTCCCACTGCGACTCTTCTGTTCTCGGGTTGTAGTAGAACAATTTGCCATCATCATCTTCGCAGCGCTCCCACATATCCCCCGAAATCGACGGCATGGTGACGATGCTGTTCTGATCCAAAGCGCCGCCCTCCAATGATGACACAATCGTACCATCATCGATAATGGTCACACCGGCTCCCTCTGGTCTGTCCCATACGCTCTCACCAGTGATAGTATTATAATAAAAGGTCTTCCCATCATCATCAATGCACTCTTCCCAAGTTACCTCCGTGTAAAGTGTCATGCTGTCATCATACCCGCTCTCCGTTTCGATCAACTCTTGGTTAACATCAGCCCTTAACACTCTCTCCCTCTCTAAGGCAGCTTGCAGGGCGTTCGCTGCTCCCCTCTTGCGAGCATCCACGCAATGCAGCCACCACCTCTGCACCTTCTTGGCAGAATTCTGCAACTCTTCAGCCTCCTCGGCCTCCTTTCTCAGCTTTTCGCGCTCATCTTCCTCAGCTTGCGCTATGCTCCTTTCGTGCTGCATGCACTCGTCGAAACAGTCCCAAGGGGCGGGCCTGCCATAGTAGTCCGGATCTTGAATTAGCACATTAAAATTAGTTGTAATCCTCTTGTCATGCGGACTTGCGTGCACTGCCCTAATGAAGGCGTCTCGCGCTCCCGCTAGATCGTGGTACACAAGCATCCTACAGAGCGCGTAATTGTGCCACGATTCTCCGCTTTGGTCGAACAAGGCTTTCTGTTTGTAGAAACCACTGTCAGCAAGATTGTAGCAGGTAGCGGCAACGCCGGCTTTCTTTGCCCGCTCGCTGTCGGCCACGTTGCCTCGGTACGACCAGTCTTTGATGACATCCCAGTCCTCCTCGAGAGTGACCGCGCCAAAAATTGCACATCCGTAAAGCACAAAAGCGTTGTCCGGACCGCGCTCCGCCATGAACTCGAGCATGTAGCGATAGAGCTTTCTGGCCCGCTCGTACTCCTGCTCGATAACATGTAGGTATAGTGCGTAGTTGCACAAGCTAATTATGTCCTCTGGGTCGGCGAGGTATTTGCCTTCGGCCTCTTCTCCAAGTTTCTTTGCCTTAAGCATCATCTTGAAGTTGACGCGGGCCTGCCTGGTGCGCCAGAGATTCTGCATGCAAGTGGCCGCATCGTATTCCTCCATGGTAAACCCAGTGAGTCGGATTTGCTCGCGCAGCACGAAATCGTGCTGGTCTTGATCGGCCCATTCGTCCGGCTGCCACCACTGCGCCTTGTCCGTCACACGGTTCACATAAAACCTAACATCGCGGAACATAGACCCCTCGATAAATTCTCCGCCTTCGTCTTGGCACACATTCTCCCGCCCCTTCAGTCTCCTCTGTTCCCACGTCTGCGGGGTACCGTGGAGTGTGTACTCGTCGAAAAGTTGGAACTTGCGGCGCGGTGGGAAAGCCTCCTTCTGGCGGGCGAGCCAGTAATCAAAGTTCTTGGTGTCGTCGGGGTGAGGTTGACGCCCGACCTCATAGGCCCTCCGCATGATACGTCGTCCGCAGTACCCGCGCCAGAAGCGCTGTCCAAGGTTGGCGAGAACAAACTCCGCCCTGTACCACCACAGACGTTCTTGGAGGAAGTGTTTGAAGTAGTGGTGGGCTTGGCGCATTCGCGTGTAATTCTGGATTCTCTTGGCTGCCCGTTGCTTCACGAGGAACCGATAATCGCGCAAGCGGTACCTGAAACTCGAGCCCGCACGCTGGATTATATTTGCAGATTTTCGCTCGAGTCTCAGCTGCGCCTTCTGGAGCTTGGCAGACTTCATCCGCCAAATCTTCTCGATCTTGATGGAGGAGCGCCACTCCAGTCGCATCTGCTCGATCTCCAGCCATTCTCGGGTGTGATGCTCGTTGTACTGAGCTGTTCCAAGGTTACCTTCCCCCACCTGCACCTGCACGCGGCGAAGCATCTGCCTCTCCCCAGCCGCCCGCGCCTTCTCAATCCTGTGGACTTCCATGTCAGGGGGATGAGACGCGTCTCGCGTTTCACCGGTCTTTGTCGAGACCCAGTAAGACACTTGGTTGTCGTCATCCCACGCCTCCTCCCAAACATCGATTTCATCCATAATCTCGTCGTCCCAGGCGTTCACGTCCACGTCATCGTCGTCTCCGACCTCGCCCAGCTGCTCTGGGCTGAAGTTTTCCTTTAAGATTGTCACAATTTCCATCTGAGAGTGCATCCGCGCAACCCCAATCGGTGTCAGCTCCGCCCAGTTGCGGCGACCCATGTGAGCGTCATACTCGAGCATGGCCCTCATACAGTCAACGCGGCCAAGGCGAGCAGCCGTGTGAGCAGGCTGGTCGCCGAGTGTGTTCTGAACACTGCTCGCCATCCCGAGGGAGAGGAGACTCTTCAGGCAGCTCACGTGGTCGAGTTCGACAGCTATGTGCATCGCAGTGTCACCGTCGGCATCTTTTGCCTCCAGGTCTACATCGCCCTCAGCAATGACTGGGATGACCTCTGCATTTCCCGCCGCCACTGCAATGTGAAGGGGAGTCCTGCCGCTATTATCGCGCATGTCGACATCGCAGTTGAACTCCATCATCAAGCTGCACACTTTCACCAGGTTCAAATTGACAGCGTACATGAAAGGGGTATACCCTTCATCGTCTTGCTTGGAAAGGTCGGCATCGTAAGCGAGCAAATGGTTGATTATGGTAACTGCACCCTCCCCGTGTGCGGCGGCGTCGTGCAGAGGCACGCATCCTTCGTCTCCAACTTGGTTGGCGTCCGCCCCGTACTGCAGCAGTTGAACAATTGCGCCCTCGTGATCCCCGTCGGAATCGTTTTGCACGGCTGTTTGCAGGGGACTGTACCCGAGATGATCTTGCGCAGTGAAGTCCGCGTCGTTCTCCAAAAGGAGCTGGCAGCAGACCGCCCGGCCTAGGCGAGCGGCGAGCAGCAGAGGCGTATTTCCGTCGTAGTCTGGTGCCTCCACGAGCGCCTTGTGGTTCAGCAGCCACTCAACCGTGGCGTCCCGCCCGAGTCGTAACGACTCAATGCAGAGATGGAGGGCAGTCTTCCCCTGGGCGTTATACTGGTTCGGATCGATGCCTTCTGCCACGCAGAGCTTCACGCAGCGGGTCGAGCCACATTTCGCGGCCCTGTGCAGCGCATTGTTGCCGTCATCGTCAGCTTCCTCAATGACAGACTCCCAGTGGTCGAAGTAGAACAAGAGTCTATCATAATTGTTGTTGTCAGCTGCGCGGAGGAAATCGGCGACCTTGAGATGGTGAAGCATCCGCCTGGCCATGTGCCCGCGGTGACACCGCTGGATTTCAGTCGCAGCCCAGAAGTTCAGCTGAATGATGGCAAATCGCGTCCGCGTCAACTGTCTTCGGACACATGCTTGGGCAAAAATTGCGGCCTTTTTCAGTCTGACGGCAGCCATGAATCGCTCCTTTCCCAAATACCCCCTCCAGACACGCTGTATAATGCTGGCAAGTTTGTTCCTTCTCTTGAACTCCTCGTTCTTGGCCATTTTCGAAATGTGTGCATAATTTCGGAGACCAACCTTGAAGACCTTGTTGAGAAGGCGTTTATTGAGAAGGAACAAGGCTTTCTTGATCTTGACCTCGGCAAGAAAACAGTTGAAAACCTCCCTCTTTCGCTTCCTGATTTGCCTGGCGCGATAGGTAGTCGCTTTGATCTCGCAGTCCCAGGCGCGCTGGCGCATAGCACCGAAGCGAAGACGGCCTTCACGTCCTCTCCAACAGGTCTGTATGTAGTTGGCTGCCCACTCTTCCTTCTTAATTCTCTTTACCCACATCTTCGCAAGGGATGCGCGGGCAAAGTTCTCTATGCGTACAGCGGCGTAGTGCTTGATCTCTGCTGTAATTTCCACGAATCGTATCCAGCGATCGAAAGTAAAGCGCTTTCCGCGGCCCAAAGCGCCGTCACGCAGTTTCTTGATGCGTTGGGAGCGATGCGTGTAAACTTTCCAGCCTTCGTACGCTGCTACCAGGCCTCGGTACCGCATTCGGATCAGGCATCCCTTGACTTTCAGGCCGTTCTCCTCAATTTGTTGTCTCATCTTCTGTACCTTTCTCATTTCCAAGCGTCCGCGATAGATGCGCTGCAAGAAGGTGGCACTCCTCTTCCGCTCAGAGGTCGCTTCCGACAGCGATCGCCAGTTCTTTAATATCTTCATCAGCGTAATCTTGAACTTATTGATTTTCTGCTTGGCAATGTGGACCTGAAGTGCCCAGTTATTCCAAACGACTCGGACGAATCTGCGGTTGAACGTCCAGAAACGACGTTCCGCCTCCGCATGGGCCGCCTGCTGCCTAACAATGTTCGCCCTCTCCTTTTGTCTCGCTTCGTCGACGCGACGCTTGCGCACAATATCTCTGACGCGAGCCATTTGGCGTTCAGCCTCGGCCAGCTTCCGGCGCCTTTCCGCTTCTTGGCGCTTCACTTCCTCCTCGGCCGCTGCACGTTGAATAGCCTTCCTAGCATTCACTTCGCCCATGGCTTGATGCTTCGCCTCTCGATCTTTTTTACGTTTTCTGTATGCACGCTGGACGACCTTGGCCATCTCCACGCGAAGCTCCTCTAACGAAAGTTTCCAGTCGCCCGAGAATTTTGCGGCCGCCTCCAGAGAAACTTGGTGCTGGCGGTACCTCTCAACCATGTGCATACCGAAGCGAATAATTGCCTTGTTAACGCCGTTACTAAGGCCGGGAAATCGGCGTTTAATCTCGTTGAACTTCGCCTTTCGACTTTTTCCGCTGTCCTCGGAGGTAATGATGTCGTCCCAAACGCTGTTCTGGTGATTCACGATCGAATCCATCTCGGCTTGCTTAATGTCGACCTCTTGTTGCAGCTTGACGGTCTGGTTTTTCATCAGGAAAAGACCCGTCTTGGCCGATCCGACCTGCATCTCCAAGTTCATCTCCTCATCATTGTCCCGACGAATCTGGGCGTCCAGCAGGCGCCTCTTTAACTGCTCTACCACGCGTTCCTTTTGTTGCTCTTCTAGCTTGTGGAGCAGCACATCGTTCACGGCCTTATCAAGGCGTCCCTTTGCGGCGCGTATCTTCCCGTCGTCGGCGACTGTAGTCTGGAGCATTTCAAGCATACCTAGCCGCTCACCGTCGTCGTTGTACTTCATCTCTTTCACGATCGCCTCTCCTGTCAGAACAAATTCGTCGACGAGGAGCTTCAAGACCAAAAATATGTTGCACATTTTGTACGTGTGTATCTGGATGCTGCCGTCCGCGAGTAAGTGCGGAGGGCCGCTCATCATCTTGACATTCTTCTCCCTGGCCTCTACCATCCACATCAGGTGGTTGCGAATATACTGGACAGGATATTCCTGCAACCTCTGCGAGCGGCCATCAGGCGCCACGACAGTCTTCAACAACCAGGCGAGCTGATTGTACGAGACAAAAACGTCGACCGTACCGTCTGTGATGGTCTTATGCTTTTCCGTCAGTACTGCCCCTTCCGGGAGACAGAGCCGCGAGACAGAGTCTGGGTGCACGCGATGCTTCAGGTCAGCGAGGGAGAGACCAAGGCGACAGGCGATTCGATTTCGACAGTAGAGAAAGAACTGGAAACAGTCTTCGTCGTACAGCTCGCGAAGAAAGAGGGAAAATAAGTCAACTTCCTGCACGTTGCGGTGGCGCTCAGTACAGGCGAGCAGATCCATGAGAGTTTGCTGGACAAGAGTGCGTGTGCCCAGCCGGCGAGAAAGGAACGAGACAAGGAAAGTGGGCATCGTTATCCCAAATACGACGCTCTCCTCGGCCAGTCCCTTCCCAGGCAAAATAACCTGATTTTGAATATTTTCTCCCTCCACGGTTAGAAAAGTTTTCTGCAAGGCAGCTTTTCGCTCGCGTTCCTTCGAAGGCACATGGACCCCTCCTGGCCGAGAAGCGGACGCTATTTCTTGAGCCCAAGCTGCGTCGTAAACTTCCTCGATTATCTTCAGCAGCCAGACGAGTGTTTTTGAGTAGCAGTGATTAGGGCAAGTGCGACTTAAGGTCACAGAGGTACCGTGGGATGGGACCTGCAGCTCCGCCAGGAGCGTGACTCGCGGGTACCGAGCGCACATAGAGTGCGGTGGCGGTGCGTCGTGGTCTATTTTCTTGGTCGAATTGGCAAGTGTGACAGATGGACCGTGGGCAGTGGAGGTGCCAATATTGTTGGTGTTGGTGGTGGTGGTGGTGCTGGTGTTGGTGGTGGTGGTGGTTCTGGGGTGTTGGATGGGGGAAATTGTTGCTGGGTATTTCCCCCCCCCCCCATGACTACGTTTCGACCGCTTAGAGTCGCGAGATTGAGGTGTGGGAGGCCGGAAAAACATGTCGTCATCCTGGATCTCCGGACGGCTGCGAGGAGTTGATGTCACAGATGAGGAGCGGTAAGACGAGGCGGAACGGTGTGATGGCGGCCCCTCGGAATTCAAGGTTTCAGAATTAATCTCAGTATTCAGCGAGTGCGTCTCCGCCAGGCCGCTTCCCATCGTTTCTTCTCCGATGCGGCGGCGAGAGAGTTCCACGTCAATGTAATCCAACTTATCGAGGTAAGGGAGAAGGACTTTTTTCAGTTCCATTTCAGAAGCAGTTAGGTTGTGATGAGTAGTCTGCGGGGTGACAGGTCGTCGTGTATTGGTAGAGGCAGCGCGAGAAAATTTACCCTTCTCTACAGCAATCAGAGCCGAGTCCGTCATGTCAGTCAATGCCAATGGAGTCCCAAGACGAGCCGAGGCAGATTTGGTGTGTTGAAGAGGGGCAAGGTTGTGTTCTGGTTGCTGTTGAGGAGGTTGTTGGGGTGGTTCATGATTTTGCTGTTGCTGTTGGTGGCGGTGGTGGTGTTGCGTTACCGACTTTGTCTTCTTCCGCATAGATCGTGTGTTGATAGGGCTCGATGAAATATTCTCAGTGGAATAGGCCTTAGCAAGCTCAACATCTTTGAAGGTATCGGCAGGGAAAAAAGACGTCTTTACACCGGACACCTTGTTCTTTCGCTTCTTAGCCTTCTTACGGGACACATCAGGGGCCGTCGAACCAATGCGACCGTACCCTCCAGAGTCTCGGTTCGCTTTTCGCATGCCTTCGCCTGTAGTGGGATCGTACCCTTCCCTCTCCATCATCCTGTCCAATCGGGCAAATGCAGATTCCAGCTCCGGGGTAAAATTTCCAGCAGAGTCCAACTCAACGTCGCCGAACCGTTTTGCAGTATTAGCAAGCAGGGTGGAGGAAGCCCTACTCGATGGGGCACTCATGGTGTGTGTTGTATTGTGTTTCGGCGATTGCGAATGTCCAAAAGTGGAGAGGCAAAGAGGTCGTGGCGGTGGCGCAACAATCGAGTCAAAATCTCCTTTTTCGGTCTGTCGTCTGGTTACCTTGCAAATCAAGGGGTTGGCAGGGACTTAATGGCACCTCCAAGATGGAAGTTGTCGGGCAGCAAACTGAGAGTAATTTGGCTGTTCAGTTGTTTAAATACAATTTATTGTTTTCAGGGTGTCATTGCTACTTCGCGTTCATAGGCATTCCGTTTTCAATTTTAACAATGACACCTAATCTCCAATTTTTTCAATTTAACACCGGCACCCGAGTTGCAAGGATAAGCACGTGATAAGTTCGAAGTGAGAAAGGATAGTCAATAAGAGGATAAAACGGTCAATTTCTGAAAGATTTTTTTCGTACGTCGCCGTCCCTCGCCATACTTCATACGAGTTGCGAACCCTCTCGTTTTACGCTCAAAAAGCAGTTCCAGTCCTTTTGAACAAGTTCCTTGCCTGCATTCGCCGGAAGTGAAGTGTGACGTGGTGCTCTCAACAGCAGTATCAGAGGAAAAAGGGTTGGAAGGTTTCTACTTATATAGCGACGGCCGTACCAATATCGATCAATATAACAATATCGATCTAGTGCGGAGATCTACACTGCATCCACACTCATCATGGGCATTATTGTTGAATTTGAGATAGCCCCCGCGTCAGGGGAGAATGCTTCCTATGCACCCACTGTGGAGGAGAGTGTTACAGAACTGCAGCAGCAGCTAGCTGAGCCCAACAGCGTGATTTTTGACGGGGATATTCTGGGAGGCGCCAGCAACAATTTGAGAGTAAATTATGTTGACTTGATGCAAGATGATGGGAATGGGGAGGACGATGGGCCCGAGTGGGAGGAGTGTTACGACGAGGAGACTGGAAAGAAGTTTTACTACAATAATGTGCTTGAGACTAGCTCCTGGGAAACGCCGAGAGAGGTTGCATTGGAGCGGGACGCTGAACAGAGGGCAATCGTACTTGCGGAGAACCGTGATCCTTGGGAGGAGTGCGAGGATGATGACGGTACAAAATTCTGGTACAATGTCGTGAGCGGTGAGAGCGCCTGGTTCAGGCCCGGGGAAGAGCCGGAGCCGGAAGAAGACTGGAATCCGGAGGTACTTCCGTTATCGAGAGGAAGGTTAATAGTGACCGTGGTGAAAGCGGAACACGTCAAGGGGAAGGACAGTACACTGAAGGCATACTTGAAGATGCGAGTCGGAGAGAGCAAGATCGGTAACAAAATGCAGCACAAGACGAAGACGACGGAGAAGGCTGTTGCCGGCGGGGTTGTATCCTTTCACAACGAAAAGTGTGTGTTTGACATTCAAGACCCGACTACCCTGTGCGATAAAGACGGGCAAGCAAAGGTCTACATTGAGCTCTACGACGACAATTTCTTGAAGGACCCGGTTTTGTGTACGGCATCGCTAGATGTTACGAATTTCATCCAGCACCCCCTTTTTTTCGGCGACGAGCCCAGGGAGAGGAAGATGAATATGTTGAAATTAGGGTCCACCGACCAGAATGGCACCCTGCACGTCAAGGTTGAGTTTTGGCGAGCTCAGATGGGAATGATGAGGTTCATTTTGGACTGCGGAAAGAATCTCGCGAACCGGGGTGGCATGACAGACACACAGGACCCGTATGTGAAGATATCTTTGTACGAAAAGAAAGTTAAGAATCCCACGGTTATGGTCAAGAGCAAAACGCACAACAACGGCGGAACAGCTCCCAACTTCAAAAATGAGGAACTTCTTGTGTGGGTAGGGATGAACGACTGGAACAAGAAGCTCATTGTGCAGTTATTTGACAGTGACATGATGAGCGACGACTTGATTGGCGAGGCCCACGTCAACATGTTTCACTTCTTTGCACATGGCGGCTACAAAAAGAAGGAGAATCCTATTGTCCACTTGCACGACAAGAAGAAGAAGAAAGCGGGGGCTCTTCTTGGAGTCGTCCAATTTTTACCGGCGGGAAAACTCAACATCATGGTACACGGTGCAAGTAATCTTCGCAACCCTGACTTCTTTGGGAAGCCGGACCCGTACATTAAATTCGAAATTGAGCAAGCGGTTCCCATGGATTACAAGAGTCTGTCAATGGACGAGCTGGAGAATAGGAAGAGCAGAAAGATCAAGTTCATCGACAAGAACAGTAAGGCTGCCTTGGGAGACGCGCGGGAAAAGACGACCACGAGCAAGCAGACGAAGGCAATCGACGGAACCTTGAATCCTGAATGGCTTACCGAGTTGAACTTCGACATCATAGACGCCGAGTTTATCAAGGTCAGCTGCTACGACGAAGATGTTGGCAAAGACGACTTAATTGGGACTGCAGAGCTTAGCCTGGCTAAGGCGTTCGAGTTTGGGCACACGGACGAGGTCATCAGCTTAACCTACAAGACGAAGAAGGCGGATAAACCAGCGGGGGATGTCAAACTGAGTCTGAATTTTTGGGCTCCTCCGTCCGTCAAGTTTCCCCAAAGAAAGGGACCATCGACGAAGAGTTTTGGCGATCGTCGTAGGCGCGCGAAGGGACACTCCCAATCGGGGCTTTCTGCAGGTGCAATGCTAGACCTTGCCGGCGGGGCGGAACAAATGGCCAAATACATGAGCCTGCAAGGTCCGCTGGAGGCTCCCGGGATGATGGTGGTCGAGGTGGTCGAGGGGCAAAATGTCAAGGGCAAGGACAAGAATTTGAGCGTATACGTCCGAGTCAAGGTTGGTAGCAAAAAGTTCGGCACCAAGTGGTCGCGGACGAAGTCCATAAAGTGCAAGCAGAGCCGGTTGGCGAATCCTATCTTCAATCAAGCGTTCAAGATTCCCGTGGTTGGCATTGAGAAGATGGTGGAGGATCGCGAAGTTGGCACGGTGAAAAAGAAGGTCGAGAAAGATGTATTCTTGTATGTGGAGGTGTGGGAAGACAACTTCGGACTCGACGCGCTGTTGGGGACAGCAAAAATTCCCATTAAGAACTCTCAATTGTCGCTGAGTGGAAAGACAAAGGAGGAGTTTTACGAGATGGACGCAATCAGTGGGGGTCGCATCAAGTTGAAGACGACCTGGTGGATCGCCCGGAAGGGTGCAGTACTCTTTACACTGGTAGAGGGGAAGAACTTCAAGGTGCCGGGACTTTTCAAGAGCGCAAAGGGCATGGACCCGTACTGTCTTGTCGAGTGTGGAAAGAGCAAGTCGCAGAGCAAGACGGTGAGCAACGGCGGGAAGAACCCCATCTTCAACAACGAGGAGCTTTTCATATTTTGCGACGACCAAAGCTGGAAAAATCCGATGAAGATCACGGTGTTCGACGACGACGTCGGTCGCGACGCAGTGATCGGCAGGTGTACTTCAGATCTTCTCGACGTCATGACTCCGAAAGACGTCAATGACGCCGATGCGGAGACGGAGGCCGAATCGGTAAATCTTGTCACCAAAAAGGGAAAGGATACGGGCGGAAAGTTGGTGTTCGGAAGGAGGTTCTTTCCCGCTGGGAAGCTAACGGTAAAATGCGTGGGAGGGAAGAATTTGAGGAATCCCGATGCCAGAGGGTCGCCGGACCCGTACCTGAAGCTGGATTTAGAAGACAGCCAGTTGAAGGAGGGCAAGCAGAGTTTCAAAACGCCCGCTCACTCCGACGGCGGCTGCGATCCCCAGTGGAACTTCGATATAGTCTTTGATATCATCGACCAGTACGAATTTGTCTGCACTTGCTACGACAAGGATCTTTTGAGCGACGACTTGATCGGAAGCGCCGAAGTCAGTCTGTTGAAGCTCTTTAAGGATGCATGCGAGGGCGGAGTGGGAAGCGCGGTTCAGGATGTTTGGGCACCGCTTACTTTCATGAAGAGTAAGAAGCTGGGGAAACTCCCGGCCGGTGAAGTCCACCTCATTTTATACTTTGCCGGTGCATTGGGGGTTGAGTATCCGTTGTACAGGCCTAGCATTACTGGCGACACGGCAGCAATGGGCGGCGAGGACGCAGGAAAGGATGTTCAGAGCGCTGGAGACGTCTGGAAGCCGCGGCCGTACACCGACATGAACACCATGGTTCAGCGGACACACCGGGACTGCGATGAGATTGCACAGGGTCGGTTGGTAATAGTAGCGTACGAGGGCATTGGCGTAAGGGGCGACGACAAGAACCTGCAGTGTTATTGCGTCTTCAAGTTAGGGGGGAAGAAAGTCGCGAAGAAGGGCGGAGGGAAGAAATATACCCACCGGACTAAAACGACCCCCAAAGTGATTGACGGGTGTCCGCAATTCACGGCCGAAAAGGTTGTATTTGATGTGACGAATAAAGATGTCGAAAAATACTTTACAGGGGGAAAGAAACGGAGTAAGAAGGAGAGGAAGGAGCTCAAAGCAAAGCGCAAGAAGGAAAAGGAGCTGAGAATCGCTGAAAGAGACAAGGTGAGGAGGCTGAGGGAGAAGGAAGAGAGGGAGAAAAAGGAGAAGGAGAGAAAGAGAATCGAGAACAAGAAGAAGAAAGAAAAACTGCTGAAAAAGTTGAGGGGAGGAGGAGGCGGAGGCGGAGGCGGAGGGGGAAAGGAAGGTGAAGTGGACGAGGAAGAAAAAAATGGGGAGGAAGATGGGATCGTGGCTGTGGAGGAGGAGGAGGGGGATGAAGAGGAGGAGGGGGATGAAGAGGAGGAGGAGGGGGATAAAGAAGGCGATGAGGGAGACGAGGATGACGATGATGGCGACGATGGCGAGGATGACGTGGACGGAGAGGACGACGATGGCACCGAGAGCGAGTCCGAGTCGAAGTCGGGCGGAGAGGCCGACGCCGAACATCAAATATTGCTTGAGTGCACTCTATTTGATGATAATTATCTTAAGGATAAGCAAATCGGAAGCTGCGTCGTAGACCTTCGGGAGCTAATGCTACGCCCTGGTAGGCTTTTGAAGTGCGCGTTTGACCTGGATGGGAACGGGGGAAAGCTCTCGATATCATTGCAGTACTACGCTGCTTACTCCGGTCTTCTGAGAATGACCCTCATTGAGGGTCGCGACCTTCCCAATGAGGGTGGCATGATGGGAGCCCAAGATCCGTACTGCATGCTCAAGCTTCGCAAGCAGGTCTGCCGGGGTAAAACGGTCAAAGACGGGGGGACGGAGGTGAGCTTCGGCAGAGAGCAGCTGTTGATGTGGTGCTCTGAGAAGGACATGTTTGACGATCTCAAGATTTCCATCTGGGACGATGACATTGGTGCAGACGATAAAATAGGCGGACTCGACATCAGTCTGTTTGAATACGCGGCTCTCGCGGTTCAAGGGGAGGACAGCGTCGTGCTAAGGGAATACATGCTCGTCGATAAGGGCAAGCCGGGGGGCACACTAATTGCTGTTCTCGAGATGCTGCCCTGTTGCACTCTCGACATCACGGCAGTGGCAGGTAAAGACTTGCGGAATCCGAATTGGATCGGAAAAGCCGATCCTTACATCCGCTTCGAGGTGGAGTCGCAGTGCAAGCAAGGGAATAACATTATCAGGAGCTCCACGGTAAACAATGGCCACAAGACACCTGATTGGGATAACGAGAAGCTCGAGCGCATCTTCATATGCGACCACAGTGAGCTAAAGATAAGTGTTTGGGATGATGATGTTGGCCGAGACGACCAGATCGGCGAGGCGACGCTTTCCATGGCCGACGTGCTCATGAAACTCAACGAGGATCGTTGGATTAAGCTCCATACGAAACGTGGCAAATTTGCCGGTGAGTTGGGTCTAAATTTCAGCGCAAAGAATCCTTTGAGTACCACCAAGAACGTGGGGAAAAGACTCGCCTACCCGATGGCGCGTCCCAGCGTAAAGGGCGTGATGATCGACGCATCCCTTGCAGGCGCTTATAAACGGGACGACGGCGACGACGGCGACGCCGACGACGTGTCTATTGGGGGGGGGGCGAAGGAGGCAGAGGGGGACGGAAACTGTCCCTGGGAGGAGCAGTTTGACGATGAGGGGAACGTTTATTATTTTAATACACACACGGAAGAGACTGTCTGGGATCCTCCCGAGGGGTTCGGGTTTGAAGAGGACAACGATAGCGGCGATAGTTGCAATGTGTTGGAGAACAACAGTGTAGACAGCATGGAGGCCATCATGAAGGAGAACGACAGGAGTTTTGAGGAAATAAAGAGAGGTTCACTGTTGGTCACGGTTCACGGCGGTATGGGAATAAAAGCGAAGGACAGCTCAATGCAGTGCTACGCCGTGGTGACCCTCGGCGGCGCGAAGAAGAAGGGCGACTTTAGGCGGCAGACGAAGACGACGAAAAAAGTCGGAGATGACGGGGCACCGAAATTCAACGATGAAGTATGCACTCTTTTGCTCAAGGACTTGAAGAAGGTTTCGAATGTTTGCGGCAAATTGAAGTGCGGCAAGGCCGGCTCAGTAGACGAGTTTGCGGAGCTAAACATGGTGGAGAACCCGATTTCTCTGACGGTGGAGTTGTTCGACGACAACTACTTGAGCGACACGAGCTTGGGTAAAATGTCTCTTGACATCCGAGAGCTGTTGTTACGGCCCACAGAAATATTGCGGTCGAGCTTTGTACTGAAGAAGACGGAAAGAAAGAGTGGCTACGTCAGTGACAACGGGACGATTGACATTAGTATCCAATTCTTGTCGTGCCTGCAGGGTTTCGTGTACGTGAAGTTGAACGAAGGTGTTGGATTACACAAACCTGATCTAGTTGGTAGCGCGGATCCATACGTGACGCTAGAGATGAGCGGACGAGTGGGGAAGAAGCGAAAACAAAAGAATCAGAAGATGAAGAGCAAGACCGTGGAGAACGGTGGGACTGATCCAAAGTTCGGTGGCGAAGTCTTCGCATTCTGGTGCGAGGAGGAGGACTGCTTTGGAGGATTGTCGGTTGACGTCTGGGATTCCGACATTGGACGGGACGATCACATGGGGAAGTGCAAGATAAATTTGTTCCAGTACGCCGCGCTCGCGACCATCTGTCAGAACGGAGAGACCGTCTTTGGCAAGGAGAGGGGTTACGAGCTCGTCGTTGGGAAGAAGCAGCGCAAGGGGGAGCTGATGATGGAGGTAGCGTTCTGTCCTTCCATGCAGCTGGACATTACTTGTATTCGAGGGAGGGGTCTTCCTAAGACTTTGATCGGCAAGAATGACCCGTATCTGTTATTTGAGAGCGAATCGCAGACGTTCGAATTCGGCAAGCAAGGTCCTAAATCCACCAAGGTTTGCAATAACGGCGGTGCCACGCCTGATTTCAAGGGGGAGGTGTTGACCTTCGACGTCGTGGATCACGCCGAGATCATGATGGGAGTATGGGACGATGACATTGGAAGGGACGACATACTGGGAGAGGCCGTGATAAATGTTGTTGATGCGATCAGGTGGGCCGTTGAGGAGCGGTATGAATGGGACAAGCTGATCGAGAAGCAGGAGGTGTCCATCAAGGAACACGGTCATGCTGACGATATCCACGCGGGTAAGTGGATCCCTGTCCAGAACAAGAAAGGCAAGAGCGTAGGCGAAATTTTATTGAGGTTCGACTGCCGGGTTTGCCGCGGCGGCGCGAGGGATAATGGCGCCAGGAATTTTTCGTACCCGTATGCGAGGGTGGGGACCAATGGAATTCGTGTCTTTGAGCAGATGGAAAAACAAGTTTGGGAGGAGCACGATCACGATGACGGCCAGGGGAACACGAGTAGGTACTATTATAACCCGTACAGCTTTAAAACATCCTGGGAGACGCCCGTTGGCTATATCGACAGGGCCAAGGAGGAGAAAATAGCCGCCGCTAGGGAACGTGACTTGAAGGAGCACGGTCTCATGCAGAGGGTGAAGGACGGCGAGGGCCTTGATAACGAGGAAGATATGGAGGTGAGCGAGGGCCTCCCTCCCGTTCTGCAGAAGGACATCGTCGATACGATCGATGACCTGAACGAAATAGAGCCCTCGCTGAGTATGCTTAAGAAGGGTCAGCTCCGCGTGGGGGTCGAGCAGGCCAAAAAGATAGTGGGCAACGACAAGAGCCTGCAGTGCTATGTTGTGCTAAAACTTGCGGAGAGCACCAACAAGAAATTCAAGAAGAAGACAAAGACGACGGACGTCGTTACAAACGGGAACCCCAAGTTCAACGAAACATTTAATTTCGACATTAAAGACATGAAGGCGCTGATCAAGGCCATCGGAAAGAGCGGCAGCAGCAGCTTGTGCTTAACGGCCGAGATCTACGACGACAACTATCTCAAGGACACACTCTTGGGTACTTGTGAAGTCGACTTGAAGGTTTTGTTGAAGCGCCCTGCGACCGTGTGGAAAATGGACTTTGACCTTGAGCTCCCCGAAAAACAGTTGCTCCGGAAGAAGGAGAAGAGGAAAGGGGCCGTGGAGGAAGAGATAGTCGTCGACGAGAGAGGGTACTGCAAGACTGGCGGTCGCATTACTTTGGAACTGTGCTTCTTTGCAGCTTACGAGGGCATACTGCGAGTTACCCTGGTTGAAGCGAGGAATCTGGTCAATCCTGATATGGTCGGCATGCCTGACATTTACGTTTATACAACCGTCAAGAAGGAGAAATCTTGGCGGACGAAAACGATGAAGGAGAGCACTCTAGATCCGGACTTTAAAAACGAGAGGCACCTCTTCAAAATAACAGAGGACACCATATTTGACGGTTTGAAGATAAAGATAATGGACGACGACGTTGGCAGAGACGATGTGGTAGGCAGTGTCTGCATCAATCTCTTTGACTACGCCGCAGTTTCAACAGACGGCGTGGAAATTCCGAGAGAGCGTCTGTACCCCTTAAGAAAGGGCGGAGAACTTGTAGCAGTCGTGGAATTCTTACCCTCATGTAATCTTCAGGTTACTTGCTTCGAGGGGAAGGAATTGCGCAATCCCAATTTGGTCGGGAAGACATTCGACCCCTATCTGTACTTTGAGAGCGACAGTTTGTGCGGCGGTAACAATAAGCTCGTGCTCAAGAGCAAGACGCACAGCAATGGGAGCAAAACGCCCCAGTGGAAGGAGGAAAAATTGTACGGATTACTGTCGGACCACCATTCAATTACTGTAACCGCCTATGATGATGACGCCGGACGCGACGATGTCATCGGAAAGTGCGAAGTCAACCTCTCTGACGTTTACAAGGATGGTTCGCTCACAAAATGGTACGACTTGAAGACAAAGCGAGGCAAATACGCTGGGGAAGTAAAGATAGGATTCGAGGTGAGACCCGGAAGAGGTGTGAGCAGTGAAGGACAACGTCTTCGCGGGTACCCTGTTGCGAGGGAAGGAAAACCGGACGACGGCGGCATAACAGCATACACAATTCATGGGTACGGCGTACGTGGAAAGGTTTTTGATCTTCCATACCGCATTCCAAAAGCCAGGCGAAAGAAGAAGGAAGAAGGCGACGACAACGCCAACGCAAAGGAAAAAAAGAAGAAGTAAGATTTCGAAAGAGTGAGAGTGATTAACCAAGCCTTACATCGGTCGGTTGGTAGCTTTCGTTTAAAAGGGAGATAAAAGATAATTGGTTAGTTGGTTAGGAAAATGTTTCTTTTGCCACTTCCCCCCACATTCTTCTCGTCCTTGTTGTCGGGGAAGAAAAGTCATGACCCCCCGACCTTTTCCAACTGATATAAATTCGTTTCTAGCGCCCCTATTGTATGTAGATTGTGAATAGGGGGATGGGAGGCGTGGCGACCCCATTTGTTTGTGGTGAGCCGGGGGGCTGAAACGGAGCAAATCCCAGTTTTGGAGGAAGAGTTATAGACGGGCTCGCGTGAATTGAGAGTTAATTGGGCGTCGAGGGGCCCTGAATATAATGTATAAGTCAGAAACGAAGAGTTTTGATGTAAAAAATTAATCTTGGGTGGAGAAATCCTTGTTTTGAAGATTAGGGACCCTACATTGTCATTTTTTTGAGCGAAGAAAATAAAACCTTCGTCCGTTTGGCAGCAATACACTAACGCCCCTCTCCACACCCGCAAAGGACACCATGCTCCTCAAAAT